>ERZ778028.1681-NODE-1681-length-20873-cov-4.628543_pt1 | contig 20873 bp, 14 predicted proteins | sample MGYA00375758_ERZ778028 | MGnify/ENA primary metagenome ERZ778028 (study PRJEB29350, sample SAMN05389828) | bioreactor metagenome | isolation source: Thiocyanate bioreactor | place: South Africa: University of Cape Town | collected 2014-03-17 ... | reverse complement strand
TATTTATGGGGCTGTTGGCACTTTTACTCATTGCGTTTATTGCATTATTGATTATTGGATTAAATAATACTTAAAAGTGAACGCAGTTACCGCCCTGCGTTCACTTAAGGCTAATGAAAGGCTTTAGGCGTCTGATAATGCCCTTTACGCTCGGTAAGATAGCGATTTAAGTGGGGGTTGTTGATGGGTAAAGCGCTGCAATCTGGAACCAGCATACATTCTTCAACATAAGTCACTTGATTGCTATCATCCACCAGCAAGCGATACCAAGGATTGCGCGTGGCAAATTCACGCTTAATCGCTTGCGGATTATAACGACCTGAGGCCTGAAAAAGTGGGTCCACATCGACCACAATCGCACGATAACGGCTGTTTTTGTGAATGACTAAATCCCCAATATTAAATCGCGCAATTTTATCCATGGCCAATCCTTATTCTTTTTGATCTCTAGCAGCCCAAAGGGTGGGTGCCAATTACTCAGACAGCGCATTAAAAAAGTGTTTCTGCTTATATTATCGGCATGGGACGTTAGAGCTTGAGGATTGTTGGCATCTTTTTTTAAAATATTGCTCAAGAATAAGAATCACTCAAGAATTTGATCTGCTCGATCATTCTATGGGTTGTAGAGCAAAGTGGGAGGCAGCAATCTATCAAGACTTTTAGAATCGGAAATTGCTGCAGGTTGCGGTGCGGAAAAATGAGAAGGCGAAAGCCTTCTCATTTTAAGAGGCTAATTGATTGTGAAAGGCATTTTCAATATTTTGTAATTTTTCCTGAGTCTTATTTTTGTAGTTAAAAAAGTGACATTCGCCATAACATACGTTCTTAGGTAATAACTTTCCGACCAAGACTAGACCGGCTTCAAATAAAGCGGCAATAAAATTAATCACAATCGTTTTCCATGTTGGTACAACTTTAAGCAGAATAGGATCTAGTGTATGCAATCGTGCAATAAAAAGCGTCTCAAAAGGTCTAAAAGCTTGGGGATATTTTTTAACGTGAGCGATATCTGCGCTTAATTCTTTAATAAGTTGTGCAACGGATTGGCATAGTCCGTGTGGAAGGCGTTTAGAAAATTCTTTTAATTTTCCCAGTTCCTCTTCAACCGGAACCAAAGCCTGAGTTACCGTTTCGGTATCATACTGATCCGATGAATGCGCGCCACTTAAATGAGTATCAAGATGTTTATCATAGGTTTGAGTGATTAGATCAAATAACAAAGCTTTGAGTAACATTAATGGCTCGCTTGCAATTAAATCACCCAAATTTTTAATAAATTGAGCAACATATCCCTGTTTATAAGAGGTTATAATCTCCTGTCGAACCTTAAGTATTGTTTCCGTTTCTGCGAAATTTTTAAGTTGACCTAAGAGATGGTTACCGAAATCATCTAACTCGTTTACGTTCGCGGCGACTTCCGAAGCGAAAGGATCATCTACAGAATCCATTAGGGATGAAGTAAACACAACACCTTTATCGAGTTTATTGTTTATGGTGTTGTTGAGGTGAGAATAATTTTTAAGGCGCTCATTTGCTTTTGTAAAAACCATAGCTCTTTTGTCGGAATCTTTAAGATACTTAAAACCACTACCTATCTTTAAATCTTTAGCAAGATCACTCCAGCTTTTTCCGGTAGCTTCCTTGAATTGCTTTTCTGTGGGAAATCCCTGGTCATGCTGCTTAAGTAAATTTAAAATTTTCGTGTAAATTGATTGAGGGGTGGGTTCATTAAATAATTTCGATACAGTCATGTTTTAAATCCTGTCGGCTTACATACTTGTTCCCATTATACTGATGCAACATTAAGTGATCATTAAGAGACTTAATTGTCCTTTTTTATCCCTAATCATTAAGGGTTGATGAAATAGCAACAGACCATGAGTAACATACAAAGTCAATGAAAGCCGACACGAATTATATCGTTTAACGATTTCTACTCGCGACCCGCAGCGGGGTAAATTTAACCGAGTCAATGCTTTTTTGCTGGGCGAAAGTAATTTCACGGGATAGGCGTTGGTAACTTTCTTGATAGTTGTTGCGCGCGTCGAGTAGCCGTTGTGCAACCTCCGGCAGCTCTCGTTCCATGCGTACTAATTTCTCTTTTTCCACAACTTGATCGTGGAGTAATTTTTGATGTTCAAGCTCTAGACTCCAGCGTGTTGGTGTATCTTGTTCTGCATTGAGGAGTGGATTAATTTCTTTTAAGCGGTGATTAATCTGATTTAAATTTTTCCAGGAGTTTTGGATCTCCAGTTCGAGGAATCGATGTTCATCACCAAATTTTTGCATATTATCAAAAAAACTTTTTACTTGCTGTTGGAGCCGTTCGAGTTGATCATGTGTCATGCTAAACCTCTTCCTGCTTATTTAATAATCAAAGTATAGGCTATTATTGGGCGGGTGTTATCTTGGAAAGAGTCTTGCCAGAAGTAATCCAGATTCGAACAGTAAACACAGAGGCACGGCGAGTAAAATTTGCGAGAAGACATCGGGTGGGGTTAACAACATGCCGATGATGAATGCGAATACAATAATGTAAGGTCGCAGAATAATTAATTGCTGGTAAGAGCATAATTCAAGCCTAATTATAAGCCAGGTGAACAAGGGCACTTGGAAGCAAAGACCAAATATCAGGAGCATATGGGTGATAAAATTTACGGTATTAGAAATCTCCGGTAGATAACGTACGCCCTTAGGCACGCTATTAGCAAAATAATGCAACATCCACGGAAGAATCGCGTAGTAACAAAATACCATGCCAATAAGAAAGAGTGCGACACTAAAAAAGCTGCCCCAGCGCAAAATGAAGCGCTCCTGAGTATAGAGTCCGGGTTTACAAAAGCGCCACAGCTGAAAAAGGGCAAAGGGCATTGTGCACAAAAAGGAAGCATCCGCTGCCAAGCACAAGGGGGTAACCAGCGGCGAGGCTATTTGTGTTGCAATGAGATAGGCAGGCGCAGGTGTTATCGTAAGCAAAGGTTTAATGAGCAAATAGAATAACTCATGCGCCAGAAAAAAGAAGCCAAGAAAAAAAAATACAAACCAGAGACATACATAAATACAGCGTTGTCGTAGCTCAAGCAAGTCCAACACCAAGGAGCGTTGCATCATCAGGCCCCAACGAATTCAGCTTTGACTCCCGCGCGCTCTAGGCGTAATTCTTTTTGACAATTATTTGCATCTACAAACACGACGATAGGTTCATAACTTCTGCACTGCGCCTCAGGAATACTGCTAAATGTAGCAATAATAATTAAGTCTCCTGGTGTTACTAAGTGTGCCGCTGCGCCATTAACACAAATATCATGTGTATCAGGTAATCCCGTAATGGCATAGGTTTCAAACCGTGTACCTGCAGTGACATTCCAAACGTGTACTGCTTCGTGGGGGAGGATGTCCGCTGCTTGCAGTAGATCAGGTGGAATGGTAATACTGCCTTCATAATCCAGCTCAGCTTGTGTAACAGTGGCACGGTGAATCTTTGACTTGAGCATCGTACGGTATGCCATAATAAATTCCAAAATAAGTTCAAAATGTGCGGATTTTACCGTAAATTCTCCTGTTACTGCTAGCCATTGCGGGATAAAATTAGTAATCAGGTGATGAGCAGGGTATAATCGCTTTATTTGAGGATTGAATCGGTGAAGCACCGTCCGCGTAAACGCTTTGGGCAGAATTTTTTACACGATGCTCGTATTATACAGCAAATAATTGCCGCTGTTTCTCCTCAGGCCTCGGATAATCTACTCGAAATTGGGCCTGGGTTAGGTGCCTTAACTCATCCATTGCTCCGTATTGTTCGTGAGCTTACCGTGATTGAGATTGATAGGGATTTACAGCAATACTGGTCTCAAGCTCCAAATGCGCAACATTTAACCTTAATCCCTCAAGATGCATTAACCGTTGATTATGGGGATTTTGGAGCAGACCTGCGGATTATCGGCAATTTACCCTACAATATTTCAACACCGCTATTGCTCTTATTAATGCGTTTTTGCCCTATGATTCGGGACATGCATTTTATGCTGCAAAAAGAGGTCGTGGAGCGCATGGCGGCAATGCCCGGCAATAAAGATTACGGGCGCTTAACGATCATGCTCCAGTATCATTGCGAGATCACACATTTGTTTGATGTCGCTCCAGATGCCTTTGATCCGCCGCCTAAAGTTGATTCAGCGATTATTCGTTTAGTACCTTATCAGCATAATCCGTATGACCCTATTGATCAGGAATCGCTCGAATTCATTGTGGGTAGAGCTTTTGCTATGCGGCGTAAGACCTTGAATAATAATTTAAAAGGCCTTATAACGCCTGCAGAGCTTGAGCAGTTAGGAATTAATGGTCAAAAAAGACCAGAACAATTATCTATTGAAGATTATGTGCAACTAGCGAAATTTATTTCCAAATAGTGTAAAATAATGAATGTTTCTGTGAATGTTGCTGAGTACAGGGAAGCAAATTTTTAAAAGCACAAAATAAAACGACAAAAGCAACACACAGCAAGAGTATTTAAATGGAGACCGTTTTGTTTCATCGCGAGCGAAAAAGCTCTTTATCTGAGGCGAAAAAAGCGCTTAAAGATTTGACGCGTATTCACCAACCACCGCAAATTTTAGCCGAAGAACGTCGGCAGGTGCTGCTGGAAAAAATTCGCACCCTGCTGCAATTAGAGTCAGCGCAATATGATGCTTTGGCCGCAAGTCTAATCGACACCCAGGTACTCTATTGCCAAAACCTGCCCGAAACGGCTCATAGTTACTTTTCACAACCCGGCGGTTTGCTTGATCATGCGCTTAACCGTACCGAGGCGGCATTAGAAATTTTTAAAGAATTTATGATCCATGACCGCGCAGAGGTAATTTCTGAGGAGCAAAAGTTATGGCAGTATGCCTTGTTCTCAGCTGCAATGCTCCAGGGAATTGGTAAATTATACATAGACTATCATGCACGCATTTATGACGCCCAAGGGCAATTTCTTAAAGACTGGAATCCTCTGTTAGAGCATATGGCGCAAATGGGCTCCTATTATGGGTACGAATTTCAAAAAGACATGGAAATTTCTTTACGTCGTCGCATTAATTTACTTTTAGCTAAAACCATGATGCCTCCCGGGGGTTATAACTGGATTGCGGCACACGGAGATGTGCTTGCCGTGTGGCTGGCACTGTTAAATGAAGACGAGCGCTCAGCAGGCACTTTAGGCGCGATTCTTATTCGTGCTGATGCATTGGCGATTCAGCGTTATTTTCTCGAATTTGCCCCGCGCGGCTTTGCTCATGGGACGGGTGGTCGTTATGGCGGCGTAGGTACATTTTCAGGTGGCGCCGATTCATTAATCGAGAAAGAGCGTCAAGTAGGAATGGAGTTTATTCAGTGGCTACACCAGGCTTTGGAACATGGACAAGTCATCATTAACAAAGCGCCGCTACTCATGGTTCCGGGTGGTTTGTTAATGTGTAAAGAAATTTTTCAGCTGTTCGTGCGCGAGCATCCAGAATATAAAAATTGGCAAGCCATACAGACTGCCTTCGCCTCTTTAGGGCTTCATCAAACCGCGGCGGATGGAAGTATGAACATTCATTTCGAGCATGCTCTTGCAGGCAAACAGACGGGAATCAATTTTACGCATTATGCTATGGTGCTGCCAAAGACGGTTACAGTAAAAACTGCAGCGGGAGCTGTTGAAAATCTATCAAGCATGGAACTTATGCTGCGCGCTCAAGATGACCCTACTCTGGCAACATCAACCAATACCATACAAACGCAACTTAATGGGGCTGGACAATGGGTCACTAGTAAACACGAACAGCCGACAATGAATGCAGGAGTGAAAAAAGGTGGCTGATTATGCAATCGGTGATATACAGGGGTGTTATGATCCGCTCATGCGCTTGCTTGATAAAATAGAGTTTAACGATACCTGCGATCGCTTATGGTTTGTCGGTGATTTGGTTAATCGTGGACCGCAATCTTTGGCGGTATTGCGTTTTGTACGCTCCTTGCCCATAACACCCCGAGTCACTTTAGGTAATCATGATTTGCATTTACTCGGGTTACTTTTTGCCGACGAGCCCTGGCAAGGGAGTGATGACACCGTTCAGGATATCGTTGATGCGGCAGATGGTGAAGAGCTTGGTCACTGGTTACGTCAACAATCCATCCTCCACTATTGTCCTGAGCTCAATGTGGCGATGTGTCATGCAGGTATTGCACCACAGTGGGATTTACAACAAGCAATAGGTTTAGCAAATGAGTTGCAAGCGGTGTTATCCGGCGAACATTACGTAGAGTACTTGTCGCATATGTATGGAAATGAGCCCAGCTTTTGGTCAGACTCGTTAGTGGGAATGTCGCGTTTGCGTGTTATTACCAATTATTTTACGCGGATGCGCTTTTGCGATGCTAATGGACACTTAAATCTTGAATTTAAAGGTACCCTAAACGATGCACCGGCCCATTTATATCCCTGGTATCAAGTTCCTGGACGGAAAGAAATTACTGCTGATATAGTTTTTGGTCATTGGGCTGCATTAAAAGGCTTTTGTCCTCATCCACGAATTCATGCGATTGATACCGGTTGCCTGTGGGGTGGGTACTTGACGGCCTTACGTTTACAGGATAAACAACGTTTTGCAGTGAATTATGAAAAGTAGGTGTGTGGTTTAATGAAACATTTGCTTGGGTTTTTTCTAGGAATTTTTTTTATCGTATATGCCTGGGCATTGCCTCAAACAAATTTGGCTGAAGCCCAAGCCGCAGAACAACGTCTACACCAGGCGATTGCCAATCCCGAATTTGTGCTGCACTCCTGGATTGAACTGCCAACATCGCCCAACGCAAATAAGAAAAAAAGATACCAGTTGGATTTACGTGAGGCCATTTTGCTGGCTTTACGCTACAATCCAAATATTAAAAATGCTGAGCTCGACCGGATTATACAACGTTATCAATTGCGTTTAGCCAATAATGAATTTGAATTGCAATATGCTCTAGGCGCTTCGGGCGTATTACAAAAAAGCCGATTTGCCGGAATTGGTACTGATTCGACCCGTACATTTATGGCGAGCCCTGAGTTTAATTTACAAACTAAATATGGTACCAGAGCGTCTCTAGGCATTGATAATAATGTAAACGGCGATAATAATTTTAATCCCATGCTCAATTTTGCAATCACTCAGCCCTTGTTACGCGGATTCGGTAAACGCGTTAATGAGGTCGCGCTGCAAAACGCGCGTGATAATGAATTACTCAGTAAATTAGGTTTGCGCCAATCGGTAGCCGACCAGGTTACCCAAGTTATTCTGGCCTATCGCTCACTTATTCTCAGTGGGCATAACCTGCAAAATCAGCGCTTACAGTTACAAGAAGCGAAGAAATCTTATGAGATTAATGAGAAAAAAATCGCTGCAGGACAGCTTGAACCTACCGGTAATATTCAGCAATCCTATCAAATTGAATCACTCAGTTTGATGGTTGAACAAATGGAAAATGGTTTTCAAACCGCAGCACAAGAGTTGTTACAGGTCATCGGATTAGATCCCGAGACGCGTTTATCGGTGCCAAACGACGTAGTTATTGACACCATTAAGGTGCCTGATCTCAAACAAACAATTGCACGGGCATTGGCGCATAATACGCAGTATTTAGCACAAAAAATGGCCGTACTTGCCGATGAGCGTGCTTATGAAGTGGCCAAAAATCAGCAATTATGGCAATTAGACGTGGGCGCTAATGTACAAAGTGGCACATTAAACGATGCGACCGGTAAAAATGATGGCTTTCGAGGTATCTATAATGGAAATAATTTGACCCAAGCCGCGCGCCTGACCTTAACCGTGCCCTTGCATGATATCAGCAGGCGCAGCCAATTAATCAATGCCAAAGTCCGTCTGGAAAAAGATCGATTAAATCTTTTGGCTACCAAAAGAGCGCTCATTACGAATATCACGAATACGATTAATAATATTCGTAGTCTAGCCAAAAGGTATCAGTTAGCACAAAAGCAAGTAAAGCTTGCCGAGCAATCGTATGCTTTAGAGAAAAAGAAGCAACAAGCTGGCATCGCAACCGCTTTAGATGTGAATAATACACAAAACCAATTAATCCAGGCGCAAACAGGTTTAATCAGTGCCAAAATCGCTTATCTCAATCAAATTTCTAATTTGGAGCGCGTTTTGGGAACAACTTTAGAGCGCTGGCAAATTGAATTAAGGTATGGTGGATGAATAAGCGAGTCTATAAATTATTGATGGTTTTTTCGATGAATCTGCTTTTAGTGGCCTGTAGCAGCGCACCGCACGGCTCCAAACAGACCCAGGGTATGCATCAATATAAAGTTAAGATGCAGCCCTTGCATAAAAGTTTACATTTCACCGGTACCTTACAGCCTTTACACGAAAGTACCCTGGCAAGTCCTATGGATGCAGTTGTCTCCAGCATGTCTTTTCATTACGGACAAGTGGTCAAAAAGGACGATGTGATCTTAACGCTTGATTCCAACGAGTTGCAGAAACAATTTAACGATACCTTTACCGAGTACCTTAAAGCCAAAGACAGTTATACCGTAGCCCAGGCTAAGTTTTCAGGCACACAAGAATTATGGCATTCAGGATTATTGGCAAAAAATAATTATTTAAGTGAAAAATCCAGTTTAGCCACCGTGCGCATGTCATTAATGCAATCGACACGCAAATTAACCGAAATGTTAGAAAAAATTGGAGAAGAACAAACTAGAGATGTGTCTGAACTGACGCTGAGCGATTTTGCCAAGGTAAAACATATTTTAGCTGCGCAACATAATTTAATACAAATTAAGGCTCCTCGTGATGGGGTCTTACTCTATCCACCAAAATCAGGTGAGGATAAAAATGCACGGATAACCGTAGGTTCTGCAGTGAAATCAGGACAAGTTTTAGCACTGATTGGTGATCTCTCTGGAGTCAGTATTGAAATTGAAATTCCAGAGATTGATGTGTCACAAGTACATCCGGGTTTAAAGGCTCATGTTCGGGGTGTGGCCTTTGGCAAACACCCCTTAACAGGTGAAGTCGTTGTGGTTAACGCACAAGCGTCAAGCTCGAACAATGGTCTACCCTTTTTTACCGCGGTGGTCGAGGTGCACGATTTAACCGCCGAGCAACAACGTTGGATCAAAGTCGGGATGAGTGCCACCATAGAAATTGATCTTGAAGAGGGTAAACAGCTTATTATACCGATTGCTGCCGTTAAGCGAGAAAATGGACAGATACAGGTACAGGTACAGCGGCAAGATGGAAGTGTGCAGCCGCGTATTATTGCTACAGGAGCTGCATTAGCGGATCAGGTTGTGGTGGAATCGGGCTTGCAAGAAGGTGATGTCATTATTTATGAATAGTCATGTGGTGATGCGGCTATCGGAGATTGTTAAAAGCTATCACTTAGAGGGGATTACAACCACAGTATTGAAAGCAATCTCCCTGGACGTTCTGCAAGGTGATTTTCTTGCGATCGTTGGTGCGTCTGGCTCTGGTAAATCCACCTTAATGAACATCATTGGGTTACTCGATAAAGCAGATTCTGGAAGCTATATAATCGATAATAAAAACGTAGGTGATCTATCGGATGATGAAGCGGCCCAGGTCCGTAATGTTCATATCGGATTTGTATTTCAGCAATTTAACCTCTTGCCACGCTTTAGTGCGCAACAAAATGTGGCTTTGCCTCTCATTTATCGCGGAACGCCTCCCGCGGAAATAAATGAGCGCGTACTCGGCGCGTTGGCACATGTTGGTATGGATAAATATGCCCGTCACCGTCCGACTCAACTTTCGGGGGGCCAGCAACAGCGCGTAGCGATTGCACGAGCCTTGGTAACTGAACCCCAGGTTATCCTTGCTGATGAGCCTACCGGGGCTTTGGATTCACGCACAGGTGCGGATGTTATGCGTTTATTTACCAGTCTTCATCAACAAGGTCGTACTATTATCATGATTACTCATGATGATGAACTTGCGGCGCAATGCTCGCGACAGATTACCATCGCTGATGGTGTCATCATTGCGGAGCGGCGATGAATTTTACCACCCTCTGCAGACAGGCATTGATGAATTTGACCTCGGCTAAATTACGTTCATTTTTAGCAGTTCTGGGAATTCTGGTGGGAACCGCGGCGGTGGTCGCCCTATTAAGTTGTGGTCAGTTGGCCACCGAAAAGGCGTTGGAGCAATTCAAAGCATTAGGGACCAATTTACTTGCTGTAGCCGTATATCAAAAACCTCCAGCCAATACCTCTGGAGGGAGCTCGGCATTAAATTCTCTATCCGTGACGCAATGGCAGCAGTTACCCACCCAAATACCTTATATAAAAAATTTAGCCCCCTACAGCACGGCTTATCAGCCCTTAAGCTTTCGAGGAAAGGTCATGCAGGGGGTCATCATTGGTGCAGATGAACATCTAGCGGAAATTGTTAAAATTAAATTAGCGCGGGGAAACTTTGTATCGTTTTTGGATACCTTCGAACATTATTGTGTTATCGGTGCAGGGCTTGCCCAACAAATGCAGCAAATCAGTTATGCTGATCCGATTGGACAACAATTACGAATTGGACAAGCACTGTATACAATTATTGGTGTCGCGCAGCAATGGCATGAAAGTGGCTTTTTTAATGAAGACATTAACCAAGCTGCAATCATTCCATTAGCCGGTATCTCCTTAATTAACAAAGATGCAAAAATTAATAACGCGGTGCTTGAATTAAAGCCCGATAGTCCAATCGATGAGATCATTGAGCAGATTAAGTCACTCATTAATACATTTTCTCCAAAATTAAGTATTTTCGCGCGGAGTGCAAAACAAATTATTGCGAGCATGGAAAGCCAGGGGCATATTTTCACTTTATTACTTGCTGTAATTGGTAGCATTTCTTTACTTGTAGGTGGAATTGGGGTAATGAATGTGATGCTGGTTTCTGTTAGTGAACGAAAAAAAGAAATCGGCATTCGCAAAGCGGTCGGGGCGCGGAATCGGGATATTCAAGCGTTATTTCTGGTCGAATCGGTGATGCTTTCTTTAGTGGGTGGCCTCATCGGTGTGCTCTTAGGAATCTCACTAACTTGGATAATCGCTTATTTCAGTCAATGGAACTTTACACTGTTGTTACTTCCACCTCTTGCAGGCTTCTTGGTTTCCGCTGCTACAGGTATCTTTTTTGGTTTTTATCCCGCTTATCGGGCCTCAAGACTGGAGCCGGTCACCTGTTTACGTAGCGAATAAAATCACATACACGAAAGATTTGACCTCCTTCTCAAAATTCTGACAAAAAAATTCCGTAGAACTTAATTTCTCTTCTTTAATACCAATTCATGAGGTTACTAATCACCACTCAAATAAAATGGTTAATTGCATAGTGTTTGCAAATTATCCGACAAAGAATTGGCATTGTTTATGCATCTCGAGAGAAATGGTCTACTATTAGACTAGTTGTAACAAAGTTGTAAGGCTGAGCCATGAATGATGTATATTCTCCCCATACGCTTTTGGATTTAATTCAAAGTCATGTTCAGCAAACACCCAATAAAATTTGTCTAACTTACCTCGGCACCTCGGAGCCTAGCGAATTAACTTATGTGCAATTTTGGCAGCTTGTTGAATGCCGCGCTGCAAATCTACAACTATATGCTCATGCAGGAGAACGTGCTTTATTATTGCTTGAGCCCGGTCTTGATTATGTTCTTACATTTTTTGCATGCCTGCGCGCGGGTATTATCGCCGTGCCAGCTTATCCACCCAGCAATAGTCGTCACAGTGTCCGTTTACGGGCAATTATGGAGCAGGCACAAGTACAGCTAATTATTGCGAGCGCGCCAACTAAATGGCCCACAGGTTTTGATCTCGCTGATCAGCAACTCTTTTTCATTAATGAAGAGCAAAGATCGCTGACAATACCCAAAGTATGGCCAATTTTAAAATCAGAATCGATTGCTTTCTTACAATACACTTCAGGGTCCACCGGTGATCCAAAAGGGGTAATGATTAATCATCGCAATATCCTTGCCAACATTCAGGTGATTCATGAAATGCTTGAGGGCGAAGTCCAGACAGTCTGCTCTTGGATACCACCCTATCACGATATGGGTCTTATAGGATGCATCTTGTATCCTTTGTCCTATAATTTGCATTTAGTTCTCATGACACCATTACAGTTTTTAAAGCAGCCTGTAAAATGGTTACAGGCAATAAGTGATTACAAGGCCGATGGCACAGCAGCACCCAATTTTGCCTATGAATTATGTGCAAAAACCATTCACGCAGAAGAAAAAGAGAATCTGGATTTATCCCATTTGCGTTTCGTGATTAATGGTTCAGAACCCTTAAGTCCATCTACTCTTGAGCTATTCACCGCATCATTCACTGCTCAAGGATATCGTCCGGAGGCTTTTTTGCCGGCGTATGGAATGGCCGAAACCACGCTTATGATTTCCATGAAAGAAATTGCCACGGATACGATCATTTTATCGGTAGACAGCCAAGCTTTACAGAATAACCGTATCGGTCCGGCAAAAAATAAACAAGAATCGATGGACCTCGTCAGCTGCGGCAAAATCCATCCCAGTTATGATTTAAGAATTATAAATCCCGATACTGGTGCTCTTCTTACCGAGAATCATGTGGGCGAAATTATTGTGCGCGGACCCAGTGTCAGCGAAGGCTATTGGCAGCGACCGGAGTTAAATCAGCAAAGTCGAATTTATCTAGACTCGGGGGCAGCCTATTTTCGCACGGGAGATTTAGGTTTCCTGGATGAGCGGGGTGAGTTATATGTTACTGGTCGACTTGACGATTTACTCATTATCCGCGGACAAAACATCTACCCCCAAGATATTGAATACGTCATGGAACAGAGTCATCCCCATTTAATTGCTCATGGAGGAGCTGCTTTCATGGTGAATGAGGAGTTAGTCTTAGTTCAAGAAGTACATCGTCATGCCCGTAATGTTCAGGAGATATTTCAGAAGATTCTACAGCAATGTGGTGAGCTCTTACCGCTGATGCCGACACACATCACCTTGATAAGACAATCGAGTTTACCGAAAACCTCCAGTGGCAAAATTCAGCGTAATGCTTGCCGCCAAGCCTGGATAAATCAAGAATTAACGGTTGTCGCATCCTGGAGCCGGCCTGTGGCAGAAAAGGTTGAGCATGCGGCACCCCAAGACTTGACCATCACCGATCGCAAGCAACTTATGCGCTGGATGCGTTCCTGGATATCTCAACGCTTTGCCGTACCGGAGGCACGCGTATATAGCCATGAAAATTTTGCTGCATTTGGCATGGATTCGTTATCCGCGGTGCAGTTCTCTGCCGAGCTAAGCGCACGGATGCAGCAGGAATTCAACCCGGCACTACTTTGGCAGTATACGACATTAGAGGCTTTAGCTGGCTATCTATTCCCCAGCGGTATCCAGCCTCAAGCGGTGGTTACAGCAGAAAAAGCGGCTACACCCATTGCAATTATCGGAATGAGTTGTCGTTTTCCGGGGGCAAGTACTAATCCGGGGCGTTTTTGGTCGTTATTGGCACAGGGACGTGATGGGATTCGACAAACGCCTCCAGAGCGTACTTCATATGCTGAATTTAAGCAGGTGCCCTATGGCGGTTTTATCGATAATATGGACTCATTTGATGCTGAATTATTTCACATCAATGAGCAAGAAGCACAAGCGATGGATCCGCAACACCGTCTCTTACTGGAATTAACTTGGGAGGCTCTTGAAAATGCAGGCCTTTCACCGCAAACATTAGTAAATAGTCCCACGGGAATTTTTATCGGTATCTCTTCCAGTGATTACAGTTATTTACAGGCTCAATCCGGACAGAAAGCTCCTGGAGCTTATTTCGGTTTAGGTAATGCGCACAGTGCAGCAGCGGGACGATTAGCCTATTTTTTAGGGACGCGTGGTGAGGCTTTAGCAATCGATACTGCTTGCTCCTCTTCTTTAGTGGCTGTAGCTAAAGCCTGCCAGGATTTACAGGATGGGCATTGTGAAATGGCTATTGTGGGCGGCGTCAATGCGCTTTTTGATCCGGTCTTAAGTGAGGCGTTAATGCAAGCAGGAATGCTTTCGCCCACCGGCCATTGTCATGTATTTGATGCTCAAGCTGATGGCTATGTGCGCAGTGAGGGTTGTGGTGTGCTCATCCTCAAACGTTTGAGGGATGCAGAAATTCAAGGTGACACCATCCTAGCAGTCATAAAGAGTGCGGTAATAAATAGCGATGGTCATAGCAACGGTCTAACAGCACCCAATCCGCAGGCACAAACTGCGCTGCTTGCAGAGGCTTTACAAACAGCAGGTGTGGGCCCCGATGCGGTCGATTATATCGAAATGCACGGCACCGGGACGTCTTTGGGAGATCCAATCGAATTTAACGCTATTAAAACGATTTATGCCACCGGTACACGCACGCAGCCGCTTGTCTTAGGTGCGGTGAAGAGCAATCTTGGTCACCTTGAGGCTGCAGCAGGGATGGCGGGACTTATTAAAACAGTTTTAATGTTGCAGCAATGCGCGATACCTAAAAATTTGCATTTCCAACAGCTAAATCCATTAATTGATTTGCCCAGCATCCCTGCGATAATCCCGCAAGAGCTTAGTCATTGGGAATCCAGACAGGTCCGCTGTGCGGGAGTGAGTTCGTTTGGGTTTACGGGAACGAATGCCCATGTGCTGATTCAAGAATATTCGGATAAAACGCAAACGGAGCATCGACGACCGATTCATTTATTTACTCTTTCCGCGCAAACCCCTGCTGCGTTAATGCAATTAAAGCAAGATTTTATGCACCTCGTGGAAATGCAACCCAATTTGCCGCTTGATGCGTTATGTCATACCCTGAATCATAGCCGCAGTGGGCTTCCTTACCGCCTTGCTTTTGCCGTTAAAACCCCAGAGCAATTACGAAGTGTACTCACCAGTAGTGTTGCGCCAACTTATTGTATGGATAAAGCGCAACGTGTGGTTTTTGTATTTACCGGGCAAAGCGCTTTATATACGCAAATGGGCTATGCGTTGTATCAAGCCCACCCGCTTTTTAAAAAGCATATTGATTATTGTTGTTCGTTATTTAACGAACATTTGATTTTTCCTCTAGATGAAGTCCTGTTTCAACCGGGTAAACAGCATCTTTTACAAGAGCCGCAATATGCGCAAACTGCGCTCTTTGCTCTGGAATTCGCCCTTGCACAATTGTGGATGAGCCTAGGCATCATGCCTAGCATGGTGGTGGGTCATGATTCAGGAGAGTTTGTTGCCGCAGTTATTGCGCACGTGATGACGGTAGAAGAGGGGGCCAAGCTTTTGGTTGCGCGAATACAGTGGCTGCAGCAACCGCTAGAAAATGCATCAGATGCATCATTTACGAATGTGGTAACATCAATTCCATTTAAAAGATCACGACTTCCTTTTATCTCAATGGCTACGGGTAACAAGCTTGAGGATGTTGATGGGAATCATTGGGTACAGCTCTTAACCGCATCATTACAGGTGCAAAAAGCGATAGCGAACCTCCTGCAGGAAGATTTTGATATTTATTTAGAGATTAATCCCAATCCACTGTTGCTGAATAACATCATCACCCAGCATGATCATGCTGAAAACGTTTTATGGCTTACTTCAATGCAACAAGGCAAAAATCCATGGGATAGCATTTTTGAGGGATTACGAAAACTTTATCTTAGAGGATTTCCAATTGATTGGTGGCAATTGGATGCCCCGTTTGCGATCAGACATTTTCCTGAACAGCTCCCTAATTATCCGTTCGCACGAAATACCTATTGGTTTTCGCAATCCTTTGCGCGTCCTACTGCCGATTATCTTTATGCGGTAGAGTGGCAAAAATCCTCGACGTTTCAAGCACAGCCGAGATATCTAAAAGGAAAGCATCTTATCTTTATTAATCCTGATCCAGTGAGTATTTCCTTGGCTCATGATCTGGTGCAGACCCCTGAAAATTTGGTTTTGGTAACCGCAGGTTCAAATTTGGATACTGCCGATCAACTGCGCGCCCTAGATCCTTATGCTCCGGCCCAATTTCAACAATTAATCGCCGAGTTACCGGATTTACGCGAAATAGTTTATTTATGGGGATGGAAGCAGCATGATGATCGGGATAAAGAGCTCCCAGAAATTATTTATGCCCGAATACGGCAAGCGAGCGCGGGATTATTGCATCTGACCCAGGCCTTATCCCAACGGACAAACCCGCCTCGAATTCATGTAATTACTCAAGGAGCCAGTAGTGCCTTTTCTAAAATAAGCCCTTGGTCTTCAGTGTTATGGGGCATGAGCAAAACGTGGCTTACGGAATCGTCCTCTAATCATTACCAGCATATCGATTTTGACCCTGGTTTCAGTCCCGTGCAATTGGGGCAATTTTTTTTAAGGCTTAATTTAAAAGGTGATATAAAAATTGCCGCAGTTAAGACAGATGGCATTTACAAAGAAGCCTTAAAGCCCACATCATTGGCACATGCGGCAAAGAATAATCATGTTCAGATATTGCCTGGCACGGTGCTCATTACCGGTGGCATGGGCGGCATTGGTAAGGAGTTATGTCAAGAATTGGTGACACGTTACGAACATATATTTTTATTAGGTCGCAGGCCGTTAACAGCAGAATTACGTACCGTGTTACACAGTCTGAATCATGATCAAGAACAACCGAAGGTTTCCTACGCTTGCGTTGATGTGAGTAATCGGTGCGCTTTGCAGCAAGTGGTGCAATCAATTCAAGGGCAATGTCCGCCCATTCGTGGAATTATTCACGCGGCAGGAACATTACACGATCGGATGTGGAATAATTTACGATGGTCTGATTTTGATGTGGTGTTGCAGGCTAAAGTATGTGGAGCGATGAATCTGCATCAGGTTGCTCAGGATTTATATCTTCAGCTTGATTTTTTTGTTTTATGTTCCTCGGTTAGTGCCTTAATCGGTAACGCAGGCCAAGGTAATTATGCTGCAGCCAATGCGTTTATGGATGCATTCGCCCACTGGCGCCAGCGGGAAAAGCTACCGGCACTGAGCATCAATTTTGGTCCATGGCAACAATTGGGGATGACACACCAATCAACAGAAAATTTTTCAAAATTAGGAATTGAACCGATTAACACCCATCAAGGACGCGCGGTATTTACTCAACTCTTGGAACAGTCCCGTGCCCAGATTTGCTTTTTACCGAATCACACGAATGCCCAGCAGCTTGCACAACTAAATCCTTTTCAACAGGATTTGCTGCGAACTATAATTTCTCTCGAACCCGAGAGCTCATCAACGCATATAAATGAGAACAAACATTTTGCAAATTTATCGCAGTTACCGCGAACTGAGGCAATAAACAAGATATACGAACTTTTTATGCACATGGTGTGTTCGGTGCTGCACATACAAAATCCCGCGCCCAATATTAGGAATAAAACTTTGTTGGAGCTTGGCATGGACTCCATGCTCGCTCACGAATTACTACATGAGTTAAAACATGAGTTTACCTGGATTCATATTAATGCGCAGACTCTTTTTTTTCAAAACCATACGCTTAATGCTCTGGTGGATATCTTTTATAATGAGTTGCTTAAGGAGCTACCTGCACCTATAGCAAACACAACGGCCCAAGCTCCCCCCCATTGTTTTCCTCTCGTACCCCATCAAACAGAAATGATGCAATACATCAGCCATTATCCTTCAAGTACTGCTTATAACATACCGGTATTTATTGAAGTGGAACAACGATTGGAAGCAGAACATGTGGAGCAGGTTATTCTTGAGCTTATTGGGAAAAATGAACTGTTACGAGCAACAATAATGACTGTTTATGGGCAGTATTTTCATTCAGTTCATGCGCAGGTATCCTTTAAACTACCTACCGTAGAAGTTAGTGAAGATGAGTTAACACAATGTTTAAACGATTTGTATAAAAAACCAATTAATCTGGAGCAAGCCCCCCTTTTTAACGCTACTTTATACTATATAGAAGACCGAAAAACAGTGCTTGCTTTTGTATTTCACCATATCATTGCTGATGGGGTCTCGGTATCTTTCTTGATACAGGATTTATTTGCCGCTTTGAGCCAAGATCGCATCACCCCCCCTGCGCGTGCGCCATTTCATCAATACGTGTGTTGGCTGCTCAATGACATTTATCCCGACATCAATGATAGTTATAGAAAGTTTTGGCAGAATAAATTAGAGGGTTTTAAGGTTAGGCATCTATTTGGACAATCATTGCCCAAACGAAAACCTGCGCGCAATCGATACCCACTGCAAGGCTCTGTCATTCAATTTAATTTGGATAAAAAGCAACTCATGGCACTGGAGCAATGGGTTAATCGCCATCAATTAACCCTTGCTAGCTGTTTACAAGCGGTTGTACATAAAGTATTGCAAGAAATTTCGGGATTCCCAGACTCGGCGTTGGTCGTCTTTTCCAATGCACGTCTCAATGAAGATTGGAGCGATGCAATTGGGCAGATTGCACAGCATCCAGCGGTGCGGTGTACACGGGCAGCGCACAAATCTTTGCCTGAATTAGCGCAAACTATCAATGAGGAACTTGCACAGATGGAACTGTTTCAATTTATGCCTCCCTTTCAATTAGCTGATTTTGGAGTGGAGATTCCAAAAATCTCATTTGATTATCAATCCTTAAATCAGAAAGATTTTAGTTTAGGAACGAAGCCTGGTGTCTTCTTAAAGGTTGAGATGCCCTCGGTAGATCTTTGGGGCGATGATCCACGTCATCTAGCATTTAAGTTGCTTCGCCTGCAAAATAAAGGTTTAAGTTTTGGTTTAAAATATCGTTTGGATATCTATAATCGGGAACAAGCCGAACAAATACTTCTGCAGTGCCAGACAATGATTTTGGCATTAATTCATGATGCCATTGAAGAGCTCTGTCCATTTTAATCTAAATTTTATTTATCGATACGACAAGTAATGAGAATCGAATGGTGAATATGCCAGAATAGGCTATCTTCTAGGTGCAATTTACGTTATAAAATAATCTACATCTAAAAAGAGGGGAAGTTGATGAAAAGCTTTTGCCTGGCAATGAGTGCTTGGTTGATGATCCTGGCAACTCAAAATTCTGTTGCTGCTTCGCAGAATTGGAATCAATGGGTGTCTGAGGTGCGAGACGAAGCCATGCGTGAGGGAATTGCGCCGCAGGTCTTTGACAGAGCCTTTGCCAACATTCATGAGCCCAGCCACCAAATTAAAGGGTTATTACGCTCGCAACCGGAACATCGATTAACGTTCATGAAATATCGTAATACCCGGGTTGATAATTACCGTATTGTGATGGGACGTAAAGAATTTAAAAAAAATCAAGCGGTTTTAGAAGCTGTGGCCCGTAAGTATGGGGTGAATCCGTGTTTTATTGTGTCTTTTTGGGGGCTTGAAACGAGTTATGGAACCTACATGGGGAATTTCCCTGTGATTAAAGCTTTGGCAACTTTGGCTTATGATTCAAATCGTAAACCTTTTTTCCGTAAAGAACTCTTTATTGCGTTACGTATCCTGAATGAGGGGCACGTTGACCTTGGGGATTTTAAAGGAGAATGGGCAGGGGCTTCAGGACAACCGCAATTTTTACCCTCAAGTTGGGTTAAATACGCTGTGGATTACGATGGTGATGGACGCAAGGACATTTGGCGTAGTAAGCCCGATGTATTTGCCTCAATAGCCAACTATATGAAACAAAATGGCTGGCAAACAGGCGAGCCTTGGGCAATTCAGGTTAAACTGCCACCAAAATTCGATATGGCGCTGGAAGGCAAGACTACGGTTAAACCGGTTAGTGAATGGAATGCTTTGGGAGTGCGCACGGAAGATGGTAAGACCTTACCCTATCAAAACTTACAGGGAAGTATTGTTCAGCCCTATGGTGGGCCTACTTTCCTCACTTTTCCGAATTACCGCATGATTTTGCACTATAATAATTCTATTTATTATGCCGGCGCGGTGGGGTACCTCGCAGATAAAATATGTCAAGGTCAAACAAATTCATGAGCGATTATCTTGATAAAACAGCAAGCCTTACACCTGAGGTAAACCGTATTATCAGTGAGAAGGCAACTGAATATCCTTTTACTGGGAAATATAACTATGTCCACAGCCGCGGCAGCTACCTCTGTCGCCGCTGTGGTATGGCGTTATTTCGTGGCGAGAGTCAATTTAGCTCCGGATGTGGTTGGCCGAGTTTTGATGACAATATTCCCCATATGATACTCCAAATCCCCGATCGAGATGGGCAGCGAACCGAAATATTATGCGCGCGCTGCTATGCCCATTTAGGTCATGTCTTTACCGGTGAATATTTTACCAGAAGAAATCTACGCCATTGTGTGAACTCTGCCTCTCTTGATTTTGTTCTCGATAATGATGTGGTTGATACGGAAGAAGCTATCGTTGCCGGTGGGTGTTTTTGGGGAGTAGAGCATTTTTTAAAACAAATCCCAGGCGTGCTTTATGTAGAATCAGGATATATTGGCGGTCATACAACACATCCCACCTACGATGAGGTCTGCCAAGGTAATACCGGACATTTTGAGGCGGTTCGTGTTCTGTATGATCTCCACAAAACAGATTATCGTGAGGTGATTAAGCGTTTTTTTGAAATTCACGATCCAACACAAGCAAATGGTCAAGGTCCAGACCTTGGTTCACAATACCAGAGTGCCATTTTCTGCCATAACGAAGCTCAGCAAACGATTGCCAGGCAATTAATTCATCAGCTAAAAAACTTAGGCTTTAATGTAGTAACCAAAATTTTACCTATGACTATCTTTTGGCAAGCTGAGGATTACCATCAAGATTATTATGCGCGACATCAGAAAATA
>ERZ778028.1680-NODE-1680-length-20878-cov-7.012822_pt1 | contig 20878 bp, 18 predicted proteins | sample MGYA00375758_ERZ778028 | MGnify/ENA primary metagenome ERZ778028 (study PRJEB29350, sample SAMN05389828) | bioreactor metagenome | isolation source: Thiocyanate bioreactor | place: South Africa: University of Cape Town | collected 2014-03-17 ... | reverse complement strand
TGAATTCATCGAGTTTCCGGATGAAGTCCGGCTGGCGACGGGCGGATTTCTGCCCCCATTCACGGGCGAATACGTCGCCTTTGTTCTGCAACTCGTTTTTCTTCTGCATTACATAGTTAAAGCGGTCGAGCAAACCATTCACCGACTTCCCAATAACTTCTGTTGCCTCCAACGTACCAACCGTTGCAACGGTTGTACCGCCGATAGTGGTGATGTAGCCACGGGTATCCTGGTTTGACTTAGCTATCACGGGAGCTAGACCGGTGGTTGCGCCCAACGAAGCATTGAGCAACGATCTGCTGCGCTTACCCTTTTTCGCGCGTGAGTAGGCCTTCTTCAATTGGCCTTCCTTCTCGGTCATCTGCTCTATAAGGCCCCACGCGTTCACAAGTGCGCCTCTGTACAGGTTATACACATACGTATCGCGCAAGCTCTCGTCGACGGTGTTTTTAATGACAAACTTGACGGTCCGCTCCTTCTTGTTCTGAGCTTTGTCCATCACATAGAAAGTAATGTTAAAAGCAAGCGTATCGAACGGGTCCTTCACAAATTCATACCCCGGCTCCCAGATGAACTCGTAGCTCGTCGGCGTGTTTTTCACCAATGCGCTTTGCGGTACCTTTTTGTTTTCTGAAATAAAGTTGAATGCAGTAATATCGTCTTCACCATTCGGGTCGGAAAGTGAGAAGCGCAGGTTGATCCGGTTATTCTCCGCACTGCGGATCACTGACTGCTGCGGGATAATTGTAAAGTCCGGTGCAAGGTCCATCTGCGTAATATCGAGCTTCAGACGTCCTTTCGTACGCGCCTTCGAGGGCTGGTCTTCGACGTAGAATTCCATATAACGAGCTCCCTTTTTGAGAATACCAAACTGGGTCACGGAAGGATCCCAGGTGATCTCGCCGGCAGCCGAAAGTTTCATCCCCTCAGGCATCTCTTCCAGAATGGGCACGAACACAATCGGATCCCCATCCGGGTCGCGGACGCTGCCCATATCGATCTTATAGACATTCTGCGTCTTGTACTGTACATAGAATGGTTGCAGCTCATCCACCTGCGGCGGGCGGTTCACGTGATTTACCTTAAAAACGATCTCCCGCGAAGCACTCTCCCCGGCGGTATTCTGCGCCTCAAAAACAATAGGGAACGATTTGGTGGTGTTGATGCGGTCGGCGACATCATAACCCGGGGTCCATATAAAATGGCCGGTAGAGTCGAATTTCATCTCTTTCGTCAATCCGCTCGCCACCGAATACCTCACGGAGTCACTCTTCCCGCCTTTAAATTGTAAATGAAAATTGATCTCCTTTCCTTCATAAAGCACGTTCCACTCCGCCTCTGTCGGAAACACCAGCTGTAATGGGCCTGTTGAAGTATTGTTCTTCATATTATCCTGCCCCTGCGCCCTCAATACTACAAAAACGGGTATCAGAAGTATCAGTATTTTATGAATTTTTCTTGTTAGCATGACATCAAAAATATAATTAATTCCATGGGTGACAGAATACTTTGGTTTTAACGCAAAACTAGTAAATCCTGTATAGAATGCCCTGCGATTAGTTGCAAAAATGAAACCCGCAAAAGTTTACTCCCGCGGATTACATCAGTTTGTACTTTTCAAATACGGCATCCTCCATGTGTTTAGGAATAAAGCAAGTCGGGTATTTGAGAATGACCAAAGCAAAAACCGGAGCGCAATCCTTTTTAAGACTGCGCTCCGGTTTTTAAAGTTCAATATTTACCTTATTATTTTTTCTTTGGGGTTGTTGCCGGAGTGGTAGCAGGCGTAGCCGGTTTAGTAGCTGGCGTCGTCGCAGGCTTCGCAGCCGGGGTTGTCGCTGCTGGTGCTGCCGCTTCTACTTTGTCAGGATCGACACCCAATTTACGAAGGATCAGGTTTGTTGCATTGTTCTCTTCCGAAGCTGCAAACAGGATGATCGGCGTTGTTCCTGCACCTGCATCCATATTGAGGATATAGAGGAAGCCTGCTTCTTTACCTACTTCCTGGATTGCGTTGTTCACTTTGGTCAGGATCGGTTCGAGCAACTGCTGTTGTTTTGTTTGCAGGGAAGTCTGGGCGTTGTTACGCATTTCTTCGATGCGGGTTGAAAGGTTTTGAAGCTCTTTCTCTTTATCAGCACGGATCACGTCGGTCATGTTCGCGCCGTTCTTCTGATATGCCTCGTATTTCTCCTGAGCCTCTTTGTAAGTTTCCCCGATCGCTTTGTCCAGCTGCGCTTTGGTTACTTCCAGCTGGTTCTGCATCACTTTCGCTTCCGGCAATTTGCCGATTATATAGTCGACATTCGTGTAACCTATTTTAGTAGGCCCGCCTGCCGGGGTAGTCTGGGCTAAGAGAGGGGTGGTGATTATGGTCATCACGACCATAATAGCCATCAGTTTTTGTTTCATTGCTTTGTTACTTATTTAAGTTTACTGTTTGTACTTTTTTGTTTTGGTGAGCTTTTCGATGGTGCGGCTGGCTGCTGCTGAGCCGGATCTTCCGGTTTCGCAGTTTTATCGTTGGAGCCGGTCTTGTCGTTACCTCCGGCTTTATTGGCTTTCGGGTCGATTCCCAACTCTTCCATCACATAGTCCGAATAGTCGTGCTTGGGATTGGTATAGAGCATGCCAATGTCGCTGGATTTATCGAACATGAAATCGAGTCTGCGCTGGCTGCAAACCTTGGTTACTGCGCGCTGCACCTTTTCCAGCACCGGCTTCATGAGTTCCTTTTTCTTCTGGAACAGCAACCCTTCCACACCGAATATCTTGCTGTTGTACTCTCCGGCTTCGAGTTCCTTCTCCTTGATTTCGCCCTGCCTCTTCCGTTTTAAGTCATCGGTGAGCAAAATCTCCTCAGCCATGTAAGCGCGCTGCATGCGGTCTATTTCTGCAAATTTATCAGAGATTTCCTTTGCCCACTTGTCCGAGAACTTCTTCATCTCCACTTGCGCAGCCTGGTATTCGGGCATCTTACTGGTGATGAACTCCATGTCCGTATACCCGATTTTCTGGGCATATAGTGCTGAACTGCATAGAATTGACAAAACTAGTAAAATAAAGATGTTCTTCATGCCAAGCCGCTAATATAATTTGCAAACCTCTTAACGAAAGCCTCTCTCAGATTATTATCTGATTTGCTGGCCGATTGTAAAGTGGAACTGCGGTCCGCTGCGGGTGTTCTGTCCCTGAATTTTGTCAAAGCCATATCCCCAGTCGATACCCAGCAAACCAAACGCAGGCATGAAAATCCGTGCACCTACACCCGCTGAACGTTTCAGATCGAACGGGTTGAACTCGCTGTACGTACCCCAGTTGTTTCCACCTTCCGCAAAACCAAGCACAAAGATCGTTGCCTGCGGGTTAAGCGAAACTGGGTAGCGAAGTTCCATCACATATTTGTTATAAACAATACCTCCACCCGACGCCGGATAACCGTTAGCAGCCAGTGGTCCAACTTTCTGATCCTGGTAACCACGAAGACCGATAATGTCCTGATCCGCGAGTGAGAATGTACCCTGGCCCGCCAGACCGGAACCACCCAGGATGAAGCGACCGAAAGGACTGTAACCAACCTTGTTTCCGTACGCGCCCAGGAAACCCATATGCGCCCTCGTGCTCAACACCAGCTTGCCCACGATGGTCGCATAGTAGCTCGCATCGAACATCCATTTGTGGTATTCAACCCAACGGTAGGTATCGGTTTTGTCCGAGAACGCTTTCTTCCTGAATACGGAGTAAGGCGGTGTGAACGTCGCACTCAGAGAGATATTGCTGCCACTTCTCGGGAATTGGAAATCACTCAGCGTGTTCCGCGAAATGGTGGTGTTGAATGAAATGTTGTTGGACACACCCTTGCTGTAACCAATGCGGAAAATGTCGAGGCTGTCGAGACGGTAGCGTTGGTACGACAGCGAGTGCGTCATCACGAGGTTACGGTCCGGCTCTTTCAGACGGCGACCGAGTGAAAGTGTGATACCGTTGTTGTAGTAACCGCCGCGATAGCTAACCCTTCCGCCACCTCCGCTCGTGTTGTATCCATAGTACGAGCTCAGGTCGGTCATGCGGTAAACGGTACGCTGGAACGACACCCCGAAGTTGATCGGCTTCTTACCGCCCAGCCATGGTTCGCTGAACGACAGCGAGTAAGTCTGGTATTGCTTACCATTTGCCTGGAAGCGCAATGAGAGCTTCTGTCCGTCACCGGAAGGCAATGGCCGCCAGGTTTCACGGTTCGGGATGTTTTTGATGGAGAAGTTATTGAATACCAATCCAAGCGTCCCCACAAAACCGATGTAACCTCCCCAGCCACCGGAAAGCTCGATCTGATCGGATGGCTTTTCTTCCACGGTATACTCAATATCCACGGTACCGTCCGACTGGTTCGGTATCGGGTTGATCTGGATTTTCTCGGGATCGAAATAGCCCATTTGCGACAATTGACGCTGGGTGTTGATGATCTCCGTCTTGCTGAATTTCTGTCCTGGTAATGTAAAAAGCTCGCGCAACACCACGCGGTCGCTGGTTTTGGTGTTACCGTTCAGGAGAATGCGGTTGATGGTCGCCTGCTTACCTTCGAACATACGAAGTTCCACGTCGATCGAGTCGCCTTCGATGGCTCTTTCTACCGGATCGATATGGAAATAGAGGTAACCGTCGTCCATGTAAATGGAACTGACGTCGGCACCCGGGATACCGTTGATCTTCTTGTCGAGTTCTTCCGGATTGTAGACATCTCCTTTCTTCACACCCAGGCGATCGCTCAGGTAGGCAGAGGTGTACAGGTAGTTACCCGACCAGGTGATGTTGCGGTAAAAGTATTTCTGACCTTCATCGATCTTCATGTCGATGCTGATCGTCTCATCGCCGTTTTTGATCGTATCGAACTCGATCACTGCGTCACGGTAACCGTTTTTCCGGTAGTACGCGATCAGTTTCTCCTTGTCCTCGTCGTACTTTTTAGGAATGTATTTGGATGGGTTGAAAAGGCGGCCAATGCGTTTCTGCTTGGTACCTTTCATTTTGCGTTTCAGCGTTTTGTCGCTGATAGCCGTATTGCCTTCGATATTGATCTTCTGGATCTTTACTTTCCTACCCTTCGTGATCGCGAAGTTCAACGTAGCCTGGCCGCGCGTCGAATCGGGGATTTGCAGGACTTTTACCTTGGTATTGTAAAACCCTTTGTCCTGGTAATATTTCTTGATAACCAGCTGGGTGTTTTTGATGATAGTCGGCGTGATTACACGGCCCTTGATCAGCTTCACCTTGTCGTTCAATGTCTCGCGCTCACCTTTACGGATTCCTGAGAATGACACCTTATAGAGCCTTGGGCGTTCCTTGATATGGATATTCAGCCAAACCTTCTCGCCTTCGATCTTGGTGGCCATGATTTCCACATCATCGAGCGTCCCGAAATCCATCATTTTCTTGATAGACGACGTGACCGCCGGGCCGGGAATACGGATTTTGTCACCTGGTTTCAGACCGGAAATGGAGACCATGGAGTTAGGGTCGAGGAACTGAGTGCCTGAGACGGTCACTTCCGCAATCGTATATTCCTTTGGATTGGCCGGGTCGATGCCGAGACTGGTCGGAGCGGCGGTAGGTTTTGCGCCTCCCAGGCCTACACGCTGCGCCTGTACGGAAACGCAGCAGCACAGCAGGATTAATGCAGAAAGACCTTTGAGATGTGCTAATGATTTATTCAAATTTTTCACTGGGTTCATATAATTCTACTTAGCACCATTCGCTTTAATTTGTTCACCCGTTTTGCCGAAACGTCTTTCGCGGTTCTGATACGAAAGTATCGCCTCGTACAAATGCTCCCGGCGGAAATCGGGCCAGAAAAGATCTTCATAAAAATACAGTTCGGAATATGCGAGTTGCCAAAGCAGGAAATTGCTGATCCTGTGGTCACCGCCTGTTCGCAGCATCAGGTCCACCTCTGGGCGGCTGCCCGTCGATAAATTACCAGCTACTACTTCTTCATTGACTTCTTCGGGAAGCAAAACACCGTTTCGGACATCTTCGGCTATTTTGCGCGCTGCCTGGGTAATGTCCCATTTGCCACTGTAACCCAATGCCAGGATGAGATTCAGGCCCGTATTGTTGCTTGTCTCCCTGATGGCTTTGTCCAATTGGTTCTGGCAGCTCTTCGGAAGGCTTACCGTATTACCAATCGTATCGAGTTTCACATTGTTTTTCATCATAGTCGGCAGCTCGTTGCCGATCGATTGTACGAGCAGTTCCATCAGCGCCCTCACTTCGAACTCCGGGCGTGCCCAGTTTTCGGTTGAAAAAGCATACAACGTCAGACAAGAAACCCCGAGCTCCGCACATCCTTCCGTCACTTCCCTCACCGCCTTGATCGCATTACGGTGACCAAACACACGCGCTGCTCCCTGGTTTTGGGCCCATCTTCCGTTACCGTCCATGATAACGGCTATGTGTTTTGGCAGATTGCCCGTATCAATGAGCTCCTTCATTACTCCTGACTCCTTTTAACCTTTTTTAACAAAACAAAAACAACATGATCGAAGCGGTTGCCGTCGGGAATGATTTCCGGTCGCTCCGGGTTATTTCAGGAATCACTTTGCCAGTAAACAAATACGCAGCAACCTGTCAATGTGTGCCGAAATCTGCACAATTCATTCCTGCTCCCGTCACCGACCAATTAGAAAGCCCTGATGGACAACGCATTAACTTCCAAATTACAATGGAAATTTAAACGAGGGCGCAATTTAGGAATAAGAATCAGGTCTACAAAATGAATATTCCGGTACAATCAGGATGTAATTCGATTAATTATCAAGAAGATGGCGGATGGCATCACCATAGGTACTCCCGCTGGTGACTTGCGAAGCCTTGCGATCGCGCATGACGATCACATACTTGCCGTTGAAGTGCTTCTGGATTTCCTTGATATGGTGGGAGTTGACAATACCCGCCCGGCTTACGCGGAGGTAATGCTTGGGCAGCTTCTCTTCGAGCGAAGTAAGCGTGTAGTTGAGCAGGTATTTCTGCCCGTCGAGCGTATTAAGGAAAACGTATTTCTCTTCCGCTTCGAAATGCGTGATCTCGGTCATCGGTATCAGCAGAATGCGGTCGCCGGATTTAACCGAGAGGGAAAATATCTCTTTCTTCGGCTTCATTTCCTCCAAAAGCCTGAGCAGATTTTCGGAGTAGGGGTTGACGCTCCCCGAATGGCCGTTTGCAGCCTGGGTAATGTTCCTGATCTTATCTATCGTTTTCAAAAGCCGGTCGTTTTCCACCGGTTTTAACAGGTAATCCACCGAGTTCTCTTCAAATGCGCGGATCGCGTACTGGTCATAGGCGGTCGAAAACACCACCAGCGGCATTCGGGTGAGTTTGGATAGCATTTCGAAACCGTTGAGCAATGGCATTTCGATATCGAGGAAAATAACGTCGGGATGATGCCTATCTATTTCAACCAACCCCTCGGCACCGTTTCGGGCCTCCGACACGATATCGAAAGTTTCGGAGTGTTTTTCGAGCAGCCTTCTGAGCCGGCTCAATGCAAGCTGCTCATCGTCGATCAGGATGGTTTTAAGCGGAAAATGCATGACTGGATTGTTGATGATTTTCAATAGCGGATTTCTGAATGGCAATATTAACCGATTTGTGCGGCTCATTCAGCAATTCGAGGCGGGCATTGTCACCGTAAAGCAATTTTAGTTTATCCTGAATACTGCGCATGCCGTACCCTGCACCAAGGGTCTCCTCGAACGCCGGCCCATTATCGTGCACACACAAATGCAGCCACTGGTCCTTTTCATATATCTTCACCACGATATTGCCCTGGTCGGCCATGCGCGAGATGCCGTGCTTGATCGCATTCTCGACAATCGGCTGCAAAATGAACTTGGGTACCTGCAGGTTTTTCAATGAATCCTCTTCCACTTCCACCGTAAACCGCAACCGGTCGCCGAACCGCACTTTTTCCACTTGCAGGTAAGTCTCCACCATTTCCAGTTCGTTTTCAATGGTATCGAAATAATCGCTCGTTTTGCGGCCCGTCGTGTAGCGGAAAAGCTTCGAAAGCAGCAGGGTCATTTCCTCTGCTTTATCAGGATTTTCGTGCACGAGGCTGGCAATGCTATTGAGCGAATTATACAAAAAATGCGGGTTAATGCGGGCCTGCAATGCATCCAGTTCGGCCCTCGTTTTGAGTTTTTCCAGATTCAGCAGCTGGTATTCCTGGTCTGAAATTTTGCGGGATATCTGCCGGCCTTCCCGGCTCAGAAAGTAAAAAACATTCGCAATAGCCACGGGCGCCCACGCATACCAGTACCAGGGCGCATTCTGCGAAGGCTCGGCCGGGTAGCGTGCGATGTAGTCACTTACGATGCTGGTCGCAAAAAAGTAATGCACCGCTATCGCCAACAGGCTATCGAACAAAAAAATGAGGATCGAAAGGATAATGTGCTTGGCTAGCAGGCTTTTGACGATCATGTCCAGCCAGGTCGTAAGCCCCTGCGTCAGCAGGATCGTGCATACGCCGGTAGCGATATTGAGCACGACCAGGTATTTATAAAAAGCCAGGCGGACAGGCTCCTCGGTGAACGACAGCTCGGCCGTAAAATACGCGATCGCATTAAAGCCATACAATATCACCGCGCCCAGAAACGCCGCCACCAGCGTGCCTACCCAGCCCTGGTTCTGAATAATGGCGATCAGGCTGAAATCCTGCCAGTTGAATGACTTCTCCTGCGAAGTAAAACTGAAATTAGCCCCCTCTACCCTTGCACCGTTCAAATCAACGTCGGACATACTGCTGAAACTCAGGTCCGCATTCCGCAGATCGGCGTTCCGGAAGGTCGTCCGGTCGAGGGCCGAGAAACGAAGTTTTGCATTACGCAGATTGGCCCCGTCGAAGTTGATATCCTTCAAACTCGAAAAGCTGAAATCTGCATTTTCCAGATCCATGTTACTGAAATCCCTTCCGTCCAGCGATGAGGCTGTCATGCGCAACGGCTTCGTCTTATTGTCGTCCATGCTACTAAACCCTAAGCGTTAATATCAGTTTGTCTGAGAAAGCATCCATTCGGTTTCCATTTTGCCCCAATCCGGGTGAATAGCAGTCTCCGGCTTGAAGGCGCTGAACTTCTGCTGCGCTTTTTCGAGCATGGGTTTTGCCGCCTTCTTTCCACCGCCGTATTCCTCTGGTGTGAAAAACAGGCTCGAACCTTCGAGGTAGTAAATCCGCGGGTTCTCGGCATTGATCGACTTCGCCGATTGCAGGAAACCCTGGAATTTCTCCCCGTCTGTCTGCCAGCGGTTCATCGGATCGGCAGCGAGGTGGATTTGCGACTGGTAGGCCTTCAAAATTTCCAGCTCGTCGTTAGGTTTCCCGGCAATGCCTTCCGCCTCTTTCAATAAGGCATTCGCTTTATCCAGATACTGATCTTTTTCATTCAAGGTTGGTGCTACGAAACCCAGGAGCACATTGGCATAGGCTGCGTAATATTTCGGAAGCCATTCTTTCGGCTCCGCCGCGGCGATGCGTTCGAAACGGTTGGAAATCTCTACCAGACTTTTAGGGTCGGGGTTGGAGCGGTCAATCGCCAGCAATGCATTGATCCCGTCACTCATTGCTTTGGTATACTTCTCGTTTTGCGCCCACACCATCCCGGTTGCAAGCACAAACAGCAATGCGAATGTGAATAGTCTTTTCATGTTTTGTTTTGATTTAAATATTGAATATTGGATAATTTAAAAATCGTCTTTCTCCACTTTTGCTTTCCTTGAAAGCATGATCTGCATACCCACAAAAAAACTGCGGTAACTCTGCGGCCCTACCGCATAGCGCGTTCTGCCGTCGGGCGTGTAGCGGTAGGTGAACACATTGCGGGTATTGAGGATGTTATCGACCGTGGCGTAGAAGATCACGAGATTACCTTTAATGCTTTGCAGCTTGCTGGCCTGAATGCTCACATTATGAACGGCCGGCGTGCGGTCTTTCAGGAATTCGTCATTATTGGGATTGTAGTACGGCCGGCCGCTGGTGAATGCGTAAGTCGCACTGAGGTTGGTTTTAGCTTTTTCAAACCATTTTTTGGTAATGAGGCTAATGTTGTGGTTAGAAATGAATGTGGGCGTGGCCGAATGGGCATATTGCTGGAAAAGGCGTTTGGAATCCACAAAGCTGTACGTAACCCAGTAATCAAGATTTTTAATGGATTTCTGGTCCCGCCAGAAGAAATCGAAACCGCGGGCATAACCCTCGCCTCCATTATTGGTAGCGCCCCACGGGAAGCGGTAGGGATCCGCATCGAATGGCTGTCCGGTGAATTCGCGTACCAGCTGCGCGTAGTTTTTGTAGAAAGTCTCGACGCGGAATGTACGCTGGTTTTTGATGATCTGGTAGTTGAGGATCAAATGATCGGCGCGCTCGTTCCTAAGTGATTTATTCAAATACAAATACCGGTAATCGGGATTTTGGTAAAACTGACCTGCTGCCAGGGAAATCTGGCTATAACGGCCCGTTTTGTAGGCAAATGACAACCTCGGAGCAATGTTGGCGCGGCTGATGACTGAGGAATACTCACTACGGACGCCGACCCGGCCCGCCAATGCACGGCTAATGTATATTTCCGACTCTACGAATGCAGCGGCGTACCGGTCCTTCAACTTATGTAATGTACCGTCCACGCCATTCCCGATATTGATCGCATGCGCCTCTGCCCCAAAAAGAATGGTATTGTTCCCCGTGAGCAGGCGTGTGAGCACCAGGCGTGTCTGCGTGCGCTCGTCGAAACGATCGAAATTGACCCCGTCCCAGGTCATTTTGTCTTTATTGCGGCTGTATGAGAGACCGGAGTTCAGCGTCCAGCGGCCATCTGCCCAGGAGTCGGTGTAGGTACTGGTGGTGAATGCATTGTTATTTTTCAAAACCAACCGCATCTTGCCGGACTCCGACGACGGGTTCCTGCTATCCATGCTAAGGTGGCTGTCGGAGTACATGCCGTAAACCTTCAAAACCCCGTTTTTAGTGGGTTTCCAGCGATAGGTCAGCGAAGAGCCTTCGAATTCCGGCGCGTGGATCCATTCCACATTTTGCTTTACCAGCTTAAACAGCGGCCGCAGGTTGCCATAGTAAACCACCGCCGACACCGATTGATTTTTATTGGCATAATCATAATTCAGCCCTGCATTGGCCAGGTTCAGACTGATGCCCAATCCATTGTTGCTGACCTTGTCGGTCGTATTCAGCAGCAGTACCGAAGACAACGCCTGTCCGTACTGCGCCGAATAACCGCCCGTGCTGAATGAAGTGCCTTTAAACATAAACGGATTGAACCGCCCGCGCGACTGCACATCGGGCAGCGAGCTGAAAAACGGGTTTTGAACGATCATCCCGTCGAGCACGATCTTGGTTTCCTGCCCCGATCCGCCTCTGACAAACAGCCCCTCCTGCTCCCCCACCCGCTGGGCGCCCGGCAAAAACTGCATCGCACCGGTAATGTCTGCCGCCGCACCCGCAGTAGTAACAATGTCCAGTGGTTTGAGCATCGCCATCCGCTTTTCGTCCGACGCCTCGAATGCCCCTGCGGTGATCACTACCGTGTTCAGTTCGTTGGCCAGTTCTTCCAGCCTGATAGACAATGCGGCAATATTTTCTTTCAGATTAATCTTCTTTTCAAAAACCTCGAAACCCACATAACTTGCCGCAATGGTTGCCGTATCCGACTCCGAGGTCTGGAAAGCAAAGACCCCGTTTGCGTCGGTGGTACCGCCGTCGTAGGTCCCTTTCAGGAACACATTCGCGCCGGGCAATGCATTTCCTTTCTGGTCGGTAACCTTGCCCTGAATGCTCTTCTGGGCAAGAACGGCCGGCGAAACGAATAGTAACAGACAATAAAAAAGCTTCATGGCTAACAGATTATGTGTAACTGCTGACACAAATCTATTGGCCATGAAGCCGTTTGGTAAGTGATTTCCGACGAAGTACCCGTTTCAGGCAGATGAATGAGGCCGCCGGCGGAATGAAGGACTGTTGGTTTTAGAGCTCTTCAAGCAGGATGTCTTTCCACCGCACCTTGATACCCCCGCCATCGTGGATCTGCAACGCGATCGAACCTTCGCCGGCACCGATCTTGGCGTCCGTCAAATCCACCATTTCGTGGCCGTTGAGCCAGGTTTGCGTGCGGTCGCCTTCCGCGCGGATGCGCAGCGTGTTCCATTCCCCCATTTTCAGGAAGCCCTCCTTTTCATCGGGGATCTGCACGAGCCAGTTACGGCCGTAGGATTCGTAAATGCCGCCGGTGTCGTGGTTTGGCGGTGCCACTTCCACCTGCCAGCCCGAAACTTTGGTACCCGTCACCGTCGAGCGGAAAAACACGCCGCTATTGCCGTTCGCCTCCTGTTTGAATTTCAGGGAGAGGTCGAAGTTCTTATAAAACTTGTCGGTGGTGAGGTAGCCGTACTTCTTGTCGGGGCCGCTCTCGCAGATGAGTTCGCCGCCATCGACGTACCATTTTTCGGTACCGTGGACGGTCCAACCTTTAAGGTCTTTCCCGTTGAATAATTTGACGGCTTTCTTCAATGGATCGGCAGCAGGCCCATTCAACGCGAAAAACGCCGAGTTAAGCATCAGGACAGCCGCTCCGGCCACGATCAATTGTCTTAGTTTAAGCATGGTTTGTTAAGGATTAGGATTAAAAATTTGTAGTTACAAATTCGTGGAAATTACATTTTGCATTAGTTTTACGAAAATTAACCACTTGGAAAGCTATGAAAAAAAACCGTTTTGGGGGGCGTTGGGCAACATTTTTTTTGGCAGCAGGGCTATTTTCAACGATTTTAATCTCTTGTAAAGAAAGCGCCGACGACCTAGTAGGGCAGCGGACTGTAACAGATATCATTTACCAGAACCCGGAGTTCAGTATACTCAAAGAAATCCTGGTCAATTCGTCAGACGCGTTCAGAACGCAGGACGCGACTTTTTTCCTGCCAGACAATGCTGCATTTCAAAAGGCGGGGATTAACAGTGCAACAGAGATCACAGGCTTGCCTGATAAAGGGGTGAAGTTTCTGAATTCGTTCGTCATAAAAGGCGTCTACAATGTGGATAATACGCTTCCAACCGACAGTGTAGCGACAACGAGCGGCAAGAAGATCAAATTTGTAAAGCAGGACAATGTCATGAATGTGAACAATGCGGCAATCACCAAGAAGAATGTCATTGCCGCCAACGGCCTCATTCAGGTAATCGACAGCGTTTACGTGAAGGTCAAATAGCGTAAGCAAGATAAAACGAAAAACCCCGGAGCTGCTGAGCTTCGGGGTTTTTCATTTATAAGCTAATATATTCAGAATTGCTCCACGTGCGAGAAAAAGAAATTCCCTTCGATTTCTGCGTTTTCATCTGAGTCTGATCCGTGGATCGCGTTTGCTTCGATCGATTTGGCGTACAACTTGCGGATGGTACCTTCCTCTGCATTGGCAGGATTGGTTGCGCCGATCAGCGTACGGAAATCCGTCACCGCATTCTCCTTTTCGAGGATCATCGGAACAATCGCCCCGGACGACATATACTTGCAAAGATCAGAATAGAATGGACGCTCCTTGTGCACCGCGTAAAATTCTCCGGCACGCTCAGGAGTAAGTAGCGTTTTTTTCAGTGCCACAACCCGAAATCCTGCTGCTTCGATCATTTTGATGATTGAACCTGAATGACCATCCCGTACAGCATCCGGCTTGATCATGGTAAATGTCCTATTTGTTGGCATACGTACTTGGCTTTATTGATACTGCCTGCAAGCTACTATATTTCAAATTAAATCCGCGAACCTTTCACACGTAAACGGGAGCCTTATATTAAATCACTGCCTGATTGCCAGCCTTTACCGCCCATCATGAGACAAATCCCAACAGTTTTGTTAATTTTGTGGGCTCTAAGCAAGCAAGAAATACCTCTTTTGAACCAAGTTACTGTGAATCAAACCATTGAAGAGCTCTGCTCTTTTTTATCCCAACCCCAAAAAATCGTTATTACAACGCACCGCGATCCGGATGCGGATGCATTGGGTTCGTCCCTGGGCTGGGCCAGTTATTTGCTCAAAAAAGGACATGAGGTGACTGTTATCAGCCCTACCGATTATGCCGCCAACCTACGATGGCTTTCCGGTATGGACCGTGTACTGGTGTATGAGAAGGCGTCGGAGCAGGGGAAATGTAAACGAAAAATAGAGCAGGCGACATTGATCTGCTGTCTGGATTTTTCGGCTTTGTCGCGTTTGAAGGACCTCGGCAAGGTGGTACAGGAAGCGGCAGCACCAAAAATGATGATCGATCATCACCTCGAACCGGAACATTTTGCAAAATGGATGGTTTGGGATACCACCGCGGCAGCGACAGCACAGCTGGTTTACGAACTGGTAAAAGAGATGGAAGGCGGCCAGCCTGCTGAACAAATCTTCGAAATTCCGATGGCAGAGTGCCTCTACGCAGGCATTATGACGGACACCGGGTCGTTCCGCCACGGTAATGTGACGCCCGCCGTGCACCTCGCAGTCGCCGACTTGATGCGTACCGGTTTCGATTCGAGCCGTGTGCACCGGCTGATTTACGACAATGCACCGCTCTCGCGCCTGCAATTCCTGGGTTACGTACTCTCTCAAAAACTCGTTGTCCTTCCCCAATACCGAACCGCCTACATGGTCCTTACCGAAGCTGAATTACAAAAATTCAACTCGTCATCCGGGGAAACCGAAGGAATTGTGAACTACGGTTTGCAAGTCGAAAATGTAGTGATGTCGGCCATGTTCATCGAACGGAAAGGCGAGGTGAAAATCTCGTTCAGGTCGGTGGGTTCTTTCTCCGTACGGGACCTTGCGAGCACCCATTTCAGCGGCGGCGGTCACAAGAACGCATCGGGAGGAAGGTCAGAACAATCAGTAAATGAAACAGTTGCCCGATTTTTAAGCATACTTCCTTCATACCAGGAAGAGCTTTTGAGCGTTGACTAAACTTAAATTCTAACTTCACTAAAATATCTTTTAATTAACACATTCCAATGAATTTAAAAACAATCGGTTATGCGATGGGCATAACTATTCTCGCAGCCGCTTGCAATCAACATCGTCAGCAGGTTACCGAAAGCGGCCTCAAATATACGCTTTTCGATCACGATGACGATGCCAGGAAGGCCAAACTCGGGGATATCATGACATTCCACCTGGTGTTGAAAAATGGTACCGACTCTACCCTTCGCGATACATATAAAGAGAAAAATCCGGTGAAGATGGTATTGCAGGCGCCTCCTTACAAAGGCAGCTTCGAAGAAGGCCTTACCATGCTCGCTACCGGCGACAGCGCCCAGTTTTTGGTGAATGCCGATACGTTATTTACGAAAATCGGTCAGCCAATGCCTCCGATGATCAAAAAAGGTTCCGAACTAAGCTTCACCGTGAAAGTGATGAGCGTGCTGACTTCGGAAGAATTCCAGAAGCAGCAGGCAGAAGCCGGCAAAAAACAGAAGGATATCGATGCGAAAATCATCGACGAATACCTGGTTAAGAACAATCTCAAAGCAAAAGCCAGAAAAACTGCCTCAGGCCTCGTATATGTACCTCAGACGGAAGGAACAGGCGCAAGCCCTACACCAGGCGATAATGTGAAAGTACATTACACCGGTAAATTCCTGGATGGCAAAGAATTCGACAGCTCTAAAAACCAGGGAAAACCGCTCGACCTGCAAGTAGGTGCCGGAATGGTGATCCAAGGCTGGGATGAAGGCCTTACCCTGATGAAAAAAGGAGAGAAAGGTTTGCTATTGATCCCTTCGGGCCTTGCTTACGGACCTGAAACTTACGGACCGATCCCGGGCAACTCCGTATTGCAGTTCGAAATGGAACTGATCGACTTTACAAAAGGCGCTAAACCTGCGGCCGGACCAGCCATGCCAACTCCGGCTCCGGCGAAATAGTTTTTAAAAAAGTAGCCACGAAGGCACGAATTATCACGAATGTGTTTCGTGATAATTCGTGCCTTCGTGGCATTTAACCCTTCCCATTTTTTCGTAAAATGCATCCCATTAACACAACTCACCTATGAAACTTTGCTTTGCTACCAACAATCAAAACAAGCTAAGAGAAATACAGGCCCTGCTCGGCGACCGGTTCGAGCTGGTAACATTGGCTGACATCGGCTGTACCGAGGATATTCCCGAGCCCTATGATACGATACAGGAAAATGCGAAGGCAAAATCCAGCTACGTCAGCGAGAAGTACGGCATCGACTGTTTCGCGGACGACAGCGGCCTCGTCGTCCCTTCACTCAACGGAGAACCGGGCGTTCATTCCGCGTACTATGCAGGCCCGCAGCGCAGCCATGACGATAACATCGCACTTCTGCTGAAAAATCTCTCCGGCGTAGAAGACCGAAACGCCTATTTCCTGACCGTCATCTCGCTAAGCCTCGGAAATACATACTATGCATTCGAGGGGCGCGCGCACGGGAAGATCATTGATGAGAAAAGAGGGAGCGGCGGCTTTGGGTATGACCCGGCGTTTGTACCCGACGGGCAAGACCGGACTTTCGCAGAAATGACCCTGGCCGAGAAATCGCAGATCAGCCATCGATCCATCGCTTTTGCCGCGCTGATCGATTTCCTCGATCACCATTGAGCTTTTCATTCACCATTTAATCGCACGGACATGTCGGACTTCAATTCAGATGATTATCGCTACGACGGTAGCAAGAAATTTGATATCAGCAAAGCCAAAACGCGGTTCAAGGATATTTACACCGACAAGGCCGAGTATGAAGCCATGCAGGAAGAATCGGCTAAGGAGCTGGACGAGTTGCAGAGCATGATGTACGCCCATAACCGATACGGCCTGCTCGTAATTTTCCAGGCTATGGACGCTGCGGGCAAAGACGGGACGATCAAGCATGTTCTTTCCGGTGTCAATCCGGTGGGCGTTAAAATCCATTCCTTCAAAAGGCCGACGGAAACGGAACTGGGCCATGATTTTCTCTGGCGGACCAACCTCGTACTACCTCAGCGCGGCACAATCACGATTTTCAACCGTAGCTATTACGAGGAAGTTCTGGTAGTGAAAGTCCAGCCCGAAATCCTGACGCAATCGCAGCGCCTGCCTGCCGAACTAACGGAGGACCTGGACAAACTCTGGAAACACCGATATTCTGATATCCGCAACCTGGAAAAATACCTCTATCGCAACGGGATCCGCGTGATCAAATTCTTCCTGAACGTTTCGAAAGAAGAACAAGCCGCGCGGCTGATCGAACGCATTGAAGATCCTTCCAAAAACTGGAAGTTCGAGGAGCAGGATGTGAAGGTGCGGGATAAATGGACTGAATATATGCAGGCTTACGAAGATGCTATCAACGAGACGGCCACCAAGAAAGCACCCTGGTATGTGGTGCCCGCAGATGACAAGAAGAATCTTCGCCTGACAGTAGCCAAAATCATCGCGGAGGAATTGAAGAAGATGAAGATGACTTACCCCGAATCTGGCCAGCAACGAACCGAGGAACTCCATCATTTCATCGACATTATCAACGAGCAAACAAAGCAGCCATAAAAAAGGAAGGCCGCTGATCAATGATCAGCGGCCTTATAGCTATGCATGGTGTGAAGTTATGTCTTATTTTTTGATGGTGAAATTGCCGCCACCAATTTTGTATCCTTCTGCATAAAGCTCCACATTGTATTTTCCTGGGCGGAACTTGGCAGAGTTATCATACAACATTTCTACTTTCTGGTTGTTGTTCTGATAAGCGATCGACTCACGGGTTGTAAACTTCGATGGTGCGCCATCTACTTCAAACTCGCCTGAACCGGTAGCATCATCTGCTATAACTGCTCCATCCGGATCCAGTACTCGCACATAAATATCTTTTGGCTCCTGAGCAGTCAACTCGTTTTCCGGCAGGTTAAACACCAGTTTCAGCTTGTCTACGCGGCTGGCTTTGTATTCATCTTTTTCTTTGGTTTTACCACGTGAATTCACGGTCAGCACTTTCAGGTTCTGTGCTTTCAAAGCTGCTGCTTTGCTTACTTTCGCGCTCAGCTCTTTGTTCTCAGCTGTAAAAGTAGTTACGGAGTCAGTCAGCTCAGCCTGGCGTTGAACTAGTCTTTCGCGTTCGCTGGTCAGCGTTCCTACGTGTGTGTGCAGGGAATCGTTGCTAGCTACGAGTTGCTCGTTTTCAGCTTTCAGCTGAGCGATCATCTCGTCTTTCTCTGTCAGGAACTTCTCGTATTCCTTGATCTTGCCGAGATACTTGTTGGTTTCCACTCTTCTGCTGCGGCTGAATGCTACCTTGTCAGCTTCGAGTTTTTCCTTCATCTTGGTAAGTTCAGTTACGTCACCTCCCAATTTCTCAACTTCTGCAATTTTGGCATCCAATACGGTTGAAATAGAATCCAGTTTAGTTTTGGTTACAGCCAACTCCCTTGCCTTTTCGACTACCATTGACTCTTGCTGCGTCAACTCTTGCTTCTGAGTTGTAAACAAATAGCCGAACATGGCTGTTGCTAGCCCCAGGACAACTACCATTGCCCAAGCTATGCTTTGCTTATTTTTCTGTTCTTGTTGCATTGATATTAAGTTTACTTGTGTGATTTAGTTTGTCATGGAGACAGGTTAAAAATTAAATCCGGGTCTACATGCTGTTCTGCCTCCAAAGCAAACAATTCTGTGCCGCTCAATGCCGAGGGCGGAAGATGGTCCTGTTATCCAAATTTCAAAATCTGCCTGAAATGCAAAAAAGAGCCTCATTCTCATGAATTTAGCTCTTTTTTAACTGAACTTTCAGAATCTGAAAATTCCGGCAAACCGCTGGCTATCTCAAACTTGCAGCTGGAAAATTGGGTAATGTTACCACAAACTATGGCATGAGAGTACAGAGAGAATAATGCAATACTCCTGTTAAAGTCCTATTTGGCCGTGAACGCTGAATGTCTTTCGCTCTACAAAGATCAGTTTCTGGTAACCGTCGACCTCGTAGGCATTTACTTCCAGCAGATTATCACGCTTTACCGCATTGAGCACAAGCTTCTTTTCGGAGTTATAGACCTTATTCGACGTACGAATGAGCGCTTCCACGCGAAGCGGCTGCTTTAAAACTGAATCCGTATCAATTTTCAGATAGGCTACCGGCAGGTCATTGCCGGGTTTCAGCCGATATTCATAATGCAGCGGACCGTTTTGGACCATTTCGTAGCTCTGGCGATAGGAAGGCTTGTTGATATCCGCCTGTACAAACAGTTCGAGCTCCTTCTTCCAATCTACTTCACGCGTTTTGGAGAGATCGCGCTTGCTTCCCAGTACCGCCGTCTTGCGAACCTCCGGTTTCTTTTCATTTAAATACACAATCTGGTTTTCAATAAAACCTTTCAGATCGTAATAGACCTTGGGAGCATCGTCGCGGGCTTCTTCCTGGCGGCAGGAGGCCATTGAGCAAAACAAAGCGAGAGCGACTACAGTAAGGAAGCGATAATGCATGGATTTCATGATGTGGCTAAAAAAACAGAGAGCCCGCCGGACTCTCTGTTGGTTAACATCAATCGATGTATGAAAGTTTTAAAGAATGCTCGTGCCGGTCATTTCAGCTGGCTGAGCGATTCCCATCAATGCAAGAATAGTAGGCGCTACGTCCGCCAGCTTTCCATTATTGATCGGCTTCTGATAGTCGTTGTCTACCAGAATGCACGGCACCAGGTTCAATGAGTGCGCAGTATTCGGCGAGCCGTCGTCATTCGACATGTAATCGGAATTACCATGGTCGGCGATGATGATCGACGAATAGCCGTGGTTCAAACCAGTCGTTACTACTGTTTGTACGCATTGATCTACGGTTTCGCAGGCCTTCACAGCAGCTTCGAAAACGCCGGTATGGCCTACCATGTCGGGGTTGGCGAAGTTGAGGCAAACGAAATCCACTTCTCCCTTTTCCAATTCCGGAACGATCGCGTCACGAATATCGAATGCGGACATCTCGGGCTGCAAGTCATAGGTCGCAACTTTCGGAGAAGGACAAAGCAGGCGGCTTTCGCCTTCGAAAGGCTTTTCACGGCCTCCCGAGAAGAAGAAAGTCACGTGGGGATATTTCTCGGTTTCAGCGATACGGATCTGCTTCTTGCCGGCAGCTTCCAGCACTTCGCCGAGGGTATTATTGAGATTGTCTTTATCAAAAATGACATCCACTCCTTTGAAAGTGTCATCATAGTTGGTCATGGTGACGTATTTCAAATTCAGCTTATGCATATTCTGCTCGTGGAAGTCCTGCTGGGTAAGCACCTCGGTTATTTCCCGGCCACGGTCAGTACGGAAGTTGAAGCACAATACCACGTCGCCATCCTGGATCAATGCAAGCGGTGAACCGTCGGCATTGGTGGCGATGATCGGCGTGATGAATTCGTCGGTGACGCCTTCTTCGTAAGAAGCCTGTACGGCTTTCAAAACTTCGCCTGCCGGTACGTGTTTGCCTTCACCATGCACCATGGCGTCATAAGCGAGTTTCACGCGCTCCCAGCGCTTGTCGCGGTCCATGGCGTAGTAGCGCCCGGTAATGCTCGCAATGCGGCCCGTGCTTTGCGCCATCGATTCGGTCAGTTCGGTCAGGAAGCCCAGTCCACTCTTAGGATCGGTATCACGGCCGTCGGTAAATGCGTGAACGAATACATCGCTCAAACCACGATCCGCCGCTATTTGACACAGACCTTTCAAATGTTCGATATGCGAGTGCACACCGCCATCCGAAACCAGGCCGATGAAATGGATCTTTTTACCTTCCGCTTTCGCGTAGTCAAGTGCCTGTGCAAGCGCCGGCTCATTCGCAAGCGTGCCTTCGGACACGGCCAGGTTAATTTTTACCAGGTCCT
>ERZ778028.1673-NODE-1673-length-20994-cov-4.659344_pt1 | contig 20994 bp, 28 predicted proteins | sample MGYA00375758_ERZ778028 | MGnify/ENA primary metagenome ERZ778028 (study PRJEB29350, sample SAMN05389828) | bioreactor metagenome | isolation source: Thiocyanate bioreactor | place: South Africa: University of Cape Town | collected 2014-03-17 ... | reverse complement strand
CGGCATGGATGAAATGGTTTCCTCCGATAGCCAGGCAATCGCCGTCTCCCGTGGCCAGCCACACTGAAAGTTTCGGGTTGGCCACTTTCACGCCCGTCGCCACAGCCGCGCCACGTCCATGGATGGTGTGGAAGCCGTATGTGTTCATGTAGTAAGGCAACCTGGACGAACATCCAATTCCGGAAATAACGGCCACATTGTGGGCTTCTATGCTCAGTTCGGACATTGCCTTGTGCAAGCTGTTGAGCAGGGCGTGGTCGCCGCACCCCGGACACCAGCGAACAGCTTGGTCGCTCTTGTAATCTTTTGGTGTGAAAATTGGTTTTATATCTGCATTTACCATTTTGTTATTCCTCCCATTTTTTTGTAAATGTATCCATTAAATCAATCACTGAAAATGGTTGGCCTTCTATTTTGTTGTATTGTGAAAAGTCCACCCCATCAAAATCAAATTTCCTCCTTAGAAAAGCAGCAAATTGACCATTGTTTTGTTCAGCTACAATAATTTTCTTAAACTTCTTCAACAGTTCGCCTGTGTTGCGGGGCACCGGGTTGATAAACTGGAAGTGCATCAGGGCTGTCTTTTTTCCCTGACGGTTCATCTTGTCAACGGCTTCCTGCAAGTGTCCGTAAGTGCCACCCCAGCCAATGACCAGCAAATCGGCGTCTTCATCGCCAAAAAGTTCCTGTAAGGGAATCTTGTCGGCTATTTTGTCGATCTTCCCTTGGCGGGCATCGATCATCTTTTGGTGGTTTGACGAGCTGTTGGAGATAGCTCCTGTCACATAATCCTTTTCCAAGCCGCCGAGGCGGTGAGTGAACCCGGGCGTGCCAACAGGTGCCCAATAGCGGGCCAGGTTGCTCTCGTCGCGGGTGTATCCGTTCCAGTTTTCTCCGTCATAGAGCGAAACATCGTGAGGAACAATTTCCGGATATTCGTCCAAATTGGGAATTTTCCAGGCAGACGAACCGTTGGCAATATATCCGTCCGTCAGTAGAATCACCGGAGTGACATGCTCCATCGCTATTTTCGAGGCCCAGTAGGCAGAGTCGAAGCAGTTCGTGGGAGTGGTAGCGGCCACCACAGCCACGGGGGATTCCCCGTTCCGGCCATATAGTGCTTGGTTGAGGTCTGTTTGTTCGGTTTTGGTAGGCAAGCCGGTGGAAGGACCACCACGTTGGACGTCGATCACCACTAAGGGAAGCTCCGCCATAACAGCCAAGCCGATCGCCTCGCTTTTTAGGGCAAGTCCTGGACCCGATGTGGATGTTGCGGCAAGGTTTCCCGCAAAGGCAGCTCCGATTGCGGTGGAGATTCCGGCAATTTCGTCTTCCATTTGAACGGCTTTGACTCCTAATTCTTTCATCTTCACCAATTCTTGCAGGATGTCAGTGGCGGGCGTTATCGGATACGAGCCTAAAAACAAGGGGCGTCCCGATTTTTCGGAGGCGGCCACCAAGCCATAAGCCGTTGCGCGGTTTCCGCTCACATCCGTGTAATATCCTTTTTCGCACGACACGGTCTCTACCCGGTAGGTGGAAACCGAGGTGTCAGTGTTTTGACCGTAGTTGTAACCATCCGACAATACCTTCAGGTTTGCCTGGGCAATCTGGGGCTTCTTCTTGAATTTTTGTTCCAACATGTGGTTCACAAAATCCAATGGGCGGTTGAACAACCAGCATACAAGCCCCAAAGCGAACATATTCTTGCATTTGGCTTTGGATTTGGCGTCAATTTCGAAGTCAGCCAAGCTATCTTTGGTGAGGGTGGTGATTGCCACGGGGACCAATTGTAAGCCCTTCACGCCTAATTCGGCAAAAGGGTCTTGGGTCTTGAACTTTGCTTTCTCCAAGTCTTTCTCGGAAAAAGAATCGACATCGTAGATGATGACGCTGCCGTTTTTGAGCTTGTCCACGTTCACTTTCAAGGCTGCAGGGTTCATCGCCACAAGGACATCTGCCTGTTCGCCAGAATTATAAATACGGCTTCCTATATGCAGTTTGAATCCTGAAACACCGCTCAAGGAACCCTGAGGGGCGCGAATCTCAGCAGGAAAGTCAGGGAACGTGGAAATTTGGTTTCCTGAAACTGCAGAAAGGTTGGAAAAGATAGTGCCAGAAAGCTGCATTCCGTCTCCCGAGTCTCCGGAGAACAAGACGACTACATTTTCTACATCTTTGACAATTGTCTGGTCTGTCATGAGGTTAATTTATTATCTATTTCTTTTATTAAAAAAATGACTGCTTTTTTATTCGGAAAATGCGGCAAAGTAATGAAATACTTTGTTCGAATCCAAACTTTTAGCAAGCAGAATTTTCCTTCTAAGTATTATTTTAAGAGAATGAAAAATCAATTTATCACTTTTATAATTTATTTCACTGAATTTCTTCTACGATTGATTTTAATTCGTCCAATGCTTTGGGCCACAACGAGCTGAAAATCTCGACATAGTCGTCCGGAATTTCCACTTCCACCGTAAGCATCGTGAGGCCATCTGCTTCCTCATAGTGGTAGCTTTCTTCCAAGTTTTGCCATTGGGCAAGGCCGGCTCCATCGGTAATTTCCACGCCATTTTCGATCAGGCCTTGGGTTCGCATCGAGAGATACTGGGAGGGTACGTTTTTCGTGACAACACAAAAAATACCTTGGGGTGTGCCTTCCTCGCTTTCGCCAACGAACCTGATTTTGCTCCCTTCCTCCCAGCTTCCTTCGTATCTGGACGAGGGGTCGAAGACTTTTGCCCACTGGTGGTATGTGTTTTTGTTGCGGATGCCCAGCATCTTGTCGTACACTACGGATGGAGGGGCATTGATCCCAACTTTAAATTTCTTTCTTTGCATAAGTAATTCATGTAATTAGAGTATTTTTATCTGGTTATATAATCGGAGTCCTTCAGGTGGATACGACATATTTCTTGAAGTTTTCGAGTATCGCTTGCCATCCGTTGTGCTGCATTTCCTCCGGAAAAGAGTCTTCCGCTTCAAAGACAGTGGTGATGACCACGCTCTCGCCCTCGTCTTGGAATGTAGTTTCCACCCTCCTTCCGTCCTCTATAACATAAGCGAGCTTTTTACCGGGGTCTATTTCCGTATAGACCGCCTGGAAATCGAATCCGAAACTTTTATCCTTGGCTTCCATCCTGGCCAAGTATTTTCCACCAGGCTGCAGGTCGTTTTCCGCATAGGGACAATGCCAGTCGTCGGAAGCAAAATTCCAACGAACGATGTGTTCCGGCTGAGTCCAACATTTCCACACTTTATGCAGGTCGCAGCCAACAGAGGTCTGTACTGTGATTTTCGAACGGGTCATAGTTTTTTAGATAAAAGATGGTTTACACAGATGTGGTCGGCACGAAAGGCTAATCTACATCCCGGTTTTAAACATTCTCTAAATTACATTTGTTCTCAATCATAACCTATTATTATATTTAATTTAGACTGTGAATGAGGCCAAGAAGCAGGAGATAAGCCTTGGAATCGCCTGTAAAAGCGGGTTATAAATTATTTCTATTGATGATATTTGTTTTTAATTCGACTAAAGTCTAAAGAAGATTGTTATATTTGGAATATTATGTTAAACCTCAAAAATCATTACAGCTTATGAAAATCCATGAGTATCAAGCAAAAGATTTTTTCAAATCCTTTGGAATTCCTATTTTCGACTACATTGTTTGCAAAACGCCAGAGGAAGCTGTTGCGGCTTACAACACGCTGGGAATAAATGACGTTGTTGTGAAAGCGCAAGTACTCACGGGCGGACGCGGGAAGGCCGGCGGGGTGAAGTTGGCGCATAATGCGGAAGAAGTGCGGAAACATGCGGCCGATATTCTGGCCCTCACCATCAAGGAATATCCGGTTGAGAAAATCATTGTCACTCAGGCATCTACTATTTTAAAGGAATTTTATGCAAGCTACACGATCGACAGAAACACCAAATCTGTGATTCTTATCATCAGTGCGGAAGGCGGGATAGACATAGAAGAGGTTGCAGCAAAAACCCCTGAAAAAATATTGACGTTCAGCATCGACCCGTTTGTGGGAGTTCCTGATTATCTGGCACGCAAGTTTGCCTTCACTTTGGTGAGCGAGCCGCATCAAGTGACGCAGTTGGCCGGCATACTGAAAGACCTTTACCAGTTGTTTATCGAAAAAGACGCTTCTTTGGCCGAAATCAATCCCTTGGTGATTGACGGGGACGGCAACCTGAAGGCTTTGGACGCCAAGATGACATTTGACGACAACGCCCTTTTCCGCCATCCTGATGTGTTGGAATTGTTTGAACCGACTCCTGAAGAAAGAGTGGAGGCGGATGCCAAGTCGAAGGGATTCAGCTACGTGCACTTGGATGGATCGATTGGCTGCATGGTGAATGGGGCCGGATTGGCGATGGGAACGGTGGACGTGATCCACTTGTACGGCGGAACGCCGGCAAACTTCCTCGACATCGGAGGAAGCTCCAACCCGCAGAAAATCATCGATGCAATGACTCTGTTGTTGAACGACAAGAGCGTGAAAGTGGTACTCATCAACATATTCGGGGGGATCACCCGCTGCGACGATGTGGCCAACGGACTTATTAAAGCTTTCCAGCAAGTGGAAACCAATATCCCCGTGGTGGTGAGGCTAACGGGCACCAACGAAAAGGAGGGCCGCGAGATATTGAAAGACACAGACTTCATCGTGGCCGAAAGCATGGAGCAAGCTATCCAGTCGGCCGTTGCCAAATGCAGAGCATAAACCAAATTATTCCATTTATCTATTGAAAATTAACAAGCCATGAGCATACTTATCAACGAATCTTCCCGCATCATCGTGCAGGGAATCACCGGTAGAGACGGACGTTTTCATACCGAAAAGATGAAAGCCTATAAGACAAAGATTGTCGGCGGAACTTCTCCCGGAAAAGGGGGGACGGAGGTTTTAGGCATTCCCGTTTTCAACACGGTTTACCAAGCGGTTGAAGAAACAGCAGCCGACACTTCCATCATCTTTGTGCCTGCCAAGATGGCGGCGGATGCCATTATGGAAGCTGCCGATGCAGGGATACAGCTTATTATCTGCATCACTGAAGGGATTCCTACCTTGGATGTAGTGAAAGCGCAACGTTTTGTCAAGATGAAGGGAGCGACCCTGCTTGGACCCAACTGCCCGGGACTGATCTCTCCCGGAAAAAGCATGGTGGGCATTCTTCCGACACATATTTTCCAAAAAGGAAACGTCGGCGTGATAAGTCGCAGCGGAACGCTTACCTACGAGGTCGTGTATCAGCTCACCACGAACGGAATGGGGCAATCCTCGGCTGTGGGGATGGGTGGCGACCCGGTAACGGGCTTGTATTTCATCGAACTCTTGCAAATGCTCCAGGACGACCCCGAAACAGAAGCCATCGTATTCATTGGTGAAATTGGCGGAAATGCCGAAGAGCAAGCCGCAGAATTCATCACGAAGAATGTCACGAAGCCTGTTGTGGCATTCATCGCAGGCCAATATGCACCTCCCGGAAAGCAAATGGGACATGCCGGAGCTATCGTGGCAGGCGGTGCGGGTTCTGCAAAGGACAAAGTGGCGGCATTGGAACGTGCGGGAATCAAGGTGGCCAAAGAACCTTCGGCCATACCCGGGTTGCTGAAAGAACTGCTTAAAAAATAATCAAAAAATAGCCCTGATGCTCGTTTTAGTATTCAGGGCTATTTTTTTATCCTCCGCCCACCACTTTCCAAGTTTCCGCCAACTCCATCGTCTTTTTATTTGCAAAGTGCTTGTTGCGAAAGTGTTACACTCTTTTGCGATAAATACACATGCAGCAACGGTTCGTTTGAGTGAAATAATTCGTATTTTTGTATTCCTTCTCGTGCGTTCGCGGAAGGCTCTAAGCCACCCCTGCATGATTTTCGGATACCCGATATGCTTTGCGCTATCGGATTGCTCGATAAAAAATAACAATTTCACCGATGAAATATTCAACTGTACTTATCGATATTGACGACACCATCTGGGACACACGCAACAATAGCCGGGAAGCCTTTCTGGAAATGTACGAAAGCCACCGCTGGGACGTTTATTTCGAGTCTTTCGATCATTTCTACGATGCTTATCTGCCTTCCAATATTGAACTCTGGAGCCTGTATGCACAAGGAAAAATCAAGAAAGAGGAACTGATCGTTCAACGGTTCGTGAACCCTCTGTCGCCGCACATGCCGATGGATGCAACACATGCTTTGAAATTGAACGACGAGCTACTCGAAAGGGTCTCCGAGAAGACTAAACTGGTCGAAAACGCGAAGGAACTGCTCGACTATCTGTCACCAAAATATCAGCTGGTGATACTCTCCAACGGATTTCGTGAGGTGCAATACAAGAAGCTTCGCAACAGCAACATCGATAAGTATTTCGAGCATGTCATCCTCTCGGACGAAGCAGGAGTGAACAAGCCACACCCTGGCATTTTCAGCAAGGCATTGAAAGCTGCCAATTCAAACGGCAAGAACACGGTTATGCTGGGCGACAGCTTCGAGTCGGACATTTCAGGAGCACACAACAGCGGGATCGACCAAATCTGGTTCAACCCGGAGGCCGTTGTTCCGGAAAATTTCACCCCCACATTTATCGTCGAGAATCTCGAAGAGGTGAAAAGCATATTGTGATGAGGCCTAAAGCCGCAGATCATTTTAATTCACAATCAATACTTAAACCTTATTTAGACCAAAACAAGATAATACAGCCATCCGATGAAAAACGGTGTGATGATGCAATACTTTGAGTGGAATCTGCCCAACGACGGACGGTTGTGGAAAAAACTTAAAGAAGATGCAGCCAACCTCCATCGGCTGGGCATTACGGCTGTGTGGATTCCCCCCGCCTGCAAGGCTGCCGAACAACAAAACCAAGGATACGCCGCCTACGACCTCTTCGATTTGGGGGAGTTTGAGCAGAAAGGTTCAGTCCGGACAAAATACGGTACCAAGGCTGAACTTATCGATGCGATTGGCGAACTTCACAAATATCAGATATCCGTATATTTGGACGTTGTCCTCAACCACAAAATTGGGGCAGACCGCAAAGAAAAGTTTGCTGCCGTGGAGGTGGATCCCGAAAACCGCATGGCTGATATTTCCGTACCCTCCGAGATTGCAGGATGGACACAGTTCGACTTTCCCGGAAGGAAAGGGATGTATTCGCCATTCACCTGGCATTCGCACCATTTCACCGGAATTGAAGTGGAAGATCCGGCGGGCGGCAAGCGCATCTACCGCATCACGGGAGAAAACAAGCACTGGAGCCAAGATGTTGACCCAGAAAAAGGCAATTTCGATTTTCTGATGGGCGCCGACATCGACCACAAGCACCCGGAAGTGATTGCAGAATTGAATTGCTGGGGGCATTGGGTCGCAAAAGAACTTCATCTTGACGGTATGCGCCTGGATGCCATAAAGCATATCAGCAGCACCTTTGTTCATCAGTTCATAGATCAGGTAAGAAATGACGAAACTCCGAATTTTTATTTTGTTGGAGAATATTGGAAGGCTGACCTGCCAACATTGGAAAACTATCTGAAAGCAGTTGACTACTCCACCGACCTGTTTGATGTGCCTCTTCATTACAACTTTCACGAAGCTTCCACAAGTGGCGAGGAATACGACTTGCGGGACTTGTACGCCAACACGCTGGTCGCCAGCTCCCCATCACATGCAGTCACGTTTGTTGACAACCACGACTCGCAGCAGGGGAGTTCTCTGGAATCGGAAGTAGGGCGCTGGTTCAAGCCACTTGCCTATGCACTGATCCTGCTTCGCAAAGACGGCTACCCTTGTCTGTTCTACGGTGATTATTACGGCATTGGACACCAAGAATCCTCCCAAAAGAACCTTCTCAAAACACTCTTGAAAGCCCGGCGAAAATTTGCGCATGGAGAGGAGAAGACATATCAGTCCCATCCAAACCTATTTGGGCTTGTGAGGTTCGGGGACAGCGAACATCCCGGATCAGGATTAGCGATGCTTTTATCCAACAGTGACACCAACATGTCACTTGTGATGAACGTTGGAGTTCAAAAAGCCGGGCAGACCTGGATCGACGTCACCGGGTCAGTGAAAGGGTCAGTGCAAATAGAAAAAGACGGAAGCGCTGAATTTCCCGTCCCAGCTCGCAGCCTTTCCGTGTGGGCCAATCCGAGAAAAGCCGGCAAATCGTTCATCTGCCTATCTGAAATTTTGAAAAGAATAAAACCAAGGGCAAAACCTATCGCTAAAAGATAAATTTTTGTATTTCCTGCCGCAATATTTGGGCGCAATTGCTTGCGTAATTTAAAAATATCACTACCTTTGCACTGCTTTTGAAAAAAGCACCGGAGAGATGGCAGAGTGGTCGATTGCGGCGGTCTTGAAAACCGTTGACTGTCAAAGGTCCGGGGGTTCGAATCCCTCTCTCTCCGCTGAAAACCAACATAAGTCGCTGATTATTAGCGACTTATGTTGGTTTTTAAGGATGCTTCAAAAAGCAAAACGGAACTCAAACGGAACTGAATGAAGTCTAATTTTTAGCATGGTTTACAGATCGAGCTAAAAAAAAAATGTCTACAAGTCAACTTCACAAAACACTCCTGTTAAAAGATATAGGGAATATCGCCCTTGTAAATTATGAGCCGGCCGTCCTGTGCGAATTCAATTCAGGATGGCTGATAGAATATCGGATTATGAATCCCGAAACGGGAAGAATTGAACGTAAACGGCTCAAGTTTGAAAAGATCCGCAAACGGCAGCGGAGCGACAAGGAAGCCCGCAGAATGGCGAGAATATACTGCAATGCCATCAACGAAAAACTTGAATCGGGATGGAACCCTTATATCGAAGGGAAAAAGGCCAAATCATTTCACAAGATCACAGAGGCACTGAAGGCATTCATCAAGGAAAAAGAACTCGATTTCAAGAACGGTGTTTTTCGACACGACTCGATGCGTACCTATCGCTCGCAAATTGACATGCTTGTGACCTGGATCAACAATCTGAATCCAAACATGTATGTGGCTAATTTCGATAAGGAAATTGCGCAGCAATATCTTGACTATGTCTACACGAACAAAGAAGTGTCGGCGAGAACCTGGAATAACTACCTCAAGTTCTTGCGGACAGCATGGGCCTGGCTTATCGAAAAAAACTACTGCAGTGAAAACATATTTCAGAATATTAAACCAAAAGCAGAAAAGGAAAAGGAACGGGTAATTATCCCTGAAGTCTGGAGTAAGAAGATCATGCAGTACTTCAGGGAAAACATTCCGGAAATGGAACTGGTGTGCGGACTGGTGTACAATTCATTCATGCGCCCTGCAGAGATATGTCGAACGCAGATCAAGAACGTGAAGCTGGAATCAAATGCGATTTACCTGGCTGGAGATAAAACAAAGAATTCCCGTGCCCGTTGGTGCTTATTGCCACCACACTTGGTGGATCTTATGAACAAAATAAATTTAGAGAAATTCCCTACAGATCACTACTTATTATCCTCTTTTCTCCGCCCGGGCAAAACAAAACTTGATACACGGAAGCTCGACAAATATTGGGATAAAATGAGATCGGCCATCGACCTGCCCACAGAAATGAAACTCTATTCATACCGGGACACGGGGATAACCGACCTCAAAAAGCAAGGGTTTTCAAATTTGTTCATCTCGACCATCACAGGACATCTGAATTCCGAAGAAATCGAAACCTATACACATGCGCCAGACCCGAAGGCTTTGGGATGGGTGCTTGAAGAGTCACGAAAACTATGACAAATACAAGGGTGTAATGATAGAAAATTTCAAAAATAAATCTTTGGATTTCAGCCAACTATGAGCGATTCCATCAAATTATTAATCAATCCAACATATTCTGTTAATTCTGAATCTGTTAAGTAGTCACCATTTGTAACTAAACAACATGTTGAATCCCCAACCAAATTACTAGTTCCTTGCAGTAATCCTGCGGCTGATTGTACTGTTTCAGCAGTAGTTCCAATTACTGTTGTGCCAACGAACGAATCATACACGTATGATTTCCCTGTTGAATTATTCACGTCCGCATTAATCAGCACGAGTCCTTTATAAGCTCCTGAATGTGCTTTTGAAACGCTGAACGAGTTGTAGGCGTTTGCTGAAATAGACGAGCTATTTGCTATTATAGAAGGTGTAGTTGTAGATGCAAACGTAGATGCGAATGAAGTTGAGGCCTTGAAGAAGACTCCATAATGCATCTTCTTATTTGTTAAATTATAGCCTGTTGTCACAAGTCTTAAATAAATATTAGATATAAGTCCATTTGTTCCATTCTCAAATGCAAACCCATTGTCTAGAACTGATATTAGAGCGTAAGTTGCCGATATGTTTGTCGTAATTATCAAGTCATGTGCGGCAGATGCTATATTATAATTGTATTTGCTTGCTGATGTGGAATTCAACACAGAAGCAGTAAGACCAGTGGTCGCGGGAAATAAAATAGGAATCTGCAATGCTTTTATCTTGCTTTTCCATGATGCTGCATTCAAACTTGTAAGAAATGTGTCGATGGCTATTGCCTTATCAGCATCCCAAGTTTTCCCCATTACGTTCAACAACGAAGTAGTTGCAGCATCTAACCCATATTTAACATGCCCGGTGGCAGTTGCTAAATTTCCAGTTCCTGTTGTAGTAATTGTGTAATCAACAGTAACTGTAGGAGTTCCTGATATAGTTACTGTTTTTGCTGTAGAATTGATAGCTGCCGTTAATCCAGTTCCTATTAACCCAGTGACTGTGACTCCAGCTGCACCCCCTCCCCATGTATATACGATTGGGGTTATAGCTCCTGAAGTTACAACCTGGTTATTAGATCCTGAAGTTAACGTAAGTGTTTGTGCTGGCAGATTAATTGTGATAGAACCGTTTGCTGTGACGGTATTACTTGATCCTGTCGTAGTGACAACATAGGATATTGATGTAGTAACCGTAGGAGTTCCTGATATAGTTACTGTTTTTGCTGTAGAATTGATAGCTGCCGTTAATCCAGTTCCAGTTAACCCAGTCACAGTCACACCCGTTGCATCTCCTCCCCATGTATATACAATAGGGGCTATAGCTACACCAAGTTCTATATTTTGACTGCTTGAGCCAGATGATATGTATAATTCGGACGATATTATTAATTGCCCTAAATTATTTCGTGAAGCATCAGCTCCAGTTGCTATGTAAATCATATTTATATTTTTATTTATAATTAATATAAATCGGCTAATTCATTGCCCCAAAGTGCGTAACCAGCTGCAAGAGGATGCACATTATTCTGCGAATAATATGTTGGAAACAAATTGTAATAATTCAATTTCGTGAGCTTATGCAGTTCTATGATGCGGATTCTCATTAAGTCTGCGAATATCTTAAGCCCTTCGTAACTTGTAAATATGTTTGCATTCGATGTGTTGGCATAAAAAGCATTGATATCAAAATAGTATATACCTGAACCAGGGTATGATTCAACTAAATATGAATTAGATGCTGAAGGAACAAGGGATATGTTAAAATTAGGAGGGGTCCAAATTACTAATTTTGTGTTTTTAAAGTTCTCTTGAAGAAATTCAACCAGCCCCTTCATGCAGGCATAAAGTGATGACCCACCCTGCGACAGAACCCAATATGTAGCATCACTCCACTTCGTGAGATCATACGAATTGAAATACCAGTCAATAATATTAGTAGTATTTGTCATTGAGACATCACTCATTATTAACCCAGTGCTTCCAGCATTAAATGTAATTGTAGGTTGCACTGCAGCATTAGCTCCTGTGTAAATAAGCTCTATCGTTCCAGAAGTTCTTGTTTGACCCTTTGTTGTCCAATTAGTCCAATTTGCCACGTATTCATTGAAGGCCCAGTCATTCAGTGCCGTTACCGCTTGAACAAGAGTTTCTCCATTAGTGACATTCACTGCAAAATTTTGACCATTGATTGTTAAGGTAACTGTTCCAGCAGTAAGTGTTCCCGCAGATGTGAAACTGACTGTAGTCTTATATGTGTTATAGTTTACACGAATGACTGTCTTCAACGTAGGAACTAAAGTAGCTTTATACGCAGCTAAATCTGCTGCTTGAGTAGCGTAATAAGACTGTAAGGAAGCGTATGTCGTTGGAAACAATTTGAAATTCTGATAGTCCTGCGGCACAAAGGTATTGAAATCGGTTGATGGCTTGATAAAATGCGTATTCTCTATCAATATAAGGTCAACGATCTTATTGTTTTCAGAACAATATTCTTTCAAAGCCTTTGCGTAGCCCATCATGTGCCCAGTATCATAATAGTCTGGTTTATGATCTATCAGATACTGCTGAATGGTAGAGCTATATGAAGCTCCAGTTGCCGTACAAAAAGCTGGCAACCACGGCTGATTCATGTGCGAATCTCCCAAACTAACAACAAATTTTCCGTCTAATTTTTTTGTCGATGTACCACTATTACCGCTACTATTTGCTGTAATATCATTACCATCTTTATCGATAAATGCAGTTGCCTGTATTCCTTCGGGTGTAACTTTAGCCATTACATTTCCTTGTTCGTCAACAAAATAATGTCCATCAGAATGACCTTCATTTACATTTGAATTAGATAATTTTGATGAATCCAAATCATCAATCCTGCTTTCAAGAGTTTTCGCAGTACCTGTGAATCCCCCTTTATCCAGCTTAGCACCAAGCAAATCCACTACCTTCACCCCTTCCGGATAACTTTCTAAGACCTTGAAAACCTCTGAAATTGTATTCAATACATTGTCTGGATTGTCATTCAGTAAATTGACAAGCGTGGCAAGGTTAGCCTTATCCACATTTGAAAAATCATTGGTTGATAAACCCTTTCCCGACTCCTTGCCTTGTTTTGTGTCAATAAAATTTACAATATCCCGGAGCAGAGATCCGATCCGAACATTGCTGTTCATATTCTCCACTTGTTCATTGTAAACCTGTAATGCCCGTGTGAGCAATTCTGAAAGTGTAGCCATATATATTATAAATTAATAAATTACATAAAATCAACAGTATAAGTTTTATCGAATGTCTCATTATAGATGCCCAGTTCATCCAGCGACGCGCGATCCAGCTCTGGCGAAACATACTTCCCTGATCCCACCTCCGTCACCACCAGGGCCACGGATGTGGGGGCTATTTTCTTCTGACGGTAGGCCATCTTGTCGGCTTTTACGGTACAGCGGAAATATGTTCCGTCCGGATAATAGAAATAAGCTTCATCCGAACAGACCAAATCCCGGACAAAGAGCAGGTCATCCTTCGACTTGTAGCCCGTCTCCACCTTGATCGTTTCCGTCATCGGCACCCGGTCGCGGCGGTTCTCGTAGAAATTGGAACCGGTCAATTCCTTCCAGATGGTTTCGTCCCCAAACTCGGGTTCGTGGCTGGCCACGCCAATGACCTCCAAGACTTCGAAAGCCCCAAGGCTATTCCGGAAGCGGATCCTGTAGCGTTCTTCAGTCGTTTTATTTTCCCCGATCAGGAAGGTGAAGGCAAGCGCAGTACCTACCAGCACTTCAATTTTCAGGGCATTTTCTGAAAAATCACTTAAGAATTGGTCCTTGACTTTATATATGTCTAGGAGGCATATAGTTCCTTCAATCTGAGTCACAGCCTCTACAGAATTTCCAGATCCGGATCGAAAGGAAATTACACCTAATGGATGCAAGAAAAGAAACGGGTACATTTCCGATTCCTTCAGCCTGACCACGTTCCTGTGTGTCCGGGTGGTGAAAAGGAAATTCCGTGTAGCCACATTGAGTCGGAAGGAAAAAATATCCTGGCTGTTTTTAGCCAACAAGGCAAGCGTCTGGTCGTTTACGCCTCCCGGAAATGCGGTTCCGGAAAAGATGTAATCATTATAAACAGGAGTATCATTTATGAAGAAAATAAACACCGAATCCTTAATCGTGAAGGTGAACGGCACAGAATGCCCCGCGAAAGGAGTCACCATTCCAAGACCTTGTGGAAACGAATCGGCAAGGTTCGTTTTGAACAGAAAGCCCGAAATATCCACCTTGCAGCGATATACTCCGTCTTTCAGGAAAGGATAATAAGATTGCGTGAACGTCTCCCCGTTGCAGGAGATGCTCACGTCGATTGCACCATATACAGCCGTTTGCAACTCGAAAACCACAGGGTTTCCGAGAAAGCAATATGGACCGGGAGTTTTCAGAACGGTGACTTCCATATCTTCTTTTTGATCAAAATAAATGGAACTATAATTAGCAGGCCGATAACAAGCGATATATATATCCATTCACGGCCCTGCACAGGCCGTGAATCTGTCTTATTATCCGTCTTCGTCTCGGATTTTGAGTCCGATTCCTTCATGCTTGATTCCCTGACAGAAGATGTACCTACGGAAACCGCAGATGATCGTCCTGTGCTAATAGCCAGCTTAGCAGATCCAGCTTTCCTCCACCGTTCTGATACGCTTCGTATTCTGCCCGAGTCTGAATAGACAGTTGTTCGCTCGTAGGTTGATTCCGTAGCGACTGCCGTTGAAGAGTCTCGATTTTCAAGAACTGTTCGGCCGCTATCTGCTGCATGTCTGACAGCAGCTTTAAAAACCTTTTCCGTTCCGGAAGATACAGCAGTCGTACTGCTACTTGAGCTCCGACAACCGCACTGGACAGCGCAAAGAGCAATAAGGATAAGTAAAATTCCATATTTCATTTTTTTGAAGTTATGTAGTTGTTAGACAATTCAAAACCTTTGATTAATGCTTCGACCACCTTTGCATTGAATGCTGGGTCCGACAGCAGCTCCACGTCATCCCGGTTGTCCTGGAACATGCACTCGATTAGGTTGGCCGAATACCCGCCCATCAGCACGGTGAAGTTGTCTTCGTAGTCTCGCTGCAGGTATTCCGGCGAGTACTGCCGGTGCTTCACCTCGGGGATCACTTCCTTGAATGCCTGGATAAAACAGTCTGCGAAAATGTCGCTGGTGGTGCGACCCTTGGATGTCCACACCGATATGCCGGATGCCTTCATCCACTGGCTTCCATCTCCTGAAGCATCGTTGTGCAGCGACAGCAAAAAAGGTATAAGATCCGGATGCTGTTTGGCCAAAAGCGTGCCGGCATTCTTCCTGGCGGAAAGGCCGATTTCTTTTTCCGTTGTGTTTGTCCATACAACGGTATAACCCAATGCCTCCAACCTTGGGGCAAGTTCACGAAGTCGCTCACGACTCCACTTATATTCGCGGTGTTTGCCGTCAGGCGAGCGTTTGCCCGGCACTTCTATTCCATGTGCCGGATCCAGGATAATTAATAATTTTTTCATTTGAATCGATCGGTTAGTAGTGAAATGAATTTTTTCCAAAAGCCTTGGATTACTTCAATCAGGGCTGTTTTCGGTTGCCCGTCGATCACCGATTTGTTTTCGAGAATCGAAGTAAGATGTTCAACCAGGAACATGGTGATCGTGGACAGGAAGACTATTTTAAAAAAAGCATAGGCCAGCACGTCAAATAAGTTGGTGCGAGCCATATATTCTTTTTCGAAAGCGTGGATTATATAAAATATGATTGCCCAAAGAGCGAGCTTTAGGACGCAGCGGGAAAACTTGAAGCTCTCGAAAGGCTTGCCTTGCTTTTTTGAGGCTTTGATACCCGTATAAATCTCCAAGGCCACGGCCACGAGCATCGCTAACCCAAGTTCGGGACCAAATCCAAACAGGTAACTAACTCCCCCGGAAATGGAAGACAAGAGAAGCGTAAGGAATTGGAGGTTATATTTCCAACTTGGAAACATCGATAGGATCAATTCCTTGATTGACCCGTAATCGTAAGATTCTAATAATTTGATGATAGGTCTCATAGTCGTTTTTTGTTTCAAAAGTCACTATTTAGGGGGTGATCTTAAAGGACAAAAAAAAAGAGCGGCGACCCATCGCAGGCCACCGCTCTTGATAAAATAAATATAAAAGTAATTGAGTAAATGCAACACCCTCTCGGGCTTATGTAGTTTATCTTAATAGCGCATCGAGGATTTCCCGAAGCCTCAGGTATGCGAATTCCTTTTCTTCCTCGCTCCTATTTGGGTTGTGGAGCATCTCAAGCAGGCAAATAGCTTCGTCGTAGGTAATCATTGTTCGCCCCCTTCCTTAAGATTTACCAACTCCTTGGCTTTGGCAAATTCTTTTGCTTTCTCCCATCCTTTCCTTTCCCATATTCGGAAAAACTTTTCTTGATGTGGAATATCTTTGTATTTCCTCCTGCGGACGTCCTGTATTCGCTCCTCTAGAATTGTCAACTCGCGTAGGTTGAATGATTCTACGACCAGCCTGTCGTTGCCGTCCACCTTCAGGGAAACCCTTGTCGGATCAATCAATCCAGGATATACGCCTATCTCAGTAATATCAACGAGCGTATGTCTCGACTCATCGTTACAGCAATGCCGATGCAATAACCCATACAGGTCATGCAAATCGTCAATTGTCAAACCGGTAGTACAAACAATATGATCCTTACCGATGCAAAAGCGAGTTTCTTTAGGGTTTTCCGCCGGAATCTCCATCAATGACATTTTTTTACTCATGATATACCCCCTTTCTCTTCTTCCGGAATGGAAAAAGCTCGAATATCGCGCTTCAAGTCTAAAAGAAGCCGGATCGTATCCCTGAATATTTCGAATGCCTCATTGTTATTGTCAAACGCAGGACTCACAAGCAACGTATTAAGCCCATCCTGAACGGATGCAATCTCACGGCAATATCCGTCAGCTATATCATCCTCAGTCCATTGCTCCAGCACGGCCAAGCCGGTAGGCGTGATGATGGCATCGCCAATCTTGATATTCTGGTTTTTACCCATGGCATACCTCCTTTTCTTTTATAGCTATATAGAGTTCAAACTCATCGCATTCGAACTTTGAGATAGATCTCCCCTCTGTCTCGGCATGTGATAGCTGAAACTTCTTCCCCCTTGCCTGCACTTCCTGAGATCGAAGATAGAAATCTACCTGTAGATCAATCAACGCCTTGTTCAACGTGATCCAGGTCACCTCTTTTGTTTTGGTTTTAGTCTTTGGATTTGCCATAATCGTTTATTTTATATTCAAATATTTCATTTCCGATTTCACTTCATTAAGCCTCTTTTTATAATAGGCCGTCCATTCGCTTTTAGGATACTTACGAAGCATTGACTCATAACGTCGCTTGTAATAGTCACGCATGCGCCTGCAAGCTTCGTCAAATTGATCTGTAGTTTTCATGGTTGACAATAACTGGGCCAGCATATACGCTATCCGATACATCATTCCCGCGCCTAAAGGCAAGATACACATGCAGAGTTTGCCCGTACCATTCAGATGGAATACTGATTTTCATTCCTCCTATCCTACGGGCATTACCCTCTTCCACAAGCTTACCCTCACCCGCTTCCTCGTTAAGAACGGCCACGAAAGCCACATCACTATTTCCTCCAGGCTGCAAAGACCATGATAATCCGACCAGTCCCCCAATGTCCCTCACCCCCGCTTCGTGCGGCAAAGCCAGGCTTCCCCTTGAGACCATCAACCTGCCCCAATTAAGTTGATAGTCCGGGTAATCCCCATCAACTGCATTAGCCAGGTTGTAGGACATTGCCGCATTAAAAGGGGTTTGCTTGTATTTATAATTTTGATAACCAATTCGCACTATCGGCGTCATTGGCTTTAGTGCATTAAGAACCAATGCAAATTTGCTTCTATTATTTTCCATGACCTATTTAGTTAGTTCAATACATTCAACCATTATTGGAGCATCGCTAGAAGAAATAATCACATCCCAAATGCTGCGATCTGAATTAATCGCATCAGGAAGAGTAAGTGTATCATCACAATATACAGCGGTAATAGTAGATACCTTCTCTTTCCCATCTCCATCTTTCACTTCTACAGTCCCTCCATTCAGCATAATTCCAAATAATTTCCAAAGGAGTTCACGCCTTTCATTTTCAGTTTTCTTTGCCATAATGCTTTAAATTAGAATTAAAATCCTTGCTCGTCTAACATCCGGTCAATTTCTTCGTCCAAGCAGGATGAAGAAGTATGAATTGGTTTTTCTACTAGCTTTGCAATGACATTCTTTTTATCGGATCTGTATCCTGGCAGACATATAAGTCCGCTACATAAATCATCTTCTTCGATAAAATCACATCCCTCACAACCATTGGTATTGGACTCACATATAATATATTGGCGATCTATACAAGAAATCATATCACCAATTGGAACATCCTTTGCTTTAATTTCAGGCTTGGTCTCAGACTTTAAAGTTTCCCAATAATCCCTTAGATCTTGAATCATCTCCTTGATGTCTTCGGTAGTGGAACTAAGCCAGATTACCCGTTCTAATTTCTCCCTTTTTTCCCTTATATAAATAGATTTTGCGTCAACAGAAGGATTTTTAATCCATTCATCTTCTGCCAACAAATAAGCTTCGAGTGCATCTAATAATTTATAGTTTCGCATAATCGTGATGTTTTATAATTATGATACAAATGTATATATATTATTAAACAAAAACAACAGCAAAGATAATTATATTTATACATTAACCAATTTTAGTATATACATAGATATACAACATCATAGAAATAGTATCTTTGTGTACATTTTTAATTACACATTATGGAAAATATAAGGATTCAATACGTTTTAGATAAATACAATATATCTGCCGCTGAACTAGGAAGAAGATTGGGTGTTTCAAGATCCAGCATAACAAACACCATAAACAATGGAAATCCAGGCATCCAAATGTTGTTAAAATGGGCTGATGCTATCGGATGCAGCGCTACTGAATTTATAGAAGAAGCACAACCAAAAGAAAATGTTATCACCTGCCCGAATTGCGGGACTAAACTGGAGGTAAAGGAGAAGGAATAAAAAAGAGTAACGCCCCGCACGGTTGATCGTGTGGGGCGTTGTCTGCATTTGATAAATAAAATAAGTTACTTTTAGAAATGCTCCAGTTCGTCAGCTGAAAAGCAACCAACGACAAATAGGCCATTCATCGCCCAACAATCAAATTTAGCACCATTCAAAACGACACCTTTAATTTTAGCCTGAATCCCTTTGGGTTTGACATAGACAATATCGCCAATTTCAAACGGTCGATCATTTTGAGGAACTTTTCTACTTTGAAACAAAAGAATATCCTTTATCTTCTTAATATCATTGGTCATTCCCCAAATTTTAAAGAAAAGGACGATTTGCAACAAAGCAAAAATAAGTAACACAATCTGTAATAGTTCCATAATATAATATTAGAAATGAATAACTCCAAGTAACTTCAAGACAACAGCGATCACAACAATAATGATCGCTGCGATAAAGGATTCCTTGCTAATTCGGGGATGTAGTTTTCTCATGTGAAATAATTTACAAAGCACAAATTTGTGAAAAATATTTCACAATTGAAACATTTTTTAAACAAAAAAATCCCCACACGGCTCGCTGTGCAGGGATCGGGTGTAATAAAAACAATAAACGAGCCTATATCTTGTCAGCCGCCACACGCAGCCTATCGGCAAAATCCACTAACGCCCCGCGCAGCAGTTCACGTTCTTCATCGGTGAATCCTCCATCACCGCCGTTTCCATCTATTCCGTTCAGCTTGTTGTAAATCCATGAGCTTGATTTTCCGAAATAGCGCTTAGAGATTTTGGACCAAGTGACATCAAGAATAATGTCATGCAATGCAAATTTGATGTTTTGATTTTTTTTGACTGTCGTTTCCATATTATCGCTTTTTTTTAAGCCTCCCCTTTTCGGGGAGGCCTGTTGTTAATTGTCTTCTTTTTCTTCCTCATTGAGCAGGTTATCAAATAATTCCCTTACCCATAATTCAAACTCGAAAGAGTAGTTGTGTTTTGTTTTTTTCAAGTTTCTGATAGCTTCAATCAGTTCTTGTTCTTTTTCATTTAGTTTCATAGCGCTTATTGTTTTATTACCCTACAAATATACTGTGAATTTTCATAGTATGCAAATTTTCAAGCAATTATTTTCAACTATTTTACAAAAAAAGAGGCGCGAATCTCCCGACTCACGCTCTTACTACAACTATTCAAACTTAAAAACTACATTATGAAAAGAAAACAATCATCATTCGTATATCTTGGCCGTCTTCAGATCAATTTCCACATCGATAACTGGATCGTCCGTCAGCTCATACGTTAATTTGTTGGCTACCATCGGCTGGCCGTCGAGCAGCTTCAGGCGGGTGAAGTCCCAAGACTGCAATACCTTGGCCGGAATGCGGCATTGCGCGGTGACGGTGTGCCAGGATTTTCGGAGGAGCTGGTCGTAGTTTTGCCAGAACTTGGCAAACGTCCCATTTGCACCCCAAGTGTGCAGGGAAATAAGATCAGGGTAAGGATTCGTCGGATAATACAAAGTATTTCCGCTTTCATCCGTTTCGGACACCACCGCCATTCGCTGACCCTCCCATGTCTCAATAGCCAAGATAAACGGGCATTCCACCTTCTCCTCGCTATTGGCAGATCCATTCATCACCAACGAGGTGTTCATCCGACGGAAAGAGCCTACCTGAGCACAACCAACATTAAAATCGTACTGAACTGTAGTAGGCAGGTTGGCCGGAGAACTATGCTCTTCAGCATCAATATCATCGCCCGCATAATACATGAAATTCATTGACCCAAGATAAGTCCTTTGATACTTATGTGTGGTTGGATTCAGCAGGGTTTCTTTCCATATCTGGTTGTAAAAGTCGAAATGATGGACACCGTTTGAATTTCCATGCACGCTTCCTATAGAGTATAAATTTCCGTATTTGCTTTTTAGTTCAGACAATGTGTCACACGGTATAGAGCCGTTTTCCAAATCGGTACCGACAGACAATTTCACCTGTCTGGCATCTGCATACTCTATCTCTTCATGGGCGATTAAATACTTCGACAAATCGAGGTCGGGATCTGAAGACAGCACATCATCAAAAAAAATTAGCCGCACTT
>ERZ778028.1672-NODE-1672-length-21001-cov-112.974410_pt1 | contig 21001 bp, 26 predicted proteins | sample MGYA00375758_ERZ778028 | MGnify/ENA primary metagenome ERZ778028 (study PRJEB29350, sample SAMN05389828) | bioreactor metagenome | isolation source: Thiocyanate bioreactor | place: South Africa: University of Cape Town | collected 2014-03-17 ... | reverse complement strand
TTGTTTTCGCCGGACGGTTGCAGCCATGAAGCCCGAGGCGCAGCCGCGCCCCCGCAAGGATTCACAACGAGACAAGGACGCCTTGGGCCGAACCGCTCCGAAAGGAGATAGGGCCGGCTCGGCATCCCCGCCCGAAGGCTTCTCCGGTACGCCCGCTGACGCGGGCCAGGTCAACCACGCAACGACAGGCGAGAACGCCCCTGCCACACCTTGCGGCGCAGGTCTTGAGGCGTGGCGTAGAAGCTCCATAGCGATGCCGGGTGGGTTGTCCGTGAACCGTCCTTCGTGACGTGATGGGCAGGAGTCGCCAGCGTTGAGGACGGCACGCATCCGCACAACCTGCCGCAGCAAGCGTCAGCGTGTTCGCCATCGCTCCGCCCACGCGGCGGGGCGATGGCCGGGCCGATCCGGCGCAGCCAGTTCGGCGGCATCGAGGGGCGCCAAGCTGCGCGCGGCGGGGATAGCCCGCAGGGCTTTCCCCTGGAGGCAAGCGCAGCGCGCAGCGCCCGCAGGCGCGAAGGCGTGAGGGATTGAAGCCGAATGGCCGTGACGGCAAAGACGGCACGGGGCGAAGCCCGAAAGCCTGGCGGTGCATCGCGCCGACACGCCAAAACAAGAAGTTGATTGAAGAAGGGCGCTATGTCCGCTGTAACATCGACTTGGAAAACTGGACTTGTATGTCACCCGTCATTACTACAGAGGCTTGATTTGCCGAACACCATCTACACCAGCACCTTCACGTTCGCCAAGCGTGAGTTTGACAACGAGTTCCATGTACTGGACAACGCCATCGCACAGCTTGCCAGATCCATCCCCGGCTACATGGGCGAGGAAGCCTGGGAAAACTCTGCCACAGGGCTAATCTCCAATGTGTATTACTGGGAAAGCATGGAGGCGCTTCGGGTACTAATAGAGCACCCGATTCATCAAGAAGCGAAGCGAAAGCAAGCACGGTGGCTCAATGGCTTTCAAGTGGTCATCGCCCAGGTGACGCATACCTACGGCGATGGTGGTATTCCGCATCCGCTGGGCAAAGTTCGGCCATCCCGTCCCTAAGCCATCGCCTTCCTCGGTGCCTTATGCAAGGCACTGCCGGCGGCCCGGCGCAATTCTGCACTGATATTCTGCAAAGTATCGGAACGAATGGCAGCGTGCTGCCAATACAGGGGTATATCGAGTGAACGATCCGGGGCAATACATGCCACGCGGCCTTCCAGTAGCGCAGATTGCAGCAGTGACTCGGGGGCCAGACACCACCCCAAGCCAAGCGCTGCCGCGTCAATAAAGCCGGTAGCTGTCGGCAAGTAATGGATCGGCGGTGCCAGGTGGGCGCGGGTGATTCGGCGTACGAAACGCCACTGCAACTCATCCTTGCGGTCGAACACGATCATCGGGGTTTTGGCGAGTGATGCTGCATCCACGCCAACAGGAAAGTGGCGTGCAACAAACTCCGGTGCCGCAATGGCCTGGTAGCGCATCGCCCCAAGCGCCTCAACCGTGCAGCCCTGCACGGGGGCGCTTTCAGCCGTGACGGCACCGAGCACAGACCCGTCGCGCAGCAATCCGAGGGTGTGATCCTGATCGTCCACCCGCACGTCGAACAGATAGCCATATCGCTGGTTCAGTTGGGACAAAGCGCCGAGGAACCAGGTTGCAAGCGAATCACTGTTGACCGCAATGGGGATGGGGCGTGTCTTCGCGCCCGGGCTTTCTTCTGGAAGAAAGTCGGCCAGCGCCTCCGCTTCCAAGGTTTGCATCGGTCGCACTCGACGTAGCAGCAACTCGCCTGCCGGCGTGGGCCGGCATGGTGGCTGACGCACCACCAACACCTGTCCCAGCCTGTCCTCCAGCGCCTTGATGCGTTGGGACACGGCGGAGGATGTGACGCAGAGGCGGCGGCCGGCCGCCTCGAAGCTCCCTTCTTCCAGTACCGCAGCGAAGGCCGCCAGTTGAGGGTGGATCAAGTCCATAGCTACTCTCGAAGATTAGATTTTCTTGATGAAATGAAGAATATCTAATTTTACTTAAGATGGCGACTGCTGCACCATAGCTCAATTTCTACCACTTGTGAGTCATCTGGATGCTTCTTTCTGCTGCCGCTGCCGGATTCATCACCGGGGCGGGCCTCATCATCGCCATTGGCGCACAAAACGCCTTCGTGCTACGGCAAGGGCTGCAACGAAGCCATGTCGGCTTAGTCGTTGCGGTCTGTGCGCTTAGCGATATTGCCTTGATTCTTTGCGGCGTTGCCGGTGTGGGCGCCCTGGTACTGAAGTGGCCACAACTGATGCAAGTCCTGCGGTTCGGCGGAGCAGCATTCCTCGCGTGGTATGGCCTTCTTGCAGCACAACGGGCCTGGCGCGGTGCTGGTGCCTTGGCGCCAGAGCAAGGCAATGAGAAGAACTGGCGCCGTGTGCTTCTGGCCTGCCTGGCCTTCACCTTTCTCAACCCGCACGTTTACCTCGATACGATGGTGCTGGTTGGCAGCCTGTCCACCCGCTATCCAGGCGTGGCGCAATGGATGTTCGGGCTTGGGGCTTGTATTGCCAGCATCGCGTGGTTTTCGTCCTTGGGCTTTGGCGCACGTCTACTGCAACCGACCTTCCGCAATCCCAAAGCATGGCGCGTGCTCGACGGCGGCATTGCCGTGTTCATGCTGACGCTGTGCCTGATGCTGCTACTGAACCCGCTTCACTGAACATCTGTTGAGCGTGGTTCCTACTGGAGATTCGTCATGCCTACTGTGACACCTTTTATTGCGCCAGCCATTGTCGAGCTGGCTCCTGGCTTCCGGGCCTTGAGCATCAGTGTCGAGAACGACTGCGTTACCGAGTCGGGCCTGGCTGCCGAAGTCTTGATGGATGCCTGCCAATCGCTGGCTGCCGGCGGCCCAGCATGGGCTGAGGCTCATCTTGTGGCGTGGGCAGACGTTTTCCGGAAGTTCGGCGCCAAACCACAACGCACTCCCTGTTCTGCCGAAGCTTTGCGCAAGCGGGTGCTGCGCGATGGGCACCTCCAGAGCATTGATCCGGTAGTCGATCTCTACAATGCCATCAGTATCCAGTACGCCGTTCCGGTCGGTGGGGAAAACTTGTCGGCCTATGTCGGTACGCCCCGCCTGGTGGTTGCAGATGGAACAGAGTTGTTCGACACGATCAAGGAAGGCCAGCCTGCCCATGAATCCCCGGAGCCGGGAGAAGTCATCTGGCGCGACGACGTAGGCGTAACTTGCCGGCGCTGGAACTGGCGGCAAGGAGTCAGAACCAGACTGAGTTCAGAGGCTCGGCGCATGTGGTTCATTCTGGAAAGCCTGCCGGCCATGCCACTGCCTGCGCTCCATGAGGCGGGTCAACGGCTGGTCGAAGGGCTGCACTTGATGATGCCGGACGCAAGCATCGACACGAAGCTGGTGGGCATCGAGACGACGTAGCTTCACTTTCCGAAAGTAGCTATGAAGTACAATTTAGTGTTGGGGACGACCCCAGCCTGCGGGCTAATTTATCGTCCGGGACGACCCGGCTCTTTGTCATAGGAGAGCCGTATGGCTTGGATTCTTTTGGTCGTTGCCGGTCTGCTTGAGGTTGTCTGGGCTTATACGATGAAGCTCTCGGACGGCTTCACCCGGCTGAACTATTCCTCCATTACCATCGTCGCCATGATCGCCAGCTTCGGGCTGCTTTCAGTGGCGATGAAATCCCTCCCCCCTGGGCACGGCCTACACGATCTGGACAGGCATCGGCGCCGTAGGTGCCTTTGTCGTCGGCATCTTTGTATTGGGTGAGGTTGCCAGCCCCATGCGTATTCTTGCGGCTGTTCTGATTGTCGGCGGCTTGGTGCTGATGAAACTCTCCTCCTGAGTGCGAATCCCGCAGGATTCTCTCTTGCGATACACGAGGGACAGACAATGAACCTCCGCAGCTCCCTTCTAGTGCAGCTCATGGCCCATAAGAAATGGATGGACATGGGCTTGTACGAAGTGCTCCAGTCCCCGGCCTACGCGGACAGGCCCGATGCAGTGCAACAAGCACTCTACTGGATGAATCACATCCACATCGTCGATCAGATATTCCGATCCCACATGCTAGGGAAGCCTCACGGCTTTACTTCGACGGAGAGCAATTTCTTTCCTCCGCTGCTGCAATTGCGGGAGGCGACCGAAGGGCTTGATGATTGGCTAATCCAATATGCCCAGGAATTGGATGACGTTGCTGCCGGGGAGGAAATCGACTTTTTTTTCACCGATGGCGACAAAGGACGAATGAGCCGCGCACAAATGTTGATGCACCTAGCCAGTCATGGCCTCTATCACATCAGCGTGACCACTCACGAACTGTCCAACCAAGGGCTACCCACACCCCCACTTCTGCTAACAACCTGCTTGGGCCAGGAGGCGGCAAGGGAAACCCAATTTAGCAACGTCGGGCAGGCACCCCGATATTCAACATGAGCAGAAAGGAAACCACACAATGAAAGCGATTCTGTTGAGAACCCACGGCGGGCCGGAAAACCTGCATCTGGAGGATGTTCCAACCCCTACGCCTCAACCGGGGGAGGTGTTGGTGCGAATCCATGCTGCGTCCGTGAATCCCATCGACCTCAAGATCCGTGCCGGCTTGCCCATTGGCCCGCAGCTCCCCGGCATCCTGGGGTGCGATTTCTCGGGGGTGATCGAGCAGGTGGGCGACGGCGTGGAGTCCTTCCATGTCGGCGATGAAGTTTACGGTTGTGCCGGGGGCGTTCGTGGCCTGGGTGGAACCTTGGCGGAGTTCATCGCGTGCGACCCGGCGTTGCTGGCGTCAAAACCGCGCTCGCTCTCGCATCGGGAAGCGGCGGCATTGCCGCTGGTGGCTATCACGGCATGGCAGCTCAATGACCGCCCTGGCGTCAAAGCCGGGGAAAATGTCTTGGTGTATGGCGCAACCGGAGGTGTGGGGCATATCGCCGTGCAAATCGCCAAAGCGCGCAAGGCTCGGGTGTCTGCTGTTGTGAGCAATGAGGAAAAGGCCGCGCTTGCACAGTCCCTGGGGGCTGACGAAACCATCCTCTATACCGAGGAAACGCCGGAAGCCTATATCCAGCGTCTGACCGAAGGCCGGGGCTTTGATGTGGTAATCGACACGGTGGGCGGCGCCAATCTGGACAAGGCGTTTCAGTCGGCTTCCACGGGAGGCAGAGTGGCAGCCAGTGCCGCTCGCAGCACCCATGATCTATCGCCATTGCATGCCAAGGCCCTGAGCCTGCATGTGATCTTCATGCTGCTGCCAATGCTGACCGGCGAGGGCCGAGCCGAGCACGGTCGGATTCTCAAGGAAGTCGCAGCCTTGTGTGATGCGGGCCAGCTACGTCCTATCTTGGATGATGCACGTTTTGATCTGGCCCACGTTGCCGAAGCCCATGCGTTGCTACAGGCTGGTGGGGTGACAGGTAAGGTAGTCGTGGATGTGATTCGTAGCTGATCGGAGATTGGTTGTCGCCGCCAGTTTTTGAGGGCCTCGTACTGGACTGCGGCGCTTCCAACTCCGTCGCCTGAGCTACTGCGAAGGCGGCGGGGTTCTGATTCGGCTGTTGGCTTGGAACACCGGGCGCGGCTACCGCCGCGCCCGGATTTTTGCGTCCACCGCGCCCAGGGCGGAACGGCCTGGGCGCGGTGCCAATCGTGCTATTCCTTCGTTTCGATGAGCCACCACACGGCGCGCGGCAAGGCGCGGCCCGTGATGGGATGAATGTCGGTGAGGTCGGCGCAGGCCGTCCAGCCCGAAGGCGGGCGGTAGGCGCGCACGTCGCCTTCGCCGTGCCAGCGGCGGGCGCGTACCGTGCCGGGGGCATAGGTTGCCGCCATGCGTGGGCGGCTGGTGCTGGTGCAGGTCATGGGTGCTTCTCCTTCCAGCGAAGCGCCCCGGTCGGGGCCGGGGCGCTTGCCTTCGGCGCGGGTCAAGCGGCCAGCGCCTCGGCGGGTTCATCCGCCATTGCCTCGGCATCCTCCGGGGCGTCCTGCTCCGGGCCAGCCTCCTGCGCGGCATTCTGCGGGCCTGCGGCCTTGAAGATGGCGGGCATCCAGCCCGTGCCATCGGCCAGCCGCTCGGCTTCGCTGGCAATGTCGGCCTTCTTCAACTTCGCCAGCCGGGTGACGTGCTCCGGCGCATACTCGCCCACGGCTTGCAGAATCGCGGCCTTGGAAACGTGCTTGAAGTAGCCTTCGGCGGTCGGCTTCCACCATGCCGCCATGTCGAGGCCCACGGCCTGCGCCAGTTCTTCGCCGCGCTGGTGCGTCGTGGCGCGGGGCGTCACCACGTCCACCGTGGAAGCGACGCATACGGCCAGCAGCCGCACCAGTTCGTCTTGCGGCTTCGCCAGCAGCACGGCGAACAGTTCGGCGCTGTCCTCCGGCAAGGCTTCACCTGCCACCTGTTGCAGTTCGTGCAGCGCCACGACGGCGGGCGATTCCGGCCAGTCCGGGGCCATGCCTTCCAGCCGGTCTTGCGCCGTGAGGCGCACGCCCAGCGGCAGGCCGTCGCCGTAGGCGTCGGGTTGCAAGACGGTCTGCACCATGCCATGCACCAGCGCGGCCAGCGCGACGTGCGGATGCCGCGCGACTTCGATTTGCAGCGCCGCCGTGCGGTGGGCGCTCAACCGCTGCGCCAGCCGATCGGACAGGCTCGTGGTCTTGGGCGCGTCGTCGGTGTCCTCGTGCTCGTCGTTGGCGGCTTCGCCTTCGGTGCTGCCGAAACCGCGCCGCAGCTTTTCCAGCGTGCGCAGCGCCTTGGCCTCGGCTTCGCGCAGCAGGCCGCGATGAATGACGGCCTCGCCGTTGCGGTCGATGGTGACGATGGCCCCGGCCACCTCGCGCACCTCGGGGGCATAGCCTTGTAAGGCGTCCTCCGCGTCTTGCAGTTCCCCGACCACCTGATCGCGCCGCTGTTCCAGCTTCTCGGCCTTGGCTTCGTCCTCGGCGTCGCAGGCATCTTCCAGTTCTGCGTCGATCTTTTCGAGGCGGGTTTCCAGCGAGGCGATGCGGCGGGCCTCGCGGGTGGTCGGCTCGCGGCGATGGCGCGGGGCGTTCTGGAACGCCTGCCGTTCCTCGTAGGCCAGATGCGGCACGGCCTCCACCCATGCCCAGCCCTCGGCGCGCACGTTCTCGGCCAGCGTTGCCAGCTTGTCGCGCACCAGCGTTTCCAGCACTCCGGTATCGGTGAGGTAGGTTCCGGCATCGCCTTCGGCGAACAGGTCGCGGCGGATGCCGCCGTTCGCTGCTCTGTAAGCGTCCAGCCCGACGAAGCGCACCAGCGCGTGCGTGGCGTCGATTTCGCGCTCGGTCAGGCGCTCGCGCAGCGCGGACGCGCCACGCTGCCATTCCGGCGCACCATAGAACGCGGCTTCCTGTGCGGCATGGTCGTCGGTGACGGTCAAGGCCATCAACTGTTCCAGCGTCACGCTGCCGGCCCGGTAGTCGGTCATCAGGCGCGGCGAGACGTTCGCCAGCTTCAACCGGCGCTGTACCACCAGCGGGGCCACACCGAAGTCGGCGGCAATGTCCTCGATGGGTCGGCCTTCCTTGACCAGTGCGGCGAAGGCCGCGAACTGGTCGGCGGGGTGCATGTTCTCGCGTTGCACGTTCTCTGCGAGGCTGACGGTGCGGGCCGAGGCATCGGGCACCAGCAGGCACGGCACTTCGTAGTCGGCGGGGATGCGCTTCTTCTTCGCCAGCAGTTTCAAGGCGGTCAGGCGGCGGTCGCCTGCGACGACTTCGTATTGTTCGCCATCGGCGGCGAGGATGACGATCAGGTTTTGCAGCAGGCCGATGCGGGCAATGCTCGCGGCTAGTTCGGGGATGGACTGGCGCGGGGTTGTCCGCACGTTGCGCTTGGAACGGCGCGGCAGCAACTGCGAGAGGGGAACCAAGATCAGGCTCTTGGACGGGTCGGCCACTTCCAGCGGGGCGGCGGCTTCGATGGCGACGGCTTCGGTTTTGAGTACGGCGTTCATGGTGATTTCTCCTAGCGGTTGGGATGCAGCAGCGAGAGAAGCGGCAAGGGCTGCTGCCTGCCCCTGCCGCGTGGGGATTCAGGCTTTCAACTGGCGCAGGCCATCGGCCAGCAGCCACAGGGCGCGATTGAGGCGCACGCTTTGGTCGATGCCCTGCACGGGCCGGGTGGTCTGGCGGCGGCCATTCGCGGCGCGGGCGGACAGGCCGCCTTTGGTCAAGTTCTCCTGCGTGCGGTTGAACACGCTCCACAGGTCGCGGCGGTCGTCGTCGTGGCGGCGCGGCATCAGGATTTGCGATTCCGTGATGGGCGCGGGCTTGTCCTCGTCGTACTTCAACGCCAGCGCAGCGCGGGCGAACACTTCCGATTCCCCGCCGTCGAGCGTGATGGCGCGCATGGCATCGCGCGATTCCTGCGCCCGGTCGAAGCCGTGCAGGACTTCGTATGCGCCTTCGATGACGTGCCCGGCTACGTCGCCCTTGTGGGGTACGCGCACGTCGGCCACGGTGTCGCCGCAGACAAGGCCATGGCTGCAAACGAAGCGGAACATCCCGGCCAGCATCTGGTAGCTGCTGGTGCCGTCATGGGAGTTCAGCAGGATGATTTCGTTGGCCTCGCGGCCGTTGATCTGGCTGGCGTGGCGCAGCCGGATCATGTGCTTGGTGTAGTCGCGGCGGTCGTCGTGGCGCACGCGGGTTTGCGTCACCATGAAAGGCTCGAAGCCTTCCCCGCGCAGTTCTTGCAGCACGGTGGCGGTGGGGATGTAGCTGTACCGCTGCGAGCGGCTTTCGTGCGGGGCGTCCGCGAAGATGGACGGGGCCACGGCCCGGATTTGGTCATCGGACAAGGGACGTTCCGAACGCAGCACCGGGGAACGGGAAGCGAAGCGGGATGCGAGTTGCATAGCATTTCTCCTGACAAAGAAAAAAAGGTTTGCTGTTCACACCGCACACCGGATTCCTAGATTCGGAAGCCCAGCCTTTCGGCTGTTCGGTGCGGTCGGCACGAGGAACCCGGTTGGCCCTGTTGCCACCGTCTTTCCTGAGTTCATCGCCCGCGACGGTCAGGAGCGCGCGGACGGGGGCCGTCAAGGAGACAAGCGCAGGGTTGGTGCGGCCCGCAGGCGCAGCCGAGGACACGGCCCTGCGCGCCTTGACGGCACACGGGCGCGGGCTACAGTCGCGGACAAGGTGATGAAGTCAGGGGAGACGGCTGGACATGGCAACGGCCATCCCCACACGCCGACCGCACGGCAAGCGAAGCGCGCAGGCCCGAAGCTGGAAGCCGGGCCGGAGGCGTCAGCCGAGCGGAGCGAGGGAACGATGGAAGCCCGTCAGGGGCGAGACGCCGCAGGCGGCTCGATGCGCTACGCGCACGACAGCGCGACCGGCCATCTCCCAGGTGGCCGGGGACGCCCGGACTTCAACGCCGAAGAAGCAACAAGATCAGGACGAGCACACGCAAGGCATCGTGGGCCTGATGCGGCGGCTGTCTGGCCGATCCGGTGGTGTTCAGGGGCGCCAAGCCTGCGCGGCGGGGATAGCCCGCAGGGCTTTCCCCTGGAGGCAAGCGCAGCGCGCAGCGCCCCGTCAGGGGCGCGTAGGCATCACGCCGCGTCGTCAGGACGCAGGCTGGATTCCGCAACCGGCATCCAAGGCGATGACGAGTCCAGCAAGTAGCGCGCACCGCGGGCGTACATGCCCGAAAGTCCGGTGGGCCGGTAGAACCCGGTGACGCGGCGCCGGAACTGTGCGCCGTACTCGTTGGTGAAGATCACCGCGTCGCCGATCTTGAAGCGCAAGGGCTGGCCGTTCTCCGGCGCGAACGGCTTGAGCGCATCGTGCTGCGCCGTGATTTCGAGGATGTAGTCGTGATGGCTGCTCATGGCATTGATCTCCTTCGATGGTTGAGAAAGCGCAAGGAGCGCCTTGCGGCGCTCCAAGGGCCGGGTCAGACAACGATCCGCCCGGCCAGCCGCGCATCGCGCGCGTAGGCGCTCAACCGCTTCTCGGCGCGGAAAGACAGGTCGCGCTCGATCGGCAGGCCCAGCCCGCCGCGCACCGTCGCCAGCTCGCCCAGGCTGACCCAGCCGATTTCCGGCACCCCCAGGCCCAGGTCGCAAAGACCAAAGGCGTGGTCGTGGTCATCGGGATCAATCTCGGTCAGTAGCCAGGTCGCGCCGGCGTCCGGCGTGAACAGCTTGACCACGGGGGCCGGATCGAAGCCCGGGTTCTGCAAGGATTCGCGGCCGTTGGCCAGCAGCACGATGCGCTGCTCGTCGGTGATGAGTGCGTTGTTCATGGTGAACTCCTGAAAGGTTGCCGGGCGGAATTGCCCGACCCTTCCGGGGCACGGCGCAGCGCAAGCAGTCAAAGATCGAAGACGGCCGCCAGGCCGCAAGCGCCAGTGGCGCGCAGTCATTGACGGCGAGCACGCCGTGGCACGATGAAGGGAACAGCAAGACCGCATCCCTCGCGCCTCCACGCTCCCCGGTTTTCGGCAAGCGGAGCGCGCAGGCCCGAATGAAGTCGGGCCGGAGGCGTCAGCCGAGCGGAGCGAGGGAACGATGGAAGCCCGATGGGGCGAGACGCCGCAGGCGGCTCGATGCGCAGCACGACAGCGCGACCGGCCATGCTTCTTGGCCGGAGATGCCACTATCACACCTATAAATTCACCATCAGTGAAATTTTATTGACATTACGCGCAGACTTGTGCTGTAATGCCCTCGGCTAGGCGAATCGCCTAGGTACACGTTCTTTGAAGTGTTGCTCTTACCGTAAAAGCGAAAGGTCAGTGCATTGCCTGAAGTGATTCAGGCCGCTCCTTCATCCAGTGTTGGAGATTTTGAGGTGAGGCAGGCCGGTAACGATCGGTCCGCCGCGAAGGTTCGCCCTCGCATCGTCCCGCGCACCACGGTTAGCCAGATGCAATCTGCTAATCACAAAGCGCAATCGGATAGATGCTCGGACGGGGCTTCATCACCGCGACGACTGGTGTTGGGCTTGCGCATCGAGTTGGCTCCTTTCGGCCAATCGCCTTGTTACGGGGCTTCGGCGTTGTGCCGGGTTTAGAAGGAGCAATCCATGAAATTTGAAACTTTGAAGAACAGCATCGCAACGCTCCAAAAGCTGCGCGATGCACATTACAGCCAACTCGATGCTGGCGCTCTGGCTGAACTGGATGACGTGTTGTGGCAACTGCGCGATATGTCTGAAAGCTCTGAGAAGCGGGAGCACGATCACGGGAAACTCCTGGATCGGACTCTGCGCATCACTGACATCGTCATCCGCGCAGTGAGCAATCTCACTGACTGGATGAAGTGATGGAAGTGGGCCAAGACGCAGCAAGCCCAATATTTGATTACCGGAGTCGATCATGAACGTTGGACAAGCCATCAAGCTATGCCGCACTCGGCGGGGCATCTCCCAGGCTGATCTGGCGCGACAGGCTGAATGCTCGGTTTCCTATCTTTCCATGCTGGAAAACAATAAGCGTGATCCGACGCTTTCCACCATGACCAAAATCGCCCATGCGTTGCATATGCCCGTGGGCATCATCTTTTTTCTCGGCGCTGAAGGGGATGATCTGACGGGCATCGACAAGTCGCTGCAAGGAGACCTTGCGCGCACGGCACTGGAACTGCTCAATGAGCCAGTCAGCGACCAACGCCCCCTCCTATAGCCAGCGCCGCATGGGCACGCTGCAAGCCCTGCATGTTGCGCTGGGAATGTCTGTCGGCGACCTCCCGACATTGGCCGAGCGTGCTAACGACCTTTACCGAGTCGCAAAGTCCATCACCAAACCGGACGGCAGCATCCGTAATACTTACGATGCACGGGAGCCATTGAAGGAAGTTCATCGAAGGATCAAGAGTCAGATCCTCGACCACGTGAACTACCCGGCCTATTTGACGGGGAGTATCAAAGGCTGCGATTACAAGGTCAACGCCTCGCTCCATGCCCGCGCACGGATCGTCATCAACGAGGACATCAGCGGTTTTTTCCCTTCCACGTCGGCAGACCGCGTGTTCAGCATCTGGCGCGGCTTCTTCGGCTTCAGCGAGGACGTGGCGCGATGCCTGACACAACTGACGACCCGGCATGGCGAACTGCCCCAAGGGGCGATAACCAGTTCATTCCTTGCCAACCTCGTGTTCTGGTGGGATGAGCCCGAGTTGTTCGGCAAGTTCGCAGCCCAAGGTCTTGTTTACTCTCGCTATGTCGATGACATCGCCGTGTCGTCTAAAACGTTCCTGACCAACGAGGCAAAAACGAACGTAGTGCGGCAGGTGTACGGCATGCTGCTCAAGCATGGCTATAAGGCCAAACGAGCCAAGCATGAAATTGCCACATCGGGCAGCCGCATGGCCGTCACGAAGCTCGCAGTGAACAACAAGCCTGGCTTGGACAAAGCCACGCGCAACAAGATTCGTGCAGTCGTCCATGCCGTTGAACGACGCATCGCGCAAGGCGAGGCGCTTTCGTTTGAGCGTGGCCCATACGCCCAGGCAATGGGACAAGTTCTGCATCTGGAAAGATTTCATCCCGGCGATGCGGCACCACTGAAGAGGCGACTATTAGCCCTCAAAGAGGCAGGTTCAGCCCTGCCCCACTCCTAATAGAGAGGGAGGAGACAAGTGATCCTGACCGATAACGAAACCAAAGTTGATCTGCTGAATAACGAAGCCATTGCCACCACGATTATCGGGCTGCTTCGTGCGAAGCCCGACCACCCAGTGACGATCGGAGTGCATGGCGACTGGGGGGCGGGGAAATCCAGCGTGCTCGAAATGATCGAGGCCGGCTTCGCAGACCAAGACGATGTTCTGTGCCTCAAGTTCAATGGATGGCGTTTCCAGGGCTTCGAGGACGCGAAGATCGCCTTGATCGAGGGGATCGTCACAGGCTTGATCGAGAAACGTCCGGCGCTGAAAAAAGCGGCAGTAGCCATCAAGGACGTCTTCCGTCGCATCGACTGGCTGAAGGTCGCCAAGCGATCCGGCGGCTTGGCCCTGACCGCATTCACTGGCATTCCGACACCGGAGCAAATCGGAGCCATTGTCGGCTCGCTCGAAGCGCTGGTGACAGACCCTGCCAAGTTCGTAACGAAGGAAAACATTTCGGCGGCCATCGACCAGGCGAAGGCCGTGCTCAAGCCGGGCGAGTCCAAGAACGTGCCAGAGGAAGTGGAGGCTTTCCGCAAGGCGTTCGACCAGCTTCTGAAAGATGCTGGCATCAAGCAGCTCGTTGTCCTGATCGACGATCTTGACCGCTGCCTGCCTGACACAGCCATTGAAACACTCGAAGCGATCCGGTTGTTTGTTTTCACTGCGCAGACAGCGTTCGTCGTTGCGGCAGACGAGGCAATGATCGAATATGCGGTGCGTAAGCACTTTCCCGACCTGCCTGACAGCACCGGGCCGCGAGACTACGCCCGCAACTACCTCGAAAAGCTCATCCAGGTTCCGTTTCGCATCCCGGCCCTGGGAGAAGCCGAGACGCGAATCTACGTGGCGTTGTTGCTGGCCGGCGCCGAAGTCGGCGAGAACGACGCGGACTACGGGAAGCTGATCGCCGTGGCGCGGGAGAAGCTGAAACGGCCTTGGACCAGCGGCGGTCTGGATGCCGCGACGATCAAGACGGCGCTCGGCAAGCAAGCCGAGAAGGCGAACAATGCTCTTGCACTCAGCGACCAGATCGGTCCCATTCTGGCGAGCGGCACAAAGGGCAACCCGCGCCAGATCAAGCGCTTTCTCAATACGCTGTTGCTGCGCGAACGCACTGCGACCGCGCGCGGTTTCGGCGACGACATCAAGCTACCCGTGCTCGCAAAGCTCATGCTCGCGGAACGCTTCATCCCACGGTTGTTCGAGCAGATCGCGTTCGTTGCAGCGATCCATCCGCAAGGACTGTGCGAAGACCTCGAAGCATTGGAGAAGAACCTTGCGGCGACTGACGCTAAAGATGGCGAGTTAAAAGGTCAGAAATCCGCAGAGCCCACACCTGCACCCGATAACGCTGTATTGATCGAATGGAAATCGTCGGAGACGGTGTGCGACTGGGCGCGCCTCTTGCCGAAGCTATCTGGACTCGATCTGCGCCCCTACTTGTTCGTGACAAAGGACAAGAAGGACTACTTCGGCCCGGTGTCGGTGTTGGGTCACTTGGCTGGTGTGGTCGAGAAGCTGTTCGGCGGCAAGATGACCGTCCAAGGCTACGAAGTCGAGTTGAAGCAACTCGTGCAGCCTGAAGCCGAGAAGGTGTACGAGGCCATGCGCAGCAAGATCATGGGCACGGGTGTTTTCGACACCAAACCGGCGGGCGTCGATGGTCTCGCCGTCCTCGTGAGGGCGCAGCCCAGCCTCCAGAGCCGGTTGCTGGATTTCCTGGAGGTGTTGCCAAGTAGCAAATGCGGGCCTTGGGTTGTCAGCGGCTGGCAAGGCGTCATCAAAGACACCGAATGCGCCACTCGCCTGACGAAGCTGCTGGGAGACTGGAGCAAAGTCACCAACAACCCCGGTCTCAAGGCCAGCGCCGAAGCGGCGCTCAAAGATCTGAAGGGAGGCCGCTAATGGGAACCTCGACAGCTTACGGCGGGCCAGGTGGCGGGACACCACTTGTTCCATCATGGCTGGGTGACATCGATGGCGGTGGCGCCCCTGCTGCTCCGGGCAATGGTGCAGGACCGGATGGCCAGCCGCCCGCGGACGGCGCCGCACCGCCGGTGCCGCCAAACCGCCCACCTATTCCCAGGACAGCGGACCCGCAGCGCTTCTCTGGCGCTCGCAACAGCTTCACGCGATTCGCTGGCTCTGGTGGCAGCGATCGAGCCAACCTGGGCCGTGCGGTCTCAAAGTACATCTCAACGTCCGCCGGGGGTTCACGCCAGGCTGCCCAGCGCATGGGCGCCTCTCGGGGTGCCGGCGCGCGGCTCCTCGGCTTCTTGGCCGATGCGCAAACGCGGGGTGTGCGCGAAGCGTTGCGTGCCCTGGATCTAGAATCGTTGGCAGGTCGCCCGATCACTGAGATTTTCGTCGGCTTGGCCGACTACATCTGCCCAGGCGCGGGAACGGTCGATGAAGGCATCGCCCGCGAGGCTTACATCGAAACCATTGTTGAATTGGCGAGCGAGGGTCTCACCGACTTGGCCACATTCACCCCGGATCAGATGCAGACGGTTTTCGAGCTATATGCCACCCATGCCATCGAGGCGCGCATCTGCAATGACATCGGCACCAAGGCCGTGACCATGCCGACAGATGCACAGGCAGCACATCGGGTCGAGCAGCAGTTGCGCGACTTCATCCGAGGTGGAGTGAGCGATGCGCTCACGCGAGCACGGGCGGAGACACCCAATCTCACCCCCGAGCGGGTTCAAGGCTTCGTGGACGCGGTGTATGAGTCCGCATTTGCGATCTTGCAGACCCTCGGCGAGGCGGAGGCCAATGAATGAAGCGACAACTCCTGGTGGGTCGTTTTGGCCCGGATGACCGCTTAGATGTGACAGCGGGCGCTGATGAACAGACGACCTACCTGCAGCTCGTCGCCGGCGAGAAATCCTTGGATCACGGTATCAGTGGCGCGCTGACGAGTCTGAAGAAGATCGGCGTATTTCCTTCGGAAATCGGCATCGACCTGCTGGTACTGGCCGCCCATGTCCATGCAGCCGACACACGCATCTCTCGCACCGAGCAGTCGCAGGATTCGTGGACGCGCGAGATACGGCTGGTCGTGCCGGTCAGCGATCCGACTCGCTGGGGAGCAGCAACGCCGACGCTCAAGAGGTCTCTGGACTTCTTGACGGGAGATCGCTGGACGATCGGCTTCAGGGCACGTCCAGATCGGTTCACGACGATCACCCAAGTGGCTCCTCCAAGTCTGATCGCGCCTCCCTTTGATTCCGTCAGCCTATTCTCGGGAGGACTGGACAGCCTTATTGGTGCTATCGACCTACTGGAGGATGGCGCGACGCCATTGCTGGTGAGCCACTTCGGGGAAGGGGCGACGAGCGATGCTCAAGGCAAGCTGTTTGCAGGTTTGAAGAAGCATTACATCCAGTCATCTTTCGAGCGTTTGCGGGTCGGCATGACCTTCAAGAAAGGTCTCGTGGCAGACGTTGGTTCGGAGGACAGCACGCGCGGCAGGTCATTCCTGTTCTTCGCGCTCGGGGTGTTCGCGGGCACAGGGCTTGGGCGCCGTTTTGTCCTGCGTGTTCCCGAGAACGGACTGATCGCGCTGAATGTGCCTTTGGACCCCCTGCGGTTGGGATCAAACAGCACCCGCACCACACACCCGTATTACATGGCGAGGTGGAACGACCTGCTCATCGCACTCGACATAGATGGCGAGATTCGGAATCCGTACTGGGACAAGACGAAGGGAGAAATGGCCGCAGCCTGTCGCAACCCGGACCTCTTGAAGAAGCTGGCGACGGATTCGTTGTCGTGCTCGTCCCCCGCCAAGGCCCGATGGCTAGGACATGGTATTGAGCAATGCGGCTATTGCCTGCCATGTCTGATCCGTCGCGCAGCCTTGACGGCAGCATGGGGGGCCGGGAACGACCCGACGACGTATACCGTTCCAGACCTTCATGCGCAGCCGTTGGACACGCGCCAAGCGACCGGGATACAGGTTCGGTCGTTTCAGTACGCGATCGAGCGCTTGAAAGGTAAGCCGCAGCTTGCGAACCTCTTAATCCACAAGCCCGGCTCGCTTGTCGACGAAGCCGCACACCTAGACCAACTCGCCGATGTCTACCGGCGCGGCCTCGATGAGGTTGCACGGCTCATCGACGGTGCCGAAGCGAGACCGAGTTGACGAGGGTGAGTACATGATTGCCACAGCGGGCCTCGTGGACTTCCACTGCCATCTTGATCTCTACCCGAACCATGCTGCGGCAGTCCAGGACGCGGAGGCCTCTGGCGTGTTCACGCTGGCGGTGACGACGACACCTCGCGCCTGGCCTCGCAATCACGAACTCGCGCAGCGCACAAAGCATGTTCGAGCGGCTCTGGGACTGCATCCGCAGTTGGTCGCAGAACGCGAGAACGAGATCGAGCTATGGGATCAACACCTTGCGGAGACGCGCTATGTCGGCGAAGTCGGGTTGGACGCCGGCCCCCGGTTCTTCAAATCGCTCGATGCGCAAAAGCGTGTGTTCCAACACGTGTTGCAGCGTTGCGCGCAGGCCGGTGACAAGATCATTACGGTTCACAGCATCAGGTCGGCCAAGGCGGTACTCGATCTTGTCGAAGCACATCTACCGCCCGAGCGCGGGAAAATCGTTCTCCACTGGTTCACGGGAACAAAGAGCGAGGCGAAGCGTGCGTTGGAATTGGGCTGCTACTTCTCGATCAACGCGGCAATGCTGGGCAATGAGAGGCACGCACCGATGGTGCAGGCTATCCCCTTGGATCGGATGCTGACGGAAACCGATGGTCCCTTCACTCGCACTGGCGACAGGCCCTCGCAGCCGACGGATGTAGTAAGCGTCGTCGAGGAACTGGGCTGTTTGCATCGGCTACCTGCAAACGACATGGCCAGCCTTATTCGTGACAACCTACGAGCATTGCTCGGATAGCTGGAGACGAAACGCTCCGCGCGAACCTCTACATCCGCTTGAGTGTTCCCCAGCTCGCCCTAGCAAGTTGTCCCGATAGCTGCTGAACTTCACCATGTCTCTATGCAGCGTGCTCATGGAGTCCGAGGTGGAACATCTATCGCAAACGACCAACGCGGCCGGCATCGACAACGACATCGGCCGGTCTCTCCCCTTGCCGGGAACGGAGGCCTACGAGGCACTGCCGCAATTTCCGAAGCGCAGCGCCCTCCCCTTCCGACGCACCATTCGCCGCCAGGAACTGCGGCAGATAGTCCCCTTGGCCGAAACGACGATCTACGAAATGGAGCGCCACGGCGAGTTTCCACGCCGCTTCAATCTGACGCCGCGATGCGTGGTGTGGGACTTGGCCGAAGTAGAAGCGTGGGTCGAAGAACGAAAGCAAGCGCCTCGCAGCGGCACCTCGAAGCCGGATGTCCACCTACGAAAAACCCGCCCTGTCCGGGCGGGTTCGAGCGAGAAATTGTCAACGCCGACTTAAAACTGACCCACTTTGCTGCTGATCGCCGAAGTAATTCGGACCCACCTGGGGCCGTTATCGGCGCTGCTCGGACGCGAAGGGCGTAGCCCGTAGCGGCTGAACAACGCGGCGCTGATCATGTCAGCGCCGATGCCCTCTTGGTTGCCTGCCCGGCCCTTCGTTTGTCCTTCAGCCGGTAGCTCTCCCCGGTGATCTGCACGATGTGCGCGTGGTGCAGCAAGCGGTCGAGCATCGCCGCCGTCATGGTCTGATCGTCGGCGAAGGCACCCGCCCACTGAGTGAACGGCAGATTGCTCGTGAGCACCATGCTGCCGCGCTCGTAGCGCTTGGCCACGACGTTGAAGAACAGAGTCGCCTCCTCGCGCCCGAAGGGCAGGTATCCGATCTCGTCGACGATCAACAGCTTCGGGCCGATGACGGCGCGGTTGAAGTACTCCTTCAGCCGTCCCTGCGCCTTGACCGCGGCGAGCTGCAGCATCAAGTCGGCCGCGCTGATGAAGCGCACCTTGTGTGCGGCCATCACCGCCCGGTGGCCGAGCGCCAGGGCGATGTGGGTCTTGCCCACGCCGCTGGGCCCGAGCAGCACGACGTTCTCGGCGCGTGGCACGAACGCCAGGTGGGCGAGCTCCTGGATCTGCGCCTTGGGGGCGCCGCCGGCGTGGCTCCAGTCGAACTGCTCCAGCGTCTTGGTCGACGGCATCGTTGCCAGGCGCATCAGCGTCGTCGTCCTGCGCTCGTCGCGGGCGACGATCTCGCTGGCGAGCACGCGCTCCAGAAAGTCGGCGAAGCTGGCTTCGTTGCGGGCGGCGTCTTGCTCCAGCGCCGGCCACTCGGTGCCCAGGCGCGTCAGCTTCAACTGCTCGCACAGCGCGTTGATGCGCTCGGTCTGCAGCGTCGTCATGCGAACACCTCGAGTAGCTCGTCGTAGACGGCCAGCGGGTGCTGCAAGCTCTCCACCGGCATTGCCACGCGTTGCGGGACGAACGGCGGCGACCTGAGCGCCGGCGCTGGCAGCATGACCGCGCGCTCATCGGCCAGGCGCACCATCGGCACCGCCTTGGTGGTGCCGTGCACGCGGCGGTTGGCGATCTCGTCGAGCCAGCGCCGCACATGCACGTTGGCCAGCTCCACACTCAGGCGCGGGCCGCTGGCCCCGAAGGTCGCTGCCAGCGGCACGACGAAGCTGCCCTTCAAGTACGCGTTGAAGCGCTCGACTTTGCCCTTGGTCTTGGCCCGGTACGGCCGGCACAGGCGCGGCGTGAAGCCGCAGGCTTCGGCCAGCGCCTTCATCTCGTCGTTCCACAGCGGTGCAGTCCGGGACCGTAAGCGTCGCGCTCGATGACGACCGCCTTGGTGTTGTCGAACAGCACGTGCGCGGGCACGCCGCCGAAGTAGTCGAAGGCTTCGCGCAGCCCACCACACAGCGTCCTCGCGTCCTCGCCGGACGTGAACTTGACGAAGGTAGCGCGGCTGTAGCCCATCGTGGCCACCAGCGCGATCAAGGGATCGCGACCACGTCGCACATGCGTGAAGTCGGCCTGCATCTGCTGGCCCGGCGGTGTCTCGAAGCGGACCACGGGTTCGGGCTCGCTGCGCTTGAGCGGCGCAAGGAACGCCTTGAGCTGGCTGATGCCGCCGCCATAGCCGCGCTCGCTGATCTCGCGCAGCAACACCGTCGCCGGAATCCAGCGTGGGCGCGCCTGCTCGACGCGCTCGCGCAAATAGCTCTTGTAGTCGTCGAGCTTGCAGGCACGCGGCTCGCGCGGCCCATAACGACGCGCCGCATCGTCACGCAGGTATCGGCGCACCGTGTTGCGCGAACAGCCAAGCTGCTTCGCGATCGATCTGACCGCCTCGCCCCTTCGGGCCATCACTCGTATCTCCACTGCACTCTCCTGGGTCAACATCGACGGCACCGAAAAGGCCGTCATCCTCACCCAGGTGGGTCACTTTTACTTCGGCGCAGTGGGTCAGTATTACTTCGGCGGCAACAAGAAATGAGGCCGGCGACGTTCCTCATCCGACCAGGGCTTGCAGTTCCTTGGACGCCGAGCGCGGCAGCCGCCGCCCCTCCTTCGCCACGTTGACCTGCAAAGCCACTCGCGCCACCTCCAGCACGTCCTTGGCCAGCGCACAACTGCCCTTGGCCTGCAACCAAGCCAGCACGTCCGCCAGATGCCAGATCGACGCACTGCCCTCATGCACCGGCACCGGGAAGCTGCCCGGATGGGCCAGCATCAGCTTGCGCATATTCTGCCGAGACACGCCCACGATATCGGCCACGTCGGTCAGGCCGACCAAATCCGGCGCCACCTCGATCAGCTTGGCCGACGGCGCGGCACGGCGCACATGGGCCAGCGCACTACGCACCGCGTCATCCGCATCGGTCGCCTCGCGCGTGAACTCCAGCGCCAGGCGCCCCGGCTGCCCGATGCCGACCAAGGCATCGTCGCAGCCGGCTTCGCCCAGACGCTCGACCAGTGCCTCCGGGTCGCCGTCATCGTCGGCAAGCTGGTAGTTCAGGGTGAAGGTGTATTCCATCGCGCTACTCCTTGGCACCATCTTCAGCCTCGTGCTGCTTGCGGTGCGTGGTGCAGTTGTCCACGACGCGCCGCAAGGCGCGAGCATGGTTGCCGGGGTTCTTCGGTGTGCTCCACACGCTGGTGATGCAGAACTCGCCGCAGCGGCATTCCTCATCGTTATACGGGCAATAAATCCGTCCCCACGCGTGGCTGCCGCCGACTTCAATGCGCCAGCCCTGCCCTTCGGCATGCCTGAGAGCTTCCTCAACTTCCTTCTTCGGGTGAGAGGGACGGGCCGTCAGTGATCTCCAGTATGGGGATGACTGGAGAGGTTGTCAAGTGACAGCCTTGTCCAATGACACATGAGCCTGAAGGTGGTGGCGTAAATCCAAAGTGAG
>ERZ778028.1669-NODE-1669-length-21046-cov-4.522557_pt1 | contig 21046 bp, 12 predicted proteins | sample MGYA00375758_ERZ778028 | MGnify/ENA primary metagenome ERZ778028 (study PRJEB29350, sample SAMN05389828) | bioreactor metagenome | isolation source: Thiocyanate bioreactor | place: South Africa: University of Cape Town | collected 2014-03-17 ... | reverse complement strand
CTCTTTCCCTACACGACGCTCTTCCGATCTGGGGTTGGCAGCACGATCCACATAGGTTTTCAAAATGCCAAAGCTGTTTAGGTATTCTGTTTCCAGGACGGGGTCTGGCTTAGAGTAGGTATGACCCGACTCGTAATCTTCCGCGCAGGAAACCAACGCAGCAGCAACCACAGCAAGCAAAAGAAATTTATTTATATGTTTCATATCTATTACTTCTTTAAATTATCAAGGTTTCCGAATCTCGGGATGGTAGCTGCGTTGAAGCCACAGCCAACCACATAGCTATTCGGAAACCCGAACTATTTTGTTTTATGTCAGTAGATTATTTTTTCACCACAGTAAAATATTCCGGAGCTACACCTCTATCCCTCAACACCAATGTGTCTTTGGTTGCATAAGATCGAACTTCATGGATGAGTGGCAGTTTGGCCTTCGGAAAAGTGGATTGCACTTCAAAGCTGATGGAATAATCCAAGTAAATGGCATCCCTGCTTTTTCCGCCAAAGCTGTTCAACTCTCCCTTTTGCGCAAACTTACCTTGTCCCTTAGTCAAAGCAATATTGTAAATCAAAACACTGTCGCTCACTTGAATGCTGGAAGAAGGCTGCCCAATAGTGCAATTGGAATTTGAATCGAATGAAAGCTGCAAAGGAATGGGGAGATTCACTTTTTGCTTGCTCAAAAACGAAAGCGGAAAATTCAACTGAGACAATGATGAAGTGGTGAGTGTATAAACAGGATCATTTTCCACATATTGGCTGTGGCGAACCTCCGTAGCGGTAACACCGTCCTTGACCACATTGTCTGTTCCTCTCCTCAAGTAATTGCCGTGCCACTTATTTACATATTTCACAGCATAAAGGACAAAATCTCTTGGCTTCACGTTCCAGTCAGCATCAATGCAACGGTTTGGATTAGCCACCAATGGTGTGCCGCGAAGAATAGAATCGGCCCCTACCACATTGGTCATCACCAATGGGATCACATAATTATTAGAAAGTGCCTTAGGGTCAGCAAAAAAAGCATCGGTCAACTTCACTTCCACACCTCCGAGTATGCTTCCGGCAGGAATCGTCATCGTGTTGGAAGCCAATTCATAATAGGAAGCCGGCATTGGCGTGAGAGGTGTATTTGTGCCATTAAAATACAAGCCGTTGCACAAGGTATTATCTACAGCGAAGCCAATCGTGATGTCTTTTGTGTTGTTACGCGTACCACCAATTGTAGCCTTGATAATCACCTTATGTTCGTTGTCTATGGAGTTGTCCACATACAAGTCTTCACCAAGCTCCAGTGTTCGTACGGGGAACTGATTTCCAAAATAGACGGTCTGATAGTCGAAATCGCCATACTCCACATCCCGGTTTTCGCATGAAGTCGAGCTTAGTGCCACAACAGTGGCAACTGCGATTCCTGCGAATATCTTAACTATTTTCATATTGTTTTCTTTTTTAGGATTAATCAAAAGTTTTAGTTCCATCCTTTGTTCTGAGTCAAATTACTGTATTTGAGTATCTCTGAATATGGAATAGGACCATAATACATATAATCTTCATAAGAACGTTCTTCCACATCAATTAGCTGATAAGATCTGGAAACATCCATACCGCGGGCGGTCTCGTTCAAATTGAGCTTCCAGCGGCGAAGGTCCCAGAAGCGGAAGCTTTCGAAACAAAGTTCGAGACGGCGTTCGTTGCGTATCAATTCCCGCATTTTAGCTTGATCTCCCTTGCACTCTTCCAAATATGGATCACCGTTAGTGGTGCCCACTCCTGCTCTTTTGCGGATGGCCTTGATGATATCATACGCGGAATATGAGTGAGTACCTGTGCCTGTCGGTCCCCAGGCCTCGTTAGCAGCCTCGGCATACGTCAAGAACATTTCCGTATATCGGATACGTGGATTGTAATGGGGCTTACCTTGTATGGATGCCGGATTTCGGTTGACATCCATCCGAAGACGTTTCCTCATGTAATAGCCCGTACGGGTTGAAGAGCCATCCGTGACATTTATACCATCCTTTCCTCCCGCACTTCCTGTATTGATGACGGTATTCGAAACACCTTCAGTGCTACCATTGTAAATAATATACTTGCCTAAACGCGGGTCCCTGTTGGCATAAGGATTGGAAGCACTATAGCCGCTTTTGCTTGGGTCGGCATAATTGATCGGATAGCCATTCGCCATGGGGAATGCATCCACAAGGTTTTGGGTAGGATTCATATATCCAGTCCCGTATAACGAAGGTGGAAAGTTCTGAGCTTCCTGATCGCTGTTGGTTGCGCTGATATTCTCCCTCCAGATCATTTCCTTTGGATTAAGCCCATCTTTGAGATTATCAATCTCGGCTGTATTGGCATAATAAGTAGCACCATTAGGATCGAGACCGGCCACACCCTGGATGTAATCGAGCACAGAAGCGGCCGCATCAGCAGCCTCAACCCAGGTGGAAGGATTCGATGAATCCTGAAAAGCAGGGCTGGCTGCGAGAAGGGCGACTCTTGCCCTAAACGATCTCGCTATCAAACCATTATAAAGCTGCCGGGCGTATTGTCCCATAACACGGTTATAAACGACGGATGTAGTTGTGATGTCTCTAAAACGGGCAGGGATATCAGCATCGGTTTTTACATCTTCAAATTCCATCGGCAAATACAACTGGGCACTATCCAAGTCCTGGTATATTTGCTTCACGCAATCGTTGAAAGTGGCACGAGGCAAATTGAAGTTGTCGTTTATCGTCTGGAACTGTTTCAGGATGGGCACCCCCAGCAAGGTTCCGTCTGCCGAGAATCCGGCATGTGCTCTGAGGAGGTAGTACATGAACAATGCACGCATTCCAAATGCCTCACCCTTCATCCTTCTATTGAAAAGCTTAGACGGCTGCTCGTCCTGCGCCCATTTCACCTTATCTGCATTGGCAAGAAACAAATTAAGGTATTGGATAGCTCCAAAAGCATCCGTCCAGCGATTAACCGGATTGTTGGATGAAGTCCAGGCACCAGTGGCCATCTTGAGATAGCTGTTGCTTTTCTGATTAGTTACGGCATCGTCCGTAGCATAATCGCTATTATCGTAATAAGCAGGAATGGTGCGGTACACGTTCACCAGAAACCCTTGCGCATACGCCGGGTCGGTATACATCTGATCGACATCCTTGAAGTTTTCGGCAGCCGGATTAAACAAGTCATCACAGCTACAGAACAATAAGATGCTAGCAAAAATAAATAATATATTCTTTTTCATTTCACTATATACATTTAGTTTATTAGAAAGAGGCCTTGACACCCAGGTTGAAGAACCGGCATTGTGGGGAAACTCCAACATTAGTTTCCATCAGCTTACGCTCTTTCGATATTGTAAGCAAGCTTTCTCCACTCAGATACACGCTAAGGTTGTGAACAAATGAATTTTTCAACACTTTCTTATCAAAGTCATACGTGATCTGCGCTCTATTGAGGTCTAAACGATTGTTTTTGTACATCCAGAAAGTGGAGTTTTGATAGTCATTGCTGTTATCGGTAGTGGTGAGCCTCGGATAGGTGGCCTTGTCTTGCATGTCTTCCCCAGTCCAGCGTCCCCAAACTACATCTGAATATTTGCTGCTGCCTTTGACCCAGTAATAGGATGAATTTTTGAAAGCAATTGCACCACTCTGGCCTGTCACCAATGCAAAGAAGGTGAAATTATTCCATTTCAAAGTCAAGTTGACACCATAGGTAAAGGGGGAAACGGCCCAACCATTGTGCCCAAGGTTTACTTGGTCTTTGGAATCGATAACGTTATCCTGGTTCACATCCTTATATTTAAGATTACCGGGCTTAACGGTACCAAACGTTGGGTTCGCCTGCTTGCCAGTATTTATTGCATCCACATCAGCCTGCGTCAGGAATCCTTCGTTGATATACCCCCATGAAGAATCGAGAGGTTTGCCCACACGGTATTGGTATTTATCCGAATATACTTCGTCGCGGCGAAGAGCCTTTGACGAGAAAAGCATACCCGCAAAGCCAAGCGAACAGTCCACTCGTCCTACCTTTTTGTTCATATTCACCGTGAAATCGACACCAGTTCTCTTGTCCTTGTTATAGTTCTGGTAAGGCAAGAATGAAAAATCCCAATTTGAAAAATAAGAAGGATAGATTGTGTTGCTTCCTTGCACCAAGCCCCCATTGGTATATTGCAAGAAGTAATTGGCATCCAAGGTAATCAGCTTGTTAAGGACAGAAGCTTCCAATCCCACACGGTATTCATTGCGTTCAACAAAGTTCATATTCATGTTGTTGCCTCGTTTAGACCCAGTGGTGTTTCCTCCGGCAGAACTGTCATGCCATTGATACCAGCCCGCATTGTTAGCAAAATATCCCTTATAAAGATAGTAGTCTGTCACTACATCCGAGATGGTGGCTGTAATATCAATATCCTGATGAAGGTTGGCATAGGAAGCTGTCAGTTTCAAATTGTCAACAAACGGCAACTTGTTCTTGAAAAAAGCCTCATCGCTGATGCGCCATCCGAGAGTTACGGTAGGAGAAAATGCATTGCGGTTCTTTTCGGGCAATTGAGCGGAATGAACTTCGGCAGCAGAAAAATCGAAATAATACTTGTTCTTGAAATTATATGCGGCCTGCATACCGAGATTCACATTGCTGGTGCGGTGATAAGCGCTACCGCTGTGATTTGCATCTGCCGAGTTTTGAATCTGATATCCCCAACCGATCAAAGCGGCTGACACATTGTGATGCTGCGCAAACGTCCGCTGGTAGTTGAACTGTGAACTGAAAGACATAGTCTGGCGATATGAAGTGCTACCTACATATTCGTTGGTAGAATTCTTATCATCGTTGTATTTGGTCAGTCCAATAATCATGTCGGCTCCGTTGGTGTTTGCCCAAGTAGGCTGATACACAGCATAAGGCAAGTTGTAAGCCTCTGAATAGGCATCGGTATAGTCCACGCTATAAAGAGTTTTGAAAGACAAGCCATTCAAGATTTTGTCCAAATCGGCCTTCACATTGACGTCGAACATAAATGTGCGGTTTTTGTTCTTGACATAACCTGCGGCAAGCATATCGGAAAATGCGTTAGTCAGGTTAGTGGACAATCCACCTAACAAATATTGCCCTCCGATGAGGTGATTGCTGTTCTTCACATACGTTTGCAAGGTCGAATTGTTAGGATCCAACATGCTAACAGGGATCAATGGCGAAAACCAGTTGGGACGCAGTGTCGCTGAATTTCCCCAAAAATCTCCCCGGCCCGTGTAGTTGTCAGAGACAACGACCACAGCATCGGCAGAAGCGGACAACCATTCATTGAGGTCCATATCGAGATTGGCCCTGACATTGAAGCGCATATCATTGTTTTTGCTCTGTTCTCCATACTTTATCAAGCTGTTGTTGTACGACATTCCAAAATTCGAATAGTAGCGCACACGTTCAGTTCCGCCGGAAACTTCCATTGTGGCATCTGTCTTGTTGTACGCTTTCTTTAGATAATCTGAATTGAAGAAATCAACATCCGGGTAACGGTAAGGATTTACACCCGAAGCCGTATTGTAGATCTGGCTTGGGCTATAATAGTCCGTTGAATTTCCATCGTTCCTGTATGCCTCATTGTATAAAGTCATATAGTCTGCCGAATTCAGATAATTCGGATACCTTTTTGGAACATAAAGGCCGGTATTAACCCGAAAATCAATAGCCAATGGTTTGATTTCGCCCCTTTTGGTGGCTATCAGGACAACACCTTTGGCCGCCTTGCTGCCATAAAGCGCAATCGCGCTCGCCCCTTTCAGCACTGTGACGGACTCCACCTCGGAAGCACGTACATCCGACGCGTTTCGAGGAATCCCGTCCACCAACACCAAGCCTCCTTGCCCCCAGATATTCCCAGTGTATCCGCCCACAAAGCTCTGGATTCCATCGAGACTATATGTGGCATAATTTTTCTTCATCAAATCAGATACATTGACCACCGAAACACCACCCAGCAAATCTTTCTGAGCAACTGTCCCAAAAGCAACATTGGCAAGGCTATCCTTCTTTTCCTGTGCCTGCAAGCCTACCGCATTTAGCAGGAACGAGGCAAAAAGAGCATAGCCGATATTCATATATTTTCTTTTCATCTTTAGGATCTATTTAAGTTACTTCGTTATTACTCCAGCAATCGTCCTTTGCATTACCATCCAGGATTCTGCTTGAATTCCTTATACATGTTCACATCCGCTTTTGGGAGTGGGAACCAATAGTGCTTCACACTCAGATGCCTTTCAAGCAAGACCACTTCACGGAAATTCTTCACGCGTGCGTTCTGCGGATTTGCATACAACACAGATGGAGCAACATCATTGGCACGGTCAAACTCTACGGATTTTTTCAACGTATAGGGACTCTCTGTCAATAACATCCAACGCCTTAGGTCAACAAAACGGTGACCTTCAAAAGCCAATTCGACAGCACGTTCACGTCTAAGTTCGCCCATAAAACTGTCATTATCATTCAGGAATTTTTCGGCAACGTTTCCTACGCCTGCTCTGGCGCGGACTTTGTTGACTGCTTCATAGGCCTTCAGCGAATAATTGCCCGCAGCACTTTGAGGAGATCCATACCCCCAAGCTGTAGCTTCGGCATACATCAGGTAAACATCGGACAAGCGCATAAACGACAAGGCCAAACAGTTGTTCTCTTTATACCCATCATCGTCGTTCATTAAGGGAGGACACAACTTAGTGTTCATATATCCTGTAACCACACCTTTGGCTGCTCCGCTGGTTCTGTATGTTCCACCTGTATAAAGGCTCGCATACTGAACATCTTCTTTTTGAGTTCCCTTACCGTTGTTGGTACATTTCACTCCATCAAAAACAATGTCTTTGTAGAAACGAGGATCTCGGTTTTTCCAAGGATATTCGGGATCGTATCCAGATTCTGGATCCTTCACCGTTGGGTCTTTTATCGGGAAGCCATTTTTCATTCCGTAATTATCAACATAATTAGCTGTGGGATATACTTTCACCCCTGAAGTATTGATGACCTGTGGACGGAAGTCGTTGACCATGTTCCAGCGCCAGCGAGCAGCCAATTCGCATATATTTTCCATAAAAATGGACTCTTTCAGTCCTGGAACTTTGGCGGTTGCACTACGTATATAAAATAGATCTGTCCATTGGGAAAAGTCAGCCAGAGCATACCGTCCTGTTGACTCGGTGGTCTGCAAAGCTTCGGCGAAAGCATCGGCGGCTTTCTTGCAATATTCGGTGTTATAAGATTTACTACCAGTGGATTCTTGGTTCATCAAGGGGCTACCTGCCCAAAGATAGTTTTTCCCCAAGTAGGCCAAGGCCATAATCTTGTTGGCACGGAAATTATTGTTTCCTTTGGTGGTCAAGCCGATGTCTGTCTGATCCCAATTCACGGGAAGCAGGTCGGCTGCTTTCCTGAAATCGAGAGCAACGCTATCGGCCGTAGCTTGGTAGCTCAACCGAGGAAGCTTTGGCTGCACTTCGGGCGAAAGCGCCGTGCTAATGTAAGGAAGCCCACCCCAGTACTGCATGAGCATGAAATAAAACCAACCCCTAAAAAAATACAACTGTCCGGCAATCAGCCTTTTACCTTCATCTGTGGCTTCGGTCAGTTTGTCCAAATTAGCAAGGCCAATGTTTGCTTTACGGATGCCATACCAGGCAAGCCCCCAAAGGTATTTCTTATCCCCGCGCGTTTGGCTAAAGGTATAATCATCATCCCCCTTTGGCATAAACCAGCCTGTTCCTTCAGATGTCCATGCCCAATAGTCCCCTTGATCGATACGGGTTCCAAATGCATACGAAGCAGTCGTTTCCCAAAGCTCTTCTTCCCCATAATTCCAACTGTTGTGATAATCATGGGCGCTCACGACCGGAATACAGTTATACAATTCTTCGGTGAATCCCTGGAAATTCGTGAAATTCTTAAAGGAATCATTCGAATTGATATCGCTCAAAGGCGATTTGTTCAGATAATCGGTGCACGAGGTAATGCCCAGAAGGCCGAGCGCAAATGCCGCAGACACTAATACCTTGTTGATATATTTATTCATTTTCTAATAGTTTTATAAGGTTATGTCTATCCCTAAATTAAAACGACGTACGGTAGGGTATGCTCCAAAGCTAGAGCTGCCGCTGAAGTTTGACTCGCGGTCATCGGGCATTTTGGTCCATAGCAACAGGTTGTCTCCGTTCAGGTAAACCCGGCAGGACTTGATTCCGATTTTGTTCACTAATACATTCTTGAATGTATAGGCAATTTCAGCATTTTTCAAACGCACGTAAGAACCATCGTATAAATAGCGAGTACCGGCCGCATCGCCGCCCACGTTGGTAGTCCAGCGTGGCAACGGAACGTCTCCACCCACACCCTTAGCATAGTAGGATCCTTCAACAAAAGCGACATGCGAAGTGGAATGGAAAGTGGGAAACGTAATTTCGCGGGTGACATTGTTCACTCCATAAAATTGCACGAATGCACTGAATCCTTTCCATTCGAACCCGAGCGAGGCACTGTAGGTGTTTTGAGGAGTTCCCGTATATTCATAAGGAGCCCGATCATAATCGTCAATAACTCCGTCACCATTGTAGTCGATTATATTATAATCTCCGGCAAGCTTGTTTGGATTGTTTGTTGCCCTTTCAGTGCTTCCATACACATCATCCCAGCTTTTAAGGTATCCATAATCAAGGTATGCTTTGGTTTGCCCAATCGGATATCCTTGCTGTTTCTGGTATGCGTAATATAGTTCCGGATCATCCCGGAATATCACTTTGTTTACGGCGTGAGTCATGTTTGCGTTTGACCACAGGCGCATTCCATTTCCAAACACGTGATTAAAACGAACTTCCAGTTCATATCCATGGCTATTCACTTTTCCCAGGTTAATCATCGGAGGCGTATCACCAAAATAGCTCGGAACAGCGCGAGAACCACCAGCAATCAGGATGTCCGAACGTTTGTCGCTAAAGACATCGACAGATCCGGCGAGCAATCCACCGAACAACGAGTAATCAGCACCAAAGTTGCGTTTTTCGACAGTTTCCCACGATACATTGGGATTTCCCAAAGAGCTGATTCTATAAAAAGTGTAGGGAGTATTGGCTGGAGTAACATCTCCCAGAGAGGCATTGCCTGTGTAAGCCCACTGATCTGTGTACAGGAAGCGGCCACCCACATTGTCGTCCCCTATCCTACCCCAAGAAGCGCGGAATTTCAGCATCTCGAGAAATTTCACGTCTTTCATGAAATCCTCACTTGTCATCAGCCATCCCCCTGAGAAAGAAGGGAAGAAAGCAAAACGATTGTTCGCACCAAATTTCTCCGATCCGTTGTAAGCTCCATTGACTTCTGCAAAATACCTTGAATCATAATTGTATGTTGTGCGGAATACCCAGTTTTCACGGAAGTGAGGAAATTCGTTCCCCAAAGTGTACTTTTCACGACTGAACAGACCCATTCCGGTCACATCGTGCTTTCCGAACTTGCGGGCGTAATTGAGCTGACCAGAGTAATAAACCTTACGGAAAGTGGCTCCCAGGTTTACATTTCCCGCCTGGGGTGCCCAAATAACACTTTCCGCGAAGTCAAGCTGAGTTCCTGAGTTTACAGGCTGCTTGTATTTTACAATCCCAGTTGCCGGATCCACCCATATTTGCTGTGCATAATGGTATAAATCGTTGATTCCACGTTCATATTCCTGGAAAGAATTATCCAACGAAATATTGGCCTTTACACTCATTCCTTTAACAAGCGTACCCAAATCCTGATTAAGGATAAAGTCGGTGGTAATCTGAGTCTTGGTACTTTTTTCTATCCCCGATATGGCAAGATTGTAAACCGAGTTGGGAACATCCGCATCTCTTGGTCCATAAAACCCATATGCCCCATTGGAATAAATAGGACGCATGGCATCCGGTGCAGTGCGGTAGGCCGAGGCCCAATATCCTTGATCCGATTCATTTCCAGCGGCTCCTACCCAAGGGAGAGTGCGCACGCCATTGGATCCAAACAAATTGGCAGAAAACTTGGTAGTTTTCGACAAGTCGAAGTCCAAATTGCTACGTACATTGATTCTATTGTAGCCATAGCCAGAGCTATATCCCCTATTGTTTTCAAAAGTGCGGAACAAGTCTCCTTCGTGCACAAAGTCCACAGCTGTGAAATATTTAACAGTTTTTGTTCCACCAGCAACATTCACACTGGTGTTGTATGACATGGCATAATCTTTGAAAAGGGTTTTTTCCCAATCCACGTTGGGATAACGATCCCATTCTTCGGCATTCGCCGGATACCTATACTTGTTGATGATGTCCGTCGGCGTGTAGCTCGACCATCCTCCCGAGGAAAGGGGAAGCTCTCTTTCTATCGAATTGTTGAGAAGCTGGAACGTATCGTAAGCATCGTATTTTTTAGGAAGTTTTGACACAACCTTGGCCGTCATATTAGCTCGGATCTGAATATTGGCTTTTCCTTCCGAGCCACGCTTGGTCGTGATCAAGATAACTCCATTGGCACCTCTCACACCATATACTGCCGTTGCAGACGCATCTTTGAGCACCGACACGGTTTCCACGGAAGAGATGTCGATGGAGCTTAGGGAACGTTCTATTCCATCCACCAGGACCAAAGGGTCGCTGTTGTTCCATGAGCTTTGACTCCTGATTACAATCTTAGGATCTTCTGCCCCGGGAACGCCCGTAGAACTTGTAGTAACCACCCCAGGGAGATTCCCGGTCAGCGCCTGGCCAAGGTTTGTGACCCCTCCCGCGCGTTCCAGCACTTTTCCCGAAGTTTGGGTGATAGAACCCACCACACTTTCTTTTTTCTGTTGTCCATAACCGACCACAATTACTTCGTTCAGCACTTTGTTGTCTTCTTCCATTTGCACATTGAGAAGGCGTTGTCCATGCACCGGCACCTCCTTTTTGTTCATTCCAAGATAAGTGAAAATCAAAACTTGGCTTCCAGATGGTATCTGCAAAGAGAATTTACCATCTAAGTCTGTCGTCGCCCCAATTGTCGGATTCGACTTCAATGTGACCGTCGCCCCAATGATAGGTTCCTTACCGGGATCCACAACAGAACCCGCCACTGTCACTCGGTTCTGGGCAAAAGCGATCGAACTGCTCGAAATGATCAGCATGGACAAGATCATCAGCAGCAATTTCCCGTCCGTTTTCAGAAGGGAACAACCAGACATAATTTTCTGTAATGTTTTTTTCATTATTATACCATTATACATTTAAACTTTCTTCTTTAGTTTAATTCGCAGTGAACTAAGATAGGCAGGAGATTCCCGCAAAACAGAGTCTAAGGTTTTTCTTTCAATCATTTTCTTTCATACTGGTTTTTTTAAGATTAACATTTTCAAGTTATTGCATCACACATTTCATTCACATCACTTCCTTCGCGTCATCCAGGCCTCGTACCTTTTTTGACCTGAGAAAAATCGCATTCATTAACAGCTAAAGCCAAAAAACGAAAAGCACCCTGCCAAGTAAAATACCGGCGAATTCCAATCCCTGCGCAAGCAACCTTTTTCGGGCATCCTGCGATAGCTTGATATAAGTGAAGCAAAACAAAAGTGTTCCCCGGATTTTCGTTTCCGGCAAGAGGCAAGTGAGAAAAAGAGGAGTCGCTGTTGTTTGTGCTTGCAAGCTTTATCCCAAGATGGAATGGCACAGCAAATGTCATCCGGACATAAGGTCTAAGGTTGATATGGAATATACGTGTCGCCATTGTTCTCATTGGTAAAAATCAGATCGGTCAATTGGATGAAATCAAGTTTAACAAAATTACGCAATTCAATGCCCGCGAATGAAAAAAAATGTTTCACAGGCATTTCTAAATAGATCGGCCATGTTTCAATTTGTTTCATATGTGTTTTTATTTGTTTCTCCACCGCTATGGAAGCACGTTTTATTAGGTATATATTATTATTTTTGTATCATAATCTTCGGGAAAGCATACCGAAAAAACAAAACCCTGATATCATGAATAAGAACTTACTGACGTTAACCTTCTTAACTTGCTGCCTATGCCAGCTATTTCCTCAAAACAGGAACATGTATGGCGCAAAAGAATACGGGATGGGAGAGTTGTCGTCATACCTCATCAATAAATTCGCACAAGATTCCTACGGATACATCTGGATAGCCACAGACTACGGGCTCAATAAATACGACGGGACGAGGTTCACCCACTACCTCAACAACGAGCATGACAAAAGCTCGCTGCTGAGTAACAACGTGAAGACCCTCATGATGGACAAGTCACACACCTTGTGGATAGGCTGCAACAACGGAGTCCAGTACTACAAGCCCGACGAAGATTCGTTCGAAACCATCCTTTTTCCAAACAAGATGAAGCCCCACGTGTCCAATATAATCCAGTTGAGCAGTGAGGAAATATGGGTCACGACCTCTGGATGGGGTATCTATGCGATAGACAAAAAGACAAAGAAAGCACACCCCCTGACGAACATCACAAAATGACAGACAGGTTCATATCCTACATGTATCTGGACAAGGACAGCAACCTGTGGTTCGGAATCGACAGCAAAGGGCTAATCCGGTTCAATCTAAAGACTAAAAAGCTGAAGACATACTCCTATCCCGAGATCTCACACAACTCGATAGCCGGAATCGCCGAAGACCAAACGGGACAACTCTACATGAGCACCGCAACATGCGCGTACCTGTACGACAAAACCTCCGAGAAATTTACTCCGGTCGCAAATACGGCCAGTAATGCCATCAACATCGTAAGCATGCTCTCGACAAAAGACAACACCGTATATATCGGGACAAACGGAAAAGGATTCTACTACATCGACAAGAAGACCAACAGCTTAGTGCCGGTGAACTCAGAAAATCCCTCCTTCAATTACTATCTGCCATACGTGTCGGCCCTGATAGAGGACAAAGACCAGAATCTCTGGATCGGCGGATTCGACAGGGGGATTCTGCTCATACCCAACCAGCCCAAACAATTCAACTTCCATGCAGCACCCGATCCGAAAAACAATTCCGGCACGATCATCAATTCCATCACAAAAGACATGGAAGGAAACATCTTCTACTCCATCAAGGGCCAAGGAATCTACAAGATAAAAGACAATTCGAACGCGGCAAGCCACTTCTCGCAAACCAGCGACATCGTGAAACTCTACATAGATTCCCACGGCACCCTTTGGGCCAGTTCCTACACGAAGGGCCTTGCCCGAATAGACAAAAACTCCGGCCAGCCCTCGTTCATAGACATCCCACACAGCAGCTACGTGAAAACTCTTTGCGAGGGAAAAGACAACTGCCTGTATGTGTCCACCTTCAGTCTCGGACTCGTGCAGTACGACCTCAATACCGGAAAATACCAGAGGTTCGACATGCAGCAGCCCGACAAGGGAAAAGGCAAATTGGACAACAACTGGATCAACTCCATCCTGTGCGACTCCCAAGGACTCATCTGGCTGGGGCACTACAAAGGAATAAGCTGCTACAACCCCAAAGACGGCAAGTTCCTGAAAATCAAAAATTCGGAAATATTAAACAAAGAAATATGCATCACCCTCAAGGAAAGCCGTGACGGCCGAATCTGGATCGGAACCTACAACGGCTTGTTTTCCCTGAACAAGAAAACCGGTCAAATCAACAAATACACCGTCCAAAACGGGCTTTCAAGCAATGTGATATGCGGCATCGGCGAAGACAAAGGCGGAAACATCTGGTGCAGCACCTTCAAGGGAATCGACGAGATCAAGACGAAACAAAACAAAACCATCAACTACCTCACCGGCAACGGACTGGTAGATAAAATATACAACAGATGGGTCTATTTTCAAGACAAAGACGGCACAATATACTTCGGCAGCAACAGCGGGATCACCTATTTCAACCCCGAAAAAATCTCAATCCCAGCCTTCTACGATTACAAAATACAAACCACCAACGTATATATCAACAACCAGCCGATCAACTCAAACACATTGTCGGGGAAAAAACAAATCGTGAAATCGGGCGTGCTCAACTCGAACAAGTTCCTATTTTCTTTTGAAGACAACACGTTCACTTTTGAATTTTCCACCATGGACTACCGGGACCAGGAGAACATCATATTCGAATATAAAATCAAGGAACTTGGCAACGAATGGCTATCGACGCTCCCAGGGGTGAACCAAATCACCTACCACAATCTCCCTTCGGGAAAATACACCCTCGAAGTGAGAGCTTCAAAATATGGCTTCCATTCTCCCGTCAAGGAACTCACCCTCAGCATCTCGCCCCCTTGGTACAAAACCATCTGGGCTTACCTCATCTACACGATTATCATTGCCTCGATCGGCGTACTCATCGCAAACCTGATACGCAAAAGACGGAATGAGGCGATAAACGAGTCGAAGCTCCAGTTCTTCATCAACATATCTCACGAGCTGAGGTCGCCGCTCACCCTGCTGGTGAGCCCCCTCGAAAAGCTGCTGCAAGGCAATTTCGACCAGGCTACCCAAAAAAATCTGCTGCGGATGCAACGCAACGTGCATCGCCTGCTGGGATTGGTCAACCAGATACTGGACATACGCAAAATCGACAAAGGACTCATGAAACTGAAATATTCCGAAACGGAAATGGTGGGATTCGTGCAGGAAGTATTCGAGGTGTTTGAAGAACAATCGGCCCGGCGAAAAATCAATTTCAAATTCGAACACCCGATGCCTGAACTGCAGGTATGGATCGACTGCAACAACTTTGATAAGATTCTAACAAACCTGCTCTCCAATTCCTTCAAATACACCCCCGACGGGGGCGAGATCACCATCTTCCTCAGCACGGGAACAAACAACCAGAACCGATTCCCTTTGCGCAACTACATGGAAATTAAAATTATAGATTCCGGAATAGGACTCGACGAGGACAAGATAGACAAGATATTCGACAGGTTCTACCAAGGTAGCAATCAGGACAGCTTCACGACCATCGGATCGGGAATTGGCCTCAACCTCACGAAATTTCTCGTGCATCTGCACCACGGGACAATCGTGGCCCAAAACCGCAAGGACAAGAGGGGAAGCATCTTCACCGTGTCGATCCCACTGGGCAAAGAACACCTCGTAAAAGAAGACATCGTGGAGCAGATGCACGACAAAAGGCCCGTCCTTATCCAAAGCAGCTTTAGCCAGGAACCCAAGAACGAGAGCAAAACGATCAAGCGAAAAACAAACTACAAGGTGCTTGTGGTGGACGACGAAGAAGAAATCACAAGCTACTTAGAGCAAGAATTGAACGAGACATACAAGGTAATCAAGGCCTGCAACGGATTCGAGGCACTCCAATTGGCCACAGCGCAGCAACCCGACTTGATTATCTCGGATGTGATGATGCCCCAGATGGACGGGATCACCCTCGTGAAGAAGATAAAGAACAACAACAACATCTGCCACATACCCGTCATCCTGCTGACCTCCAAAACGGAGTTTGAAGACAAGGCAGAAGGGCTCGACAAAGGCGCAGATGCCTACCTCACCAAACCCTTCAAGATAGACGAGATGCTGATTATCATCAACAACCTGATCGCCAACCGGAGAATCCTCAAGGGAAAATTCTCTGGGGAGCAGGAACAGAACGACAAGATCAAGTCGATGGACATCAAGTCGAGCAACGACATCCTGATGGACCGCATCATGACAATCGTCAACGAGAACATCGGCGATCCCGACTTCAACGTGGAGCTACTGGCATTAAAAGCCGGACTCAGCCGGGTGCAACTGCACCGCAAAATGAAGGAAATAACCGGATTTTCCACCATCGACTTCATCAAGAACATCCGGATGAAACAAGTGGCGGCATTACTGACTGAAAGAGGCATGGATGTTTCGCAAGCGGCGTATGCAGTAGGATTTACCAACTTGACCCACTTTTCCACAACCTTCAAGAAGTTTTACGGAATATCGCCTTCGGAATACATCAACCAGAACAAGAAGCCGGCGAAAGTGTAGCAAGTAAGTTGGCAAGAAAAACAATTTGAAGAAGCAGGAAACAAGTCACTCTTTTTCCGTAGTAAATACAGCTCGGTAGAACAACATTCCAATCCTTGCCATTACCATCCGGTAGGGATGATCCGTCAAAAAGGGTTGCATGCCGTATGCAACCCTTTTTGCCCCCTTTTCTACCGAGCGGATATCCCGATGGGATATTTTCTTCTTCTGCAAATTAAAAGAGCTCCCTGAAGGTTCTTTTGGCTTGCTCGTACTACTTCGTACCCCCGTTTTTCTAAGTTTGTTTGTATGACATTACCGTTGCTTCTATTTCTTAAATCGAACTCACGCTAAACTATATGCATAATAATCCAGTAGAAGAAGGTTTAGCATTAAAAGCAGAACAATATGTTTATAGTAGTGCGATTGATTATGCAGGAGGAAAAGGTTTATGGCATTTAGTTTTTTATTTGTATTTATATTTTGTCGTTCTTTTATCACCTCGTTTCTCAACAATTCCATCGTCAAGAGCAACTTTTAAGTCTCTACTTGCTGTTGCCTGAGATATATTTTTAAAAGCCCTTAAATAATCTTGTCTTGAAAATTCTTTCGTGCCAATTATTTCTTTAAAGTTCAAAATCCTGTCGTTGTTGGTCAAACTTATATTTTGAACTTTTAACAACTCTTCCAAAGCATCTTGTATAATTTCCAGCATGAATTCAATAAATGCAGCAGAAGTTCCTTGTTTGTCTGATTTTCCAAGAACATTGTAATATTCTTGTTGTCTTGATTTTACCAAACTTTCAATAGGAAGAAATTCAAAAACCGGGGAGTGTTCTTTTAAAATCATGGTCTGCCAAAGCCGTCCCACTCTACCGTTTCCGTCGATGAACGGATGAATAAATTCAAATTCGTAATGGAAAACGCAACTTTTTATCAGAAGTAAATCATCGTTGCTTTTTAGATAATTAAACAAATCAGTCATCAACGAATAAACCATTTCTCCGGGGGGTGCAATGTGGGCGATGTCGTTTCCTCTAACAATTCCAACTGAACCGGTTCGAAGTTTTCCAGGATTTTTAATCAAATCTTTCATTAAAATCTCATGTACCTTACACAACGATTTTAATTCATAGACTTTCAGCTCATTAAGTTGATTATAAACCTTGATTGCATTTTTAACTTCCAAAATATCTTTTTCGGGAGCAAGAATTCTTTTATTATCAAGCAGGTCTGTAATTTGCTCAACCGTCAAGGTATTTCCTTCAATTTCAAGAGAAGACTGAATTGTTTTAATCCGATTTCTTTTTCTTAATTCCGTTGGAGGTCTATTTAAATGAGCAGCATTTACTTCTCCAATTTTTTCTGAAATAGAAGCAATTAAATGTAAAATTTTACTTGTTATTTCGTATGGTGGTTTCATCGTTTAAAATCTTGATACTATCATTTGATACTATCAAATGTAGTCATAATTACTTATACCGCAATCTATTTCCAAAATTAGGCCTAACGTCTATATAGCTATGATAAAATCATACAAAGCTACCGTTTTCAGGCAGATTGGGATGAAAAGCACATCCTTAATTTTAAGAATAAATATATTACAAAACCTGAACTTCCCCCAAAGAGTCACACGGATTAATAATCAATACGCCTTTGTTTTTAAGCATTTGTTGACTACGCCAGCCACTCCGAATCCGAACCCATCTTATACTCCAATTGCAAAGAAATCACAACCCTACAAATCACACAAAAACACCGCATCCTCCCCCCTCCCTCTTTTACCAATACAGCTAATCAGATTGGATTATCTCAGCGGCAGAATTTCAACAAATATTAAAACACGATTCAAAAGGCAATAATTCATAAATAAAACTCATTTTGCCCCCGAACAGATTGATCTTATTGTCTCAAATTTGCCATGTAAAGCGGCGATTGTATAGAATAATATCGCGCTCGGTACGTTTTGTCAAATGGTTTCAATATTTTGAATAACTTTGTGCAATCATTTGTTACACTCTTCTATTTATGCAAGCAGACGATAAATCCATATATCATCTTCTGAAGGAATACAATTCTCGCGGAATGGAATTGCTATTCACGAAGTACTATCGTCCCTTAGTGTTGTGGGCCGATACTTTTTTGGATGATATCCCAGCGTCTGAAGACTTGGTTCAAGAATTTTTTGTGACTTTTTGGGAAAACCGCAACTATGAAAAAATGGAATCGAGCAACATACGGGCATACGTCTATACTGCCATAAAAAATCAGGCACTGAGCCTGCTCCGAAAACGCGATCCGTTGCGCGAAGCCGTTCATGTAGCCTATTTGGCGCCGGAATCATATAGTTCGATGTTCGAGGAGTATGCCATCGATGATTTCACAGAAGAAATGCTTCAGGCCATTGAAAATGAGATAGAAAAGCTACCACCCCGTATGCGTGAGGTTTTGAAATCCGTGCACATTCAAGGCCTGAGCTACAAGGAGACATCTGAAAAATTAGATATTTCAATTTCCACAGTCAAAACGTTACTCGTGAAGGCGATGAAGCGTCTTCGAGATTTTTTTTCGCAGTTTTTCTAACTTTTTGGATATTCCGTTCAACCATTTTTCATTTTTTTTCGTCTTATACTTAGTCAATCGAAAAAAAAGAAAATGAATAACAAGATAACGGAATCCATGCTGGTAGATTTTTTTCACGGAGAATTGACTCCTGCTGAAGAAATCGACATTTTGAAATGGAAAAACGACTGTGACGAAAATCGCAGATTGTTCGAGGATGTGCGGAAAGAATACCTTCGCGTGAGGTGGGGAATCCGCTCAGAGCTCATTAAGGGCGATTACACATCAATCAGCAACCGTATCATTGAACACAAACGCCGCCCACAAAAGAAACGATGGATGCAAATAGCGGCTGCCGTTGCCGTTGCCGCCGCAGTTACGGGACTATTTTTTGTATTGGAATATTACAACCCTGCCCTCAACACCCCCAAAAATGTAGCCGATTTTGGCCCTCCCTCAAGCACTGCTGTCCTGGAGCTTTCCGATGGAACGCGCCACCGTTTGGGGGATGAAAAGAAACATTTGCAGGAAAAGAATGGCGAACAATTGTCTGCTAATTCGGCAGGACTCGTATATGACAAGGAGGATCAGTTAGCAAAGAATAACAAACAAACCGAAGCGGAGTTAATATACAACAAACTGACTATTCCCCGTGGGGCTGGGCTATACAAAATTACACTTAGCGACGGAAGCATTGTTTGGGTCAACTCGGATAGTCGGCTCGAATATCCGGTTCATTTTTCGGCCAAAGAACGGAAGGTTCGCATCTGCGGGGAAGCATTTTTCGAAGTGGTTCACGACGAGGCACGGCCTTTTGTTGTTGAATCCGGCACGCAGTATGTTTCTGTGCTGGGAACAAAATTTAATGTGGCCGCCTATCCTTCGGAACCTGTATTTACCACGCTTGCTTCAGGGCGGGTGAAGGTGACATCCACGAAAAATGCGCAACAAGTGATACTCGCCCCCGGCGAACAGTCTGTCTTAAATGCAAATAGCGGGGAGCTTAGCACGAACAATGTCTCCGTGGCAGATGTCGTATCATGGAAAGACGGAATTACGAGTATTGAAAATCAGACCCTAAGCAAAGTATTAAAAACCATATCCCGCTCCTACAATGTGGACTTCGACTTGTCTTCCTTCAACGGAAACAACGTCATACTAAAGGGAAGTATCCCCAATGATGAGCGTTTGGAAGTCGTACTTTCGGTTTTGAGTAAGGTATCAGATGTTAAATTTAAAATGAGTGCCAATGGGAAAATAAAGGTAGAAAGATAATCAAACAAAAGAGTGGAGAAACCCACATAGATCTCTCCACTAAAGTACAACTTACGTCTGTTGGTATCAGACGAATTATTATAATCCAACAACAAAAATATGAAAAAAAACTTTTTGTCACCTCATTTACACAAGAAATGGGGGAGAATATTAATTGTAATGTCTTTTATCCTTGGATTATTGTTTTGCAATATTACTGCATCCGCAAGCAATGCCCCGTTACAACAGAAGGAAAAGATCACAGTCAAATATCGTAATGCAAGCATTTTGTCTGTGCTTGAAGACTTAAAGGCAAAAACCGGATACACCTTCGTTTACAAAAAAGGCGATGTGGAGGAAAATGCCCAAGTCAGTGCTTCTTTCAAAAATGCTTCTCTTGACGAGGTCTTAAGAAAAATCCTTAAAGACTATTCCTATTCTGTAGAAGGCAAGGTGATCGCCATAACGAAGAAGCCCGTAAATACGCATCCATCCCCCAAAAGGGAAACCATGACAGTGACCGGACGGGTCACAGACGAGCGGGGAGATCCATTGCCCGGCGTCACGGTTGTCATCAATCAAACAACGCGCGGGGTGTCTGCCGACCAGCATGGCCGTTACGAAATCCTGGTAAAATCGGATGATGTATTGAAGTTTTCCATCATCGGGTTCAAGGATCAAACGATTCCGGTGGAAGGAAAATCAGTCATGAACGTCTCGCTGAAACCCGATTCGCACACGATCAGCGAGGTGACAGTGGTTGCTTATGGCGAACAAAAGAAAGAGAGTGTCGTTGGTGCCATCACAACCGTAAATCCGGGTTCATTGAAAACGTCGAACAGTGATCTGACGGCGAGTTTTGTTGGACGTATTCCTGGGATGATCGGATACTTGAAGGGGGGTATGCCCGCAGCTTTAACAGAAAGCGAGATGAACACGGTGTTTAATATTCGAGGCGTGACTTCTTTTGGAAACAATTCAAACACAACCCCCTTGATCCTGTTGGACGGCGTTGAGGTTTCGGTCCTTGATCTTTCTCGCATTGATCCGGAAGACATTGAAACATTCAGCGTGATGAAGGATGCTTCGGCCACGGCGATGTATGGTGCCCGCGGCGCAAATGGGGTCATCTTAGTGAATACGAAGAAGGGGGTTGAAGGATCGGTGTACACTACCGCTCGCTACGAGGTTGTAACCTCCATGCCGACCGAAAAGATTGACGTGGTGGATCCGGTGA
>ERZ778028.1661-NODE-1661-length-21161-cov-4.175069_pt1 | contig 21161 bp, 18 predicted proteins | sample MGYA00375758_ERZ778028 | MGnify/ENA primary metagenome ERZ778028 (study PRJEB29350, sample SAMN05389828) | bioreactor metagenome | isolation source: Thiocyanate bioreactor | place: South Africa: University of Cape Town | collected 2014-03-17 ... | reverse complement strand
TGGCTCTTTCCGACATCACAAAGCCACCATAGGTGAGGCCTGCATGTGAATGAAACGTACCTTCAGAGATATTTCCCGGAAGAACCGCAAACAGCCTGTCGTCCTTGTAAAACATCAACGAATGGTCGGCATATCTCTCGGCATGATAATCCATGTAATCTCTACACAACAAGAATGTCCCATTCCGGGAATTAACGACAAATTCATCCCATTTTGCCTTTAATTCATTGTCATATACGATGATATTTATTCTATTAACTGTGGTTTTCATGCGATATTGAAGCAGATGAATCACAAAAATACAAAAATAAATTAGAGCTTATTCAGCTTCAAGTGACCAAAATCAACAGTCCCGCCTCTGTTTGCACATTCCTTAATCAAAAATAGGCCTTCTGCATTTAAAAAATGTTAGATGTGGAAAAGACACTCTTTTTTCGAATCGATCGTATTTAAAAAACCATATATTTGTGATTCAATTAACAGAAGTATTTGTACGTGACTTTCTTTTGATTTCTTGCCATTTCAATAATGCCCAGAAGTAATGAAAATAGACAACAATATAAAGGAGTTTAATTTTTTCTTATCAGGATGCTTGGTGTTCTTGCTTAGCTCGTGCGTTTCTTCGGCAAGCATCTACTCCCTGTGCGAAAAAGACGATAAGGGAAACTATGTCGTGAAATGGGAAGTGTCGCCTGATCCGCAAAAAGGGCAGGTCGAAATTTATTCCTCCACGAACGATGCTTCGCTGAAGAATTCCAAGAACCCATCGCTGGTGACAAATGTGGAAGACCGGGTTGCAACCTTGCGCTCCACCTCCAAAAACGTCCGCGACTTTTTTCAGCTGAAGGCAAACAATTCCTATTCGGGAATCATCACCAACCGTCACATTGAGTTCGACGTGATCCAGAATTTCAGGGATCTCGGAGGCTATTTCAACGACCAAGACAAGCAGTTGCGCTGGGGCAAGCTCTTCAGAAGCGGCAACCTGTTTGCCCTTACTCACCAAGACCTGGAGGTTTTGAAGAACTTGGATATCAAGACAGTGGTTGACTTGCGTAACGAAAAGGAGAGCCGTGTTTTCCCCGATGGATTCTTGGGGTACTCCCATTTTCAGATACCGATCGACACCCTCAACACCTTCGAGCTACAAAAAAAAATCGCTACCGGCACTTTCCTCAAAGGGGATGCCCTGCTTTATATGCAGGACTCTTACCTCTATATCCTCGAACAAAGGACGCACGAGCTGCGGCAGCTGTTCGACATATTGCTTGACGAGAAAAACTATCCGATCCTGTTGCACGACAACTTGGGCAAAGACCGCATCGGCATCGTGTCTTACCTTATCCTGAAAAGCCTTGATGCATCCGGGGAAGATGCCATGTCCGACTATTTGCTTTCGAATGAATTCATCGACCTCGATGAATATACAAAAATGATGAGCGAAATGCCCGAATCCATTCAGGAGGCCATGACCGTGATTGTCAGGGCGGACGAGAGCTACATCGATTTCGCCTTCGGGCAAATTGCCAAAAAGTATGGCAGTATTGATCTGTATTTGGAAAAAGCGCTCGGATTGACTCCCGCCAAAAGGCAGAAACTCAGAAAAATAATGACCTACTGATCTTCGAGGCTCTTTCCGAAAGTGCAACTTCATGGGAAAAGTATGTTGTTCTACCGAGTTGTATTTCCTTCGGGAAAACAGTGAAATGCAAAGGGTTGATTAGATAGGGTTCCCGTTAAAATAGTGAAAATCATCCGACTAAATTTCCTGAAAAGTTCCACTTCCCATTATAAATTGCCAAGAATGTTGCTCAAACTGAATAAAAACAGTATCTTTGCACAGATTTTTGGCGGATACGTTCGATTTTTTCCCTGAATTGTGACCGACCAAACTGCCGGGTAGTGTTTTTCTCTCCATTTTTTCGTTCGTAGATAATATATGGTGGGCAAAGGAGACAAAGAATATTTCCCTGTAGCGCATATATACGAACAATTAAAAATTTTAATGAAAACATTTGAAGAATTAGGTGTTGCCTCATCCATTTTGAGAGCAATACAAGAAATGGGATATGAGAATCCCATGCCCGTGCAAGAGGAAGTTATTCCTTATTTGCTTAGTGAAGTGCGCGATGTAATCGCATTGGCCCAAACAGGAACAGGAAAAACCGCAGCCTTTGGCCTTCCAGTCATCCAAAAGGTGGAGGTGGAAAGAAACGTTCCGCAAGCTCTTATCTTAGCTCCAACCCGTGAATTGTGCTTGCAAATCGCAGGCGACCTGAATGATTATTCCAAATATGTAGATGAATTGCACGTGCTGCCGGTATATGGCGGATCGAGCATCGAAAGCCAGATCAAGGCGTTGAGGCGTGGTGTTCAGATCATTGTGGCCACTCCGGGTCGTTTGAATGACTTGATCAACCGCCGCACGGTGAATTTGGAAACGATCAAGTATGTAGTACTCGATGAAGCCGATGAAATGTTGAACATGGGTTTCACCGAAAGCATCGACGAGATCCTTTCAAAAGTACCCGAAAGCCGCTCCATGCTTCTCTTCTCGGCCACCATGCCGAAGGAAATTGCGAAGATCACCCGCAAATACATGACCGATCCGAAGGAAATCACCATCGGACGCAAAAACGAGGGATCGAGCAACGTGAAGCATGTCTATTATATGGTCCATGCAAAAGACAAATACCTCGCGTTGAAACGCATCGCGGACTATTATCCTAACATTTACGGGATTGTTTTCTGCCGCACACGCGCTGAAACCCAAGATATTGCCGACAAACTGATACAGGACGGCTACAATGCCGACTCCCTTCACGGAGACCTTTCACAGGCTCAACGCGACTATGTGATGCAAAAGTTCCGTGTACGAAACATCCAGTTGCTTGTGGCCACCGATGTGGCTGCGCGTGGATTGGACGTGGACAGCCTGACGCATGTCATCAACTATGGTTTGCCCGATGACATCGAGTCCTATACACACCGAAGCGGGCGTACCGGCCGTGCCGGAAAGACTGGAACTTCCATCGCCATCGTGCATGTGAAAGAAAAAGGAAAAGTCCGTGAAATTGAAAAGATCATCAACAAGCAATTTGAAAAGGGTGTTATTCCTTCCGGAAACGAAATCTGCGAAAAACAGCTTTTCAACTTTGTGGACAGGGTGGAAAAAGTGAAAGTAAACGAAGACGAAATCGGAAAACTTTTGCCAGCTGTGTTCCGCAAACTGGATTGGTTGGAGAAAGAAGACATTGTGAAACGTGTCATTTCCCTCGAATTGAACCGTTTGATCGACTATTATCAGGATGCAGAGGAAATTGAGGAACCGATGGAACGCAAAGGACGCGACCGCGAATCTTCATTCGGCGACCGCCGCGAAAGAGGTGCAGACAGGGGTGCTCGTGGCGATCGTGGCGATCGTGCAAGCGGCCCGCGTGGTCCCGAAAGAGGCTATACCCGCTTCTTCATCAATATCGGACGCACAGACGGCGTAAACCCTGGTAGTTTGATGGGCATCATCAATGATTACGTGCCTGGTAAGGTGCACATAGGACGCATCGACCTGATGAAAAACTTCTCTTTCTTTGAGGTTCCTGAAGGGGATACCGGAAAAGTGCTGAAGGCTCTCCAAGCAGGCGAACACAATGGCCGCCGCATATCAGTGGAAGTTGCCCAGGCGGAAGGTGCAGGCAGCAGTAGCCCAAGACCCGAAAGACGCTCCTTTGGAGGTGACAGGGAAGACAGGGGCGGAGACAGGCGATTCAGCGAGAGACGCCCTAAAAAAGAACATAGGAAAGGATCACGTCCAAGATATTGATTGATCTTGGATACCGAACATAAAAGAAGCCAACCTGCTTGCAGGTTGGCTTCTTCATTTTCCGATCAGAAGTCGATCAGAATTTATATCCTAAGGAAAGGCTTGCATTTATGGTTTTTGCCGAAACACTGCTCGATTTCATTATGTCAAGTAAGCCATAGTCCACTCCGAGTCCTACAGCGATCTTGTCAAATTCCAATCCAGCCCCAATGCCTAAGCCAGCGTCGAAACGCTTTGGCTTGTACAAATCATCAATATTCTTATCAAACCAATCCACGCTAACTCCGCCAGATTTGAGGGTTCCTTTTGCTGCATAAGCAACATAAGGACCTGCATGAAGCACAAGCTTGGTGCCCTCTGAAATCTGAGTCTTATAACCAATGTGGATAGGAAGTTGAATGTAGCCTAAGCTCATGGAGTTTGAACTGTTATCTTTTGTTCCTTTCGTTGTGTATTCAAGGCCAGACAATAAATACAAATCTTGAGACAAAGCATAATCAACAGTCACTCCCGCATTGAAGCCGACTTTTGCTTTATTTCCATCAATATCACCAGTGAAATTACTAAGGTTCACCCCGCCTTTCACGCCAAGTTTCACGCCTTCTGTTTGCGCATAGGCGTTTGTTCCAAGTAGTGCAGCAAATGCGACAGCTGCTGCTAAGATTGTTTTCTTCATACAAAAATGATTAGATGTTAAAATCGTTATTTTCCTCCCAATTGAAAGGCATAGCACCATAAATGGATCGCATTTGACAATCAGGTTTATCACAAATGTAATAACAAAGTATCACACATGAGAGTAATTCTGTAATTTTTTTAATAAAAAATTACATCTAAAAATAGTGAATTTACTATTTTACTTTCAAAATGAGTAGGTTAGTAGTTCTCTCAATTAAAAAGGGCAGACCTTCGTAAATAGCGAAGGCCTGCCCATTAAAAAATTTCTTTCAGGATATTACATGTTCATCCCGCCACACACATTGATAACTTGTCCAGTGACATAAGTTGACAAATCCGAAGCCAGGAACACGGCCACTTTGGCCACATCTTCCGCTTCGCCTACGCGGCGCAAAGGAATTTGCTCCGACCATTTTTTCTTGACTTCGTCCGACAATACGCCGGTCATATCTGTGGCGATGAAGCCAGGGGCAATCACGTTGGCGCGGATGCCTCTTGATCCAACTTCCTTCGCGATCGATTTGGTGAAACCGATCATTCCAGCCTTGGATGCGGCATAGTTTGCCTGTCCCGCATTACCTGAAACCCCGACCACGGAACTCATATTGATGATGTTACCGCTTTTTTGCTTCATGAATACCGGGGTGATGGCATGGGTGAGGTTGAATGCCGACTTGAGGTTGATATTGATCACGGTGTCCCACTGCTCCTCCGTCATGCGCATCAACAGCCCGTCGCGGGTGATGCCTGCATTGTTGACGAGGATGTCTATTTTCCCAAAATCCTTCAGCACCTCTTGCACCAGCTCATGCGATTCGTCAAAGTTGGCGGCATTGGATGCGTAAGCTTTGGCGGTGACACCAAATGCGGACAGTTCCTTTTCGGTGTCCAACGCGTTTTGCGACAAAGAAGTGCAGGTGAATGCAATGTTTGCTCCTTGTTCTGCGAATTTGATTGCCACGGCTTTTCCGATTCCTCGGCTTGCTCCGGTGATGATGGCAGTTTTTCCTTCTAACAGTTTCATATATAGTCGTTTGATTATGTGTTTTCTTGCAAGGATAAGCGGATTTTCCCGCTTATTCGGAAAGTTCCGGTGGGGTTTCCGGCTTGTTTTTCTTCTTGATTCCTTCGAGAATCAGGAAGGCAATATTTTCTCTTTTGGGTTCCCTTGGGATGCGGCTCGAACGGATATGTCCGCGGATGTATGGCACTTCAAGCCCTTTCAAGGCATGGTGGAGAATTTCGGCAGTGAGCTGCACATCCGGCATTTCGAAGGCGCCTTCGTTGATTCCTTGCTGGAGTATCTGTCGGATAATCTGAATCTCTTTCCGGTCAAAGCTTTTCCGGACGTTTTGCACCCGCCAGATATCGCGGAAAAAGTCAGCCTTCAACGTTCCGTTGCGCACCACCACTTTCTTGACGGCATCGAAACGGGTGTAGAAAAACAGCAACAGCTTTTCGTCGGCGGGCATGTTCTTGGCCACCACGTCTTGCAGTGCCTCGATCATTCGCTCTATCTCCGTTTCTACTACGGCCTGATACACTTCCGACTTGTTGTTGAAATAGGTGTAGAGGGTGCGCCTTCCTTTTTGGGAAGCTTGGGCAATGTCGTTCATGGTGGTGTTTTCCACACCCATCCGAGCGAACAATTTTCTCGCCACATCAATCAGCATATTTCGGGTCTTAGCAATAGCCATAGCTACCTTTTTTTGCACATATTATAGTTATGTGTGCAAAGTTAAAAGAATTTTTTGAATCGAGAGAGGGTGTGAGGGGTTTTTTGAAACAAAAATGGTCGTTGGGCGGGCTTGGCTCACGCAACCACTTTCTCCAGATGGCGAATGACCGATCAACAAAATAAACCCTCCTCGACCTCTCGTCGCGAAGGGTTTCAATGATCAACTAAAAAAAACTATCAATAGAAATGATTATTGAGTAATAAGAATGATTTGCTGTCGCAAAATCTGTAAGCTGATAGCCAATAGCCTTTTCTAACAGCTATCAGCTAATAGCTAAAGGCTACGTCTTGCGTTAGAAAATGCGACAATTTATTTTAAATATTGAGTATGGCCTTTTTGATCTGGTCCACCCAAAGAGCGATGCGTTGGTCGGTCTTTTCGGGTTCGTTGTCTTCGTCAAGCAGCAATCCGACAAATTGTCCGTCGATGACCGACTCGGAACTGTCGAAAGAATAGCCTTCGGTGGGAACCTGGCCGATCAACTGGATGCCTTTGCCCTTGATTGCACCGTAGATCTTGCCGAGAGCTTCTCCGAAAGTGTCGGAATAGGACGAGGAGTCTCCCGTGCCGAAAAGAGCGACTTTCTTTCCGGCGAGATCAGCGCTTTTCACTTCTTCGACAAATGCATCCCAGTCGTCTTGGAGGTCGCCCAAGCCCCAGGTGGAGCTTCCGAAAAGTACCAGGTCGTAGGCCGAAAAATCGGCTTGAGCCGTTGCGACATCGAATAGCTCGACGGCGTGGCCACTTAATGCCTTTGCTATTTTTTTTGCTGCATCTTGTGTGTTGCCGGTGCTTGAGCCGTAGAATATGCCTATGTGAGTCATCTTTTTTTGAATTGAGTGATTAATAATGCAAAGGAAACAGTTATTTCAAGAGCTTGCAATACCGCAAAATGGGGGTTTTAGGGTGTTTGTTCTACTTATTTTTGGGGAATAGCCAAGTCTTATTTGTTTTTCAGGGAGGGAGGAGGGGAAAACAAAAGCGGATCCCCTTTCGGAGATCCGCTTTCACAAGAATATATTTTTACTGGATTATGCTTCTGCCTTTGGAAGGACGGAAACATAAGACCGATCGTTTCTTTTTTTCACGAAAGTCACCACTCCGTCTGTCAAAGCATACAATGTGTGGTCTCTTCCGATTCCCACATTCTCGCCTGGATGATGAGTTGTTCCTCTTTGACGAACAAGGATGTTGCCAGCTTTTGCGACTTCACCACCGAATATCTTAACGCCCAATCGTTTGCTTTCCGATTCACGGCCGTTTTTCGAACTACCTACACCTTTCTTATGTGCCATTTCTCTTTATTTTTTAACTGATTAAGCAATAATATCTTTCACTGTTACTTCTGTAAATTGTTGGCGGTGGCCGTTCAACTTACGGTATCCTTTCCGGCGCTTTTTGTGGAAAACGAGAACTTTGTCTCCTTTGACGAAAGAACCAACTTCGGCTACAACCTTTGCTCCGTCAACAAACGGTGCTCCTACGGTTACTGCCCCTTCGTTGTCAACAAGCAATACTTGCTCGAATTCAATTGTAGCACCATGTTCTGCTTCAATTTTGTGGACGAACAATCTCTGACCTTTTTCTACTTTGAATTGTTGTCCTTGAATGTTTACAATTACGTACATCTGTGATTAAAAATTACAGGTTATGCGCCTGAGGCGAATCGTTTTCGGACGATTTCTTGTTGGCCTATTGGCAATCGAGGCGCAAAATTAATCATTATTTTTTTATTCCACAAGACTTCCTGCGTGAAAATCTCCGTAATTTTCTTATTTACAGATAGAATTCAGTAGGTCGGGATCAAAAACCCCGAAGTAGTGGTCGCGGACATCTTCTTTGTGCCGCCAATTTACCGGGAAATATCGGCAATGGATTGTGTTCGAGCCTGATGCAGGCTCAATTTGCATTGTTCGGCCAGCTTTTAGAGGCGAAAGGCGGGCGTTCGGGCTCAGTGGCTCTCATTACGAAGTGGTGAAATAGATTCTCGCAAATCGCAACAAATTATGGGAATAATCTTATCTTTGTACCCAGTTCCGAAAATAAAGTAATGAAGAAAATCCGCTATATAATTTGGATTGGGGTATTGTTTTTGATGATACTCCCTTCCTGCCACCCCGGCGACAAGAAATCGGAGACCAGTACCCTGACTTTTGATTCCCTTAAATTGACAAAGGTGTATTACTTGGACAACGACTCCACAAAGCCCTCGTGCCACTTAAGCATCTCGTTTATTTATCCCACCAGAGGGTCGGATGGGAAAGACCTCAAAAATTTGCGTGCAAACTTTATTTCTACCATGTTCGACCAGGCGTATGCCGATTCGTTGCCAAATGTGGCGGCCAGATGCTATGCGAACGACTATGTCCGCTTGTACAGGGAAGACGCAAAATCCTTCTACAACGAGGATGCGGACGATTCGGAGGACAATCAGAAGGATTATTATTCCTATTTTGAAACACTTGTCAACAGAGTCGTTTTCAACAAATACAACTTGCTATCGCTCCAGGTGGAGCAAAAGAACTACAAGGGCGGGGCCAATTCGTTCACGTCTTTCCGCAACTATGTGATCAACTTGGGAACAGGCGAATTTTTGACCGAGGAGTCGATTTTTAACGCAGGCTATGAAAAAGCGATGCGCCCTTTGCTGATAAACAAGCTTCTGCAACAAAACAACGTGAAGGATGTCTCCGAACTCGAAGATTTGGGCTATTTTGGCATTGAAGATATTGCTCCCAACCATAATTTCTTGATCGACAAGGAAGGAATAACCTACATATTCAACAAGGGAGAGTCGTCGGCCTTGTCGCTGGATGAGATACGCATTCACTTTTCCTTCGACGAGCTTGAGTCGATCCTCAAACCCAATTCTCCTCTGGCTCCCCTGCTAACAGAGTAATAAACTTTCGTTATGGATATCATCCTCAACTATTTTCCTGATCTGACAGAGAAACAAAAGGAGCAATTCGCTGCTCTCTACGATTTATATGCCGATTGGAATTCCAAGATCAACGTCATTTCCCGTAAAGACATCGAGAACCTCTACGAACGCCATGTGCTCCATTCTTTGGGGATTGCAAAGGCTTACAGCTTCAGGGCCGGCACGACATTTTTGGATATTGGCACAGGTGGCGGATTTCCCGGAATTCCCTTAGCCATATTTTTTCCCGAATGCAAGTTTCTCTTGCTTGACAGCATTGGCAAGAAAGTGAAAGTGGCCACTGAGGTGGCGGTAGCCATTGGCCTGACCAACGTGAGCTTCCGTCATGCACGGGCCGAAGAGGAAAAAGGCAAGTTTGACTTTGTGGTAAGCCGAGCCGTAATGCCGTTGGCAGATCTCGTGAAAATAGCCCGCAAGAACATTTCCTCCGATCACAAAAACGCCATCCCCAACGGACTCATCTGCCTCAAGGGCGGAGAATTGGCTCACGAGGTGCTTCCATTCAAAAATGTGGCCGACATCACGGATTTGAGCGATTGCTTCGAAGGGGAATTTTTCGAGACCAAGAAAGTGGTCTATGTGCAGTTGTAGTGCCCATTGTGTGCTGCACTGATTCAAAAAAACAACAAAAAGAGAGACAAATACTTTCCCATCTCTTTTTTCATTATTTGCATGGACGAAGATAGCTGGTTGTACACTGTCTGCTCTGAAAGGTTCAGTTGCCTGGCAATTTCCGACGCAGGGACTCCCTGCTCTTTGTTGAGTTCAAATATTTCGCGCTGGCGGGGACTCAATTTTTCCTTCACCCGTGCCAAATGCTGGTTGAACTCGTCAAAGTCCAATTCGCCGTCAGCCGTTTCGTTTGACGCCAGCTTGTCGCTTTCATAAAACAAATAATCTTCAAAAACAGGATCTTTCATTCTCTTGCGATAAATATCTATCATCTGGTTTTTTGCGATCTTAAAAATGAAAGCCTTGAATGGACGGTCAAGGAGAACAGACTCGCGGTGAATCCAAACTTTTATAAAAGTATCCTGCACAAGTTCGCTCGAAAGGTTTCTGGAACGGGTCATTTCAAAGACAAACCCATAAAGCCTGCCGGCATACAAATCGTACAATTCGTGAAAAGCAACATACGATCCGCTTTTCAACTTTTCCAAAAGGGCTTTTTCGCCATCATCGCCGTTTGTTTGGATTTGCAACATAGGATAATCGTTGGTTCTTGACAATGTTGTGTTGGATACGAGTGTGTTAACAGTTTCTACTTCACAAATAGAACACTCCAAATTGCTGTGGACAATAATCTTCCCTTAAATGGAGGTTAAGTTTGTGCTACCGCCAATCTACATTCCCGATAGATAATCAAAATATAACTTAACGTGAGTTCGATATAAGCAATTTTGTGCATTTCGCTCTTTTTCCGTAGGAAATACAGCTCGGTAGAACAACATTCAAAGCCTTACGCTTGTCACCCTGTAGGGATGATCTGTGAAAAATGGTGCATACCTGCGGCATGGCAACCCTTCTTTTGTTCCCTTTTCTACCGAGCGAATATCCCGACGGGATATTTTCTTCTTCTACGGATGAAAGGAGTTCTCCAGAGGCTCTTTTGACTTACTCGTACTACTTTGTGGAACCTCTTTCATGACATGCCGTTGCTTCTGTTTCTTAGATCGAGCTCACGTTAACTTATAACAAGCCAAATGTCATTTTGGTTCATCCCTGCGCAGGAAGTTGCACTCACCAACAAACGCCAACCTCAGGCAGCGCAAATAAACTTAATCGTCAACGGATACTATTTTCGGACAAGCAAGCCATAAGAATTTACATACTCGTCATCTCTTGCTGTTTTATGGAATTTTCTTGCTCACAATGCCTACTATCGTGGATGTAATGTCCTTCCCTCGGTTGATGTATGCCACGGCAGGTTTCAGCCGGTCGGCAATCCACACATAGTCGAGCTTGTTTAGGGCAGCATACTCCTCTATGGCCGCATTCACCTTGTCCACATAAGGCTGGATGTCTTGTTTATACTGTTTCTCGAGCAAAGCGTTGTAGCTTGTATATTTGTTGTTCAAGGCTTTTTCTTCCTCCACGAGGATGTTGAGTTTCTCCACATCCAAGGCACTCATCCTCCCCTTGAGCATCTCCACCGATTCGTTTTGCTTTACGTTGTAGGGGCTGCTCAGTTGATTGAATTTCTGCGTCAACTTCTCCCGTTCGGCCTTGATTTCGTCGGAATACATCTTGGTGAGGCTATCCGCAGCAGCTATCTTCACCTTATAGCCTTTGAGTTGCCTGTAAAGGCTGTCTTGATATACATAAGCACTGTTTTGCCCATAAGACCAGGTCATGGTCATCACCAAGAGCAAGAGCATGATTGATTTTTTTTTGATTTGCATTGCTTTTCTTTGATTTAGGTGGTAAGTTATAAAAAAATAGAACAATCAACCGCTTCAAGCAGTTGGCCGGATTGGATTTTTGCATACATCCGGCTTCTCACAACAAGTAGCTGTTAGCCGTCAGGTTTCACCCGCGGCTAACAGCTCTTGATTATCAGTCACACCTCTATTTGATGAGAAGCTTCATCTGACCTTCCAGCCCGCCATTGGCGTTCACGGCTCTCAGGATGTACATGCCTGGCGCCACGGGGCCCATGTTCAAGGGGATGGTCTGTTTCCCAGCCTCCACCATCCGCTCGGTGGCAAAAGCCTGCTGACCGGTAGCTCCTGTGAGCGTGAACCGCACTTTCCCCTTTTGGGAAGCGGTCATCACCACTTGCACGTCGCCTGCCGAAGGGTTGGGATACACGATAAACACATCTTCGTCCGAGTTGATGTCTGCATTCTGCGTAGCCTGCGTAGCAGGATCGTACAACGAAGACCTCGTAGTGCACACGCCTCCAATGTAGCAGTCTTGCAACAAGGTGCGCAAATCGCTGGAATTGATGGCGCAGAGGTCGCCATTTATGGCATTACTGGTGTCTTCCGACCGTCCATTTGTGAATGTAAGCTTCACGGTAGCGCTGTTCGGGGGATTTATTATCGACGACATGTAGTCCGTACCTCCGCTGTTCACGCCAAAGAAACACACCGAATGCAAGAATCCGGATGTTGGGGCATTTAATGAGGTTGTAGGGGCTACATCAAGCCACATGAAGTTGGCTCCAAAGCAAAAGCCGATCTGATAATAGGGTTTTGTGGCTTTTTGGGAAAAATCGAACAACTTGTCAAGCAGCTTGTAATCGACGTAGCTGCTGTTCGTGATATACCGCCTTACAATTAAGGTCGAAGAGCTGTACAGCAGCGATATAACATCGTTGGTGCCTACGCTGATTTTGAGCAATTGCATATCGGCATCGCTGCTGCCTATGTTTTTCACCATGAAGCGAAGCCAACGCATGTCCCTCGCTGCTGTGGTGGGTTGCAAAAAATAGCTGTATTCGGATAGATCACTATTGCGAACTTGGCCTGTGTTTTTGATGGAACTTTCAACCACCACTTTATCGATATTTGTGAGGTAAACATGAAAATTATCCGTGACAAACTGCGCGGATATCGATGCGGCCAGCATCCACAACGCCACAAGAAGCATCGCCGTCTTGTTTTTTTTGCGGCAGGTTTGCCTAATTAGTAAGTGCATCATATTTGTATGTTTTTTTAGTTTAAAACTATTTTTCCCTCATTTCCGATAGGGTGCGAATGCCAAAGCATTGCGATACACTCTATCGGAACGTTTGGAGATTTTTAAAAACCTTGACTTCATTTCTGAAGTTCCGTTTTAAGAGAATTCCACACATCGGGGCGGTCGGTGGTTACCAGGAATATCTTGCCATACGGTATTTTCGACAGCCACAGGAAATCGCCCCGCAGATCGGTGGAGGTATCTTTCATTTTCCAGTCACCCCACCGGTTCACCGTGCCTTTCGTCGAAGCCGGATCTTCCGAGAATATGCCGCTCCTGCGCCCGGTGGTGGCGTAGATGTAGTGCGGCAAATTCTGGTAGGTGGTCGTCACCCCATTTTTGGTACGGCTAAACGACTGCAATTGCACATCGCTGGGCGTGAAGAAGTCGGTTTCGAAACAGAGCACCACATCGCCCAGCTTGCTTTGCCATTCATCCACAAAATCACACATTTTCTGAATGTCGGGCTGCCCGTTGGTTTTCCACTGGGGGGCATTGCTCACTATCATCGGCGTCCAAAACACGAATTTGGAAACTCTGGGTCCCAGCAATTTTACAATGACCTGTGGAAATTTGTAGGTCTTGATCGTAATATTGTTTGTTGCGTTGAGTGCAGTCGCTTTAATAATGGCATTTCTGGTAATGGTGGCCCAACTTGCATCTTGAGTCAGTGCAGTTTGAAAATCGCAATTGGCCACACACGTAGTACCTCTCATTTTGGCTTGTTTCTCCTTGATGTCCAACATCAGGAAGTGGTTATAGTTCCGCATGTGGAGCGCCAAGTCGTTGTATGGTGTCACCTTGCTGGTAGATAGGCTGCCGTCCCGCAAGCGGACATAATAATCCCGCATTTTTGGCCACGTCATTTGGAAAGAGTATAAATATCCAGTATAGGAGGTCAACCGGCTCATCACGTAATCATGCAGGAATACCAGGGTCCCATCAGCAATCTCTGTTAGATCCATCTCTATCAGTTTCGAACTGTAGCCTGTAATTGCTTCGGCATCCACTACGGCATCAAATGTGTTTTCTGCTCTACCTCCGCTCAAGGGCTGCCCCCATTTGCCGCGATGGCAGGCCACATAAATATTCTCCTTGAAGCCAGTTGCTGTCGGATCCGGTGGATTCCTTATATCTCGGTATATATCACAATAATCAGAGTTATTGCCCGTGCAAAAGTTGGCAAGATTGGGGCGAGGAGCGTCCACGATGGTCGCATTATTTTCGGTTTTCGGGGTTAAAGCAGGAATACCGGGTATTTTGGCCGCGGTGAAGCTGACCCCTGTACCACTATACTCCACCTCCACAATCACAGGCAGGCGAGCGGAAATAAATTTCATACACTCGTCGTAATCGCTTGTGATTTCGTTGTCTCCATGTGGCACATCATACAAGAGTGCCCGTACGTCCGATCTCAATTTACGGACAAAAAGGTTAAACGAAAATAGTCCTCTCATGCAATTGGTTCTTGTTCCAAAACCCTTGCGTGAGATCAGCCTAAAGATGTCGTCGGATGCTACGCTTGAAAATTGATTCTCCCCCTTTAAAAGGCTGCTCGGACTCACGGTTTTGGTCTCTTTGCCATAGCTGGTCAGAGAAGTGGAACTGAGCGACACTTCGAAGATGCACAAGTCCAGTTTGCCGTCTGCTTTACTCGGGTCGTATGGCCACATCTTCACGGTTATCTTCCCGCCGGCAGGCACAGTCCCTTTTATTCCGTATGTGGGACTTGAGGTTGTGTAGTATTTCTCTTTTATAGAGTTTAAAGTCGTAAGGTCGAGCATCACCATATCGTCTATGGTGTAGGCCGAGTTCGTTTTCGGATTAGGAGATGACAGAGTTGTGCTGGATGCGCCGCTCCACATGAGCAGCAGAAACACCAACACGCTTGCATGCCGAAACCAAGTCGGGAGCCTCTTGTCCGAGAATGCGGAACTTCGTTCGGCCATCTCCCGGGGTTGTTGTATGTGTTTTATATTTTTCATCTTTTGAAAATTTTAAAATTCAAGAATATGAATCGAAAATCGATGCAAGTCCGAATTGCCGCAAGCGAATGCCAGTTGATTCACCCTACGGAAAGCATAATTGACTCACCGGAATAAATGCCGCATGAAACATAAGCTTTTGCGCTATCGGCAAAGAGCTTATCCTCAATGGCTTGCACAGGCGATTCGGACTAAGTCTTTCGATATTATAGCCCTGCCTCCTATTTCTGAAGGCTGGTTTTCAGCTCTTTCAACTCATTCTTCAACTCATTCAACTCGTCAAGCTGTTGTTGTAAGTTGCTTGCTTTTTTCTCCATGGCGATGGCATACACCGTCAGCTCTTCCACCTTGCGCAGCAGGGTGGTATTGAGCTTGGCCACCGAGTAGCCGTTTTCCTTCACTTCCTTGGCAGAGGGCACTCCATGCAGGTGTCCGTTTTCCGAAACATACTGCTCCACCTCCTTCAGTGTCGGCAAGTTGTATTCGGGTTCAAACACATCGTCCGCCCATTCAGACACATCCGACAACACGAAATCCGGACTCACAACCCCCTTGTCCACCCACAGGTTGTAGGTGCCGATGTAGTCTGCATTGACAGTACTACTCTCAATCGTGTTCCAATCGCCAATGTAGGTGGGGCCGGCCACGGTGAGGGCGCAGCCGGGCACATACGTGTCGGTATTGATAGACACTTTGGTCATTGTGGCAGTGGTGGTGCCCAAGTCGTTGTTGAAGTGGGCGCTGCCTTTTACATCGAGTTGCAGGGAGGTGGTGCTGGCGTTGTCGGTGCCGACGGTGAGTGCGCACTGAGGTGCAGTGTTTCCGATGCCCACATTACTACCCTTAACTAACATTGTCGGGGTATTATCGGTTTCCACATTTGCTGTACCCCAAATGCCAATACCTGATGCTGCAGTCCCTCCAATTCGAGCCATGTCCATGCCAGTATTGTTAAATTTAAGTGTGGGGTTACCGTTCCTTCCACTAAATAGAAACAATTTGCCGGCTACGTCTAACGTTTTTGCTGGTATACTAGTCCCGATACCCACGTTGCCCCATTCGTTGAGGGTCATGATATCTCGAGAGGAGCTAATTTCGCAACCCCAAGTACGAAAATAAATTCTAGCTCCATTTCCACAACCAGCAGTTCCGCCTATCACGGCGATTTTCATTCCGGCAAATCCGTCACCAGTATTACCCGATTTTGATCCGATGAAAAATTCACCGCGTTCGCTAGCGTCACTCATATTTGTGCTAGCATGTTTGGTTAGATAAATATTACCAGTAACGTCTAATTTTGCGTAAGGTGTTGTGGTTCCAATGCCCACATTGCCACCATCTTTTTGTAATATTAATCCATAAGGAATACTCCAGTTCAGGATATTTTTTTGCCCCGTACCTCCATTTACTTTAATATCAAATGCATTGTTCCAATCCCAGTTTGCTGCTATGTTAGCAAAGTAATTTGTCGGCTCTCCAGTTGTAAGCTTAAGTACCGAATCCGCCATTAGGGCATTTGAAGATAAGCATGTTGCCACTAAGGCAAGTGCCGCTTTGAAAATAGTTTTTTTCATGATAATCAATAATTTAAGATTTAAGTAATTCTTTTCACTGAAAAAATGGAAAAGTAGTGTGTAATTCTCTAAAATAACGCGAATTCGATATAAGCAATTTTTTGCATTTCGCTCTTTTTCCATAGGAAATACAGCCCGGTAGAACAACATTCAAGCCCATGCGCTTATCATCCTGTAGGGATGATCCGTTAATAAGGGTGCATACCTGCGGCATGGCATCCTTCTTTTGCCCCCCTTTTCTACCGAGCGAATATCCCGACGGGATATTTTCTTCTTCTACGGATGAAAGGAGTTCTCCAGAGGCTCTTTTGACTTACTCGTACTACTTCGCGAATCCTCTTTCTAAGTTTGTTTGTATGACATGCGGTTGCTCCTATTTCTTAGATCGAACCCACGTTAAAATAGTGTTTTTCACATTAAGGATTCCTTCCGGAAGAGGCCAATACATCCATCCCGTCACCTCATGGCAAGGTGATCGAAACAGTCGGTTGGTGTGTGTGCTTGCACACATACAACGGTGAATTCTTTTTTTGTTCGTTTTTCTTGTTGTTTTGGTTTTTTGATGTTGTCTTCAAGACGGATGGCTCACATCCCGAAGTTGGCGGAAAGAGGCTGTTTCAAAAGAACACAAATTACGCTAATTTCTTATTTTACAAGTAGCTATATGCAGCCTAAATATCTGATTTATTGAATAAAGTTACCCAATACAATTTGCGTAATCTGCATAATTTAGCGTTCAAAATTTCTTTTGAGAGAGCCCCTGCCTGTCTGTGTTTTCATTTTCAATTTTTAAGGTTATTTGGCCTTCGGCCTTTGTTTTTCAAAATTTTGTGTGAAACTTTAGTGTTGTTGCCTTTTTTCTTCGCCCTATTGCGAATAGAAATTGTTGCAACTCAGCGTCCATTCTCAGTAGGCTTTCAATGAGGGGAGATTGGGGGATTTTTTTGAGTAAAGATTGTGCAAATATCTGTTACTTCTACAAATATACAATAAATTAGAATGTTTCCAAATAAAAATAGATTTTTGTTTCTTGAGAACCCAATAAATTAAGTATAGTTAACATTATTATGCAATGCAAAACCTCCGTCTTCCCCAAGCCAAAAGATTTTTAGCAAGCAACCCTCAGCATGATAGCCTACCGTCGCTTTGCATTCCACACAAACAAGGCCATCAGAACAGACAGCACAGCTGCTCCAAACCAGAAAAAGCGGGCCACCGAAAAATCGTATGTAGCCACATTTTGAATCATCGTTTTGTGATCACTGATGAAAATCCCGCTCAGGAACTCCTGCGCGCCTGCCCCTGCATAAGATGCAATGCCAATGAGTCCCATGGCGGCGCCTGTGGCTTTTTTGGGGGCAATGTCCACTGCCATCAATCCGCCCACAAAAGTGATTAGAATTCCTATTGCAAACCCATGCACAAGCATTGCGGCAGCGTCTAACCAAAGATTGCCATCAGGATAAAAGAAAAAAACGGCCAGTGAACTCACATTGAGAATGCCTGCAACAAGAGCCGGCACATTGCGACTGCCTTTGAAAAATTTATCGGAAACAATTCCCGAAACCACAGTGCCAATAATTCCCGTAATTGCCGTAAGGCCAATAATATAGGCTGCTTCACTATTGGAGTATCCTTTTTCGGCCTGCGCATAGAAAATGCCCCAGCTCTCGATGGCATAACGGCTGATATACATCAGTGCACTTGCCAATGCCAGTATCCAAATGTATGGATTCTTCAGTATTTCTTTCTGCGAGGAACTCACATCTTTTGTGTTTGTTTCAGGTTTGGGATTTTCATCCCCCACAGCGGGCAGGGCCTTGCTTTCGGGACTGTCGTGCAAGAACACAAACACGATGAGGGCACCGAGCAGGCCTACTGCTCCAGCTCCCCAAAAGCCCCATTGCCATCCTCCGATCCCCATCAGGAATGGCAGCAAGGAGAAGGTGATGGCTTTGCCGATGTTGTGGCTCGCACTCCAGATGCCGTAGTAGGTGCCGCGCTCTTCCGGGTTGAACCAGCGAGTGAGGGCTACCACGCAGGGAGCGGCTCCTGCCGACTGAAACCAGCCGTTGATTCCCCACAATACAAGAAATACTGTGAACAAAGGATAAAATCCCATAATGACATTGACAAAGGCGGTGAGAAGCAAGCCCATGCCGATGAACCGGTTGACATTGATCCGGTCGGAAATAAAGCCATTAACCAGCTTGCCGATGGCATAGCTGAAAAACAAGGCTGCGCCGATGCTCCCCAACTGTGTTTCACTGAAAATCCCCTCGTCAACCAAAGGTTTCTTGACAACGCTGATGCTCAGCCGGCAAACATAAAACAGGGCGTAGCCTATTGTTGCGGATAGGAATACACTCCAACGGTATTTCTTGAGCTTTTTGCGGTTGGTTTCCTCGTCCGCACCGTATTGCCTGGCTGGAAGCGGGGCAAAAAAATTAGATATGATTTTTGACATGATTTATGAAAGAAAGGTTGTTATGGAATATTTTTCGGCATTTGCCGGTGAGGAATCACGGAATCATTGAATCACTCGGTGGTTACTTATGAATGATGAATGATGAATGATGAATGATGAATGATGAATGATGAATGATGAATGATGAGTGATGAGTGATGAATGATGAATGATCGAATCACAGGATCTCTTTGTCACTCGTTATAAAAAAAGAGGTCCCCCCCGAGAAAACGAGTTTTCCCAAGAGAGACCTCACCCCTCATGAAAACTATTTTTTTACTGCTTTGTAGCTCTTCGCTCCTTTTGCAGAGGAAAGTTTGACGATGTAGATGCCCGTTTGAAGGCCTGCGGCATTCACCTGGTTGCCTTCTGTGGAAACGGATTTCACTAATTTGCCGTCGGCAGAATACAAGCTCACCAGCTTGCTTCCGTCCATACCCGAAATTTCCAAGCTATTCCCTTTGAACGAAACCGAGACGGCATCGTCAGAAATAGCACCAATAATGGAAGTGGAAGCTGCAGGGGTAACTTGAGCCCAGGAGGAGCCGATGCGAAGTTCGTCGATTTCGGCATTGACAACGCCTAATCCGGTTTTAAAAGTAAATCCATTCGTACCGGTGGTGGCTCCGCCCACAATATCGGCCTTAGTAGGTGTCGGTGCGGAAGCTGTCCCGAGGTCGGCAGCGGCAGGATTGACCCATACATCGGTTTTATATGTGGAAGGATCATACTTCACAACAACAAAAACCGTCGTACCTACTACGCTGCTGGTGGTTATGGCTGTCGCCAGTGTAATACCGTTGTTGTCTGGTGCCAGCAGGATTTTTCCCGAAGCATCAATCTGGAGATTCGAAGTATATGTGCCTAATCCGGAGACATCTGTCCGTGTCGTCCCGATCAGGGAGGCAACCCTCGTGGTTGCAGTCGGAGCGGTAGCCACATTCATCAGGAATGAATAATATATCGCAGATGTGATATCTGTGGTCGAAAAACCCATTCTTTGATTGACTGATGATCCGGTATTGACAAGTTTGATGTCATTTGTGCTGGTAGCTGATGTAAGGAGACCTGAATAGCTGAGAGTGCCGCTCTGGACAACAGCCCCTTTCGTGCTGCCATAGTTCCAGTTGCCCGCAGTAGTACTTGGAGTTCCTGTTGTATAAGTTGCCGGAATGATTGGCCCTGTTGACGAACCTAAATTCCCAAGGGTATAATCAAATGAATCGTAGTAATACGACTGTGCATTCGCAACACATGCGATAGCTAATAAAGTTCCGATTAAAGTAATTTTTTTCATGATGTTTTTGTTTTTAAATTAATAATTAGGATATACCGTGTAATATGGCATTTCATTTTATTTTTTTATTCATCCGTTTAGAATTTGGCAGCCTTGTATGACCGTGTTCCTTGGGGAGAAAGCACCCTCACGATATAGATGCCGGATTGAAGTATTCCTATATTTGTGGCACCGTTCGTCAGCCAATAGGAACCAAGCAATTTCCCATCGGAGAAATAAAGTTCCACAGGACAGTCTTGGGTTAGCCCTACCACAAACAACATGTTTTGCTGAAAATACACATAGTCTTGGCCTGTGTTGTTGGAAGAGGGAATGATTTTAGTGCTGACAACAGGTGGAGTCACGCTGGCCCAATTTGTGCCTATCCGGAGTTCGTCAAAGAGCATGGCGGGAGATCCCGCCCCCGTTCTCACATTAAAATATGCCAGGTTATGCGCGCTTGCAATTGTTGATGCCGAACTTGCATCGATAATGGTAGCCGAAGGTGGAGTTGTCGCTCCGAAAGTGGATTTGTCGGGATTGACCCACAGGCTCACCACGTCGCCCGCAGTGGAGAGGTCGTATCTGACAACCAGCAGGATGTTTGTATTCAGCGGATAGGACTTTGACCCCCATACTATAGCTTGGTTAGCAGTGTTATACGGAGCGTTTGCATTGGAATAGCTGTTCGAGTTTCTTTTGGATACCCCGATAATGAATTTGTTGCTGGGGTCACTTGCATAGGGGAATATGTTGATAGCTCCTGCAAACGTATTTGCACTGTTTGTGAAACAGAAATTGTATTTGTACGGGTTCGTGCCCCAGCTTTGGAGTCCAACTACGTTGATGATAAACGAGGCATAGACCGTCCCCGAGTTTTGCTGCGTAAATCCGATCTTGTTGGATCCGATGCTTCCCGAGCCACCGAAACTGATGGCATTGGAAGACGCATCGGTGCTTAGCCCATCGTATGCCAGGTACGGATTCACCATTTTTG
>ERZ778028.1656-NODE-1656-length-21279-cov-6.670609_pt1 | contig 21279 bp, 11 predicted proteins | sample MGYA00375758_ERZ778028 | MGnify/ENA primary metagenome ERZ778028 (study PRJEB29350, sample SAMN05389828) | bioreactor metagenome | isolation source: Thiocyanate bioreactor | place: South Africa: University of Cape Town | collected 2014-03-17 ... | reverse complement strand
GGCGCGGACTCCGTCCCCGGGGCGGCTCCTTCAGGTTCGTCCTACTCCGATTCCCTCGCGGAGTCCGCTTCGTCCTCGGATGCCCAGTCCGCCTCCGTCTCGCTGTCCGCGTCAGCCTCCGAGGCCATGTCCATCTCGGACGCGCTGGCCGCCGTCCTCTCGGCCCTGGATGGCCTGGCCGAGCCCGTAGCCGCCAGCGAATCTGCGTCCGCAAGCCTTTCCGTGACAGCCTCAGCAGCCGAGGATGCTCTTATCGCCGATTCCTGTTCGGCGCTCTCTGGGGCAGCCCTCTCCGTGTCCGAATTTGGCTCTGTCTCTGACGCCCTCGGCTGGTCTCTGGCCGCCGTCGCTACGATTTCCGAATCCCATGCCGCGACAGACTCTTCTTCCTCCGCAGCGGCCTTCCTTGGGGCCGTCGCCGAGGCTTCCGGGGCTGGTGATGCGGCGGTATCCTCTGGGACCTCCCCCCAGGAGTCTGGGCAACGCGAATACCACGCTGCGTGCGTCGTCATCGTGAACGAGTTCATGGCCAAGGCCATTTTCGCTGAAGAGCGCCGCGCCGTCGCGGTCATTCACTAGGAGGGGCGCACCGTGAGCATCGTCATGAAGCCAGGGGACATCAAATTCGCCGGGGTCAGCCAGGGTGATTTCGTCGGGATCACCTTCGACGTCGTGAGCGAAGACGGATCACCCTACGACCTGACCGGGAAGACGATATTTTTCGCGGTCATGTCCGGGACGGTTCTCGTCAGGAACTCGGGGGACGACAGCGGGGTCGCGGCCCCGGATGTCGGTAAGCTCCGCATCGAAATCCCTGGGAGCCAGACCAAAGACCTTTCCGGGGCGGTCGCCTGCGAGGTGAAGGCCGAGGTCGGTCCGGGAAAGCTCAAGGAGATCGTGACATTCTGGCTGGTCATGAAGGACGCCTTGATCAAGGAAATCTCATGAAGATCGTCATCGGTTCGTTCTCCCCAGAGATTCCGAGGCTTGCCCCGGCCCTGCTCCCTGAGACTGCAGCCCAGGTAGCCATCAACTGCGACCTGCGCCGCGGGGACCTGCGGCCCATGCTCGGGCTCCTCCACGCAGCGGACATGGCCAAGCCAGGGGCGCACCGAAGCCTGTTCCGGGTCGGATCAACATGGCTTGCCTGGCCAGAAGACGTGGATGTGGTCTTCGCGCCGACCTACAACAAAAAGCGTCGGTTCCTGTTCACCGGGGATGGGGAGCCGAAAAAAAGCGACTCGGAACTTGCCGTCACGGACCCGGCAACAGCCCCGAGCACGGTTTACGGCCTTGGCGTCCCGGCTCCGACAACCCCGCTCACGGTGGAGTTGACCCCTGCGGACCCGATCGCTTCTGCGCCAGTGTTCGACCCGGGAAACACCTCAGCCGTGAACGACTACGTGACCTACGACACGAAGACCTACATCTGCGTGAAGGAGATCGCGACCATCCCGGCCCCGTTGCCCACGGACACCACGTACTGGCTGGAGGTGTCCGTTGCGGATTACCTGCGCTCGACGACCTACGTTTACACCTGGGTCACGGGGTGGGGCGAGGAATCCTCCCATGGCCCGGAGACCGGAGTATTCGAGGTGCTTGTCGGGCAGCATTGCCGCCTCTCTGATGTGGCCCCTGCCCCGGCCGGGTACAACATCACCGCCTGGCGCATCTACCGTCTCGTGTCCGGGACGACGCGTTCCGAGTACCAGTTCGTTGCCGAGCGGAGCCTCACGGACACGGACTTCGACGACACGCTCATGGACAGCGAACTCGGTGCAGCGCTCGGCACAGGATTCAACTCCGCCCCTGTGGCCCCGTGGGATCAGGACGCTCTCTACACCCCCGGGACCAGAACGACATTCGGCGGGCTGACCTACCTGAACAAGAAGGAGGTCAAGCAGACTCCTGGACCGGAGCCGACGGACACGGACTACTGGGAGGAGTCGGACAACCTCTCCGGGCTCACGGCCCTTTCCAACGGAGTGCTCGCTGGCTTCATCGAAAACGAGCTCTTCTTCACGTTGCCATTCGCATACTACGGCTGGCCTCCGGCATATTCTCAGGTGACCGAGTACAAGATCGTGGCCCTGGGCGCATACAATACCACGCTCGCCGTGCTGACCGAGGGCAACCCCTACCTCGTGGACGGGATCAACCCGGAGTCCTCCACGCTCGTCAGGCTCAACTACCGACAGCCGTGCGTAAGCAAGCGCGGCGTGGCCTGCGGCCAGAACCTCATTTTGTACCCGTCCCCGGAGGGATTGGTCATGGTCGGTGACGACGGCCTGGCCGTGGTGACGTCCGGGATCATGACCAGAGAGCAATGGGCCTCGTACTCGCCGGAAAGCATGGTCGGGTTCTGGACGCGCAGCGCCTATGTCGGATTCATCGAGGGGACCGGGCAAGGCATCGTCCTGGAGGTGACCGCATCCGGGTTGGCTGGAATATCTAGGGTCAGCATCCCTGGAAAGCGCGTGTTCGGGGGCTGGATCGACCAGATGACCGACGCCCTGTACCTGCTCTGCGACTCTGGAAGCGGGACCGCCATGACCGTTGAGCAGTTCTCCGCAGGCCAGGCCCTGGCCTACACATGGAAGAGCAAGGTCTTCACCTTTTCCTCCCCGGCCTCCATGGCCGCATGCAGGCTGCGCGGAGAATGGGTTTCCGGGGTGACGCTTCGGGTCTGGGGAGACGGCGCCCTGTTCTACTCCGGGGCCGTGGCGAGCAACGAGCCGTTCAGGCTCCCGGACGCGGTCTACCGCTCCCTTGAGTTCGAGCTTTCCGGAACAGACGTGGTCACGGAAGTGGTCTTGGCCCAATCCATGGAGGAGTTGGTCTGATGGCCGGGTCCTTGATCCCGAAGGGCCCCTCGGCCCAGTCAGCATCCGGCGTCCCCCAGGACGTGCGCAGGATACTTGTTGCTCTTCAGAACTTCATGAACCTGCGCGAAGGCGACCTTGGAGACGGGGGAGAGGCATTCGTCACCGTCAACGCCTTGAAGGCCATCGGGGTCCAGACCGGGCAGGGCGCACCCGTGCTCAACACGGCCCAGATCGCCCTGGGAGACAGGAACGCCCCGAAACCGCCCACCAACCTGGTGGCCACGAACAAGGTCTTTGCCAACGAGTTGACCTGGAAGAACCCGGTCGATGACGACCTCTCGCACATCGAGGTCTGGGCTGCTGCGGGCACGCAGAGCCGGGATGCAGCCTCGCGCGTGGCCATCGTGACCAAGCCCAACGACACGTTCCTCCACGGGTCGATCACGGTGGACCTGCCCTATACATACTGGGTCCGGGCCGTGGACTACTCCGGGAACCATTCCCCGTGGTGTCCTCCGGACTCTCAGGGCGGCTACGTCGTTCCGGAGGCGCTGGACAAGACCATCACCGACGTCCTGGCCGTGCTCCAGGGCCAACTCACGGAAAGCGAGCTCTATTCCGACCTGCGCAAGCGCATCAACTACATCGACCATACCGACCTCGTGCACGAAGACGACGTGCTTGAGCCAGGCGTCCTGTCCAGCTTGAAGGACTTTTACGTCGAGGGCGCGACCATGGTCACAGCGGCCGTGGAGGAGATCGACGCCGTAAAGGGGCAGTGGACCGTGAAGATCGACACCAACGGGCGTGTCGCCGGAGTGGGCCTGATCAACCCGGCGAGCGGAAGCGGCTCGGAATTCATCATCCTGGCCGACAAGTTCCGTGTTGTCTTGCCCAACGGTGACGGACCGGCGCTTCAGCCATTCACTGTTGGCCTCGTCGAGGGTCAGCCAGCCGTGGGAATCGATGGCAATCTCGTCGTGGACGAATCCATCCTCGCCAGGCACATCGACGCCGGGGCCATCACGGCGGACAAATTTTCCGCCGACATGGCCTTGGTCAACACGATCCGGTCCGGGAACTACTCGCCAGCGGCCAGCGGATGGAAGCTCGACGGTTCCTCTTTCGAATTCAACACCGGCGGGTCCATTGGCGGGGCGTTGATCAAGGACGGAACCGTTGTGACGGACAAGCTCGCTTCCAGGTCCGTTGTTGCCGACAAGGTAGCTCTCGGAGCTCTCACTGGCGATCACATGGCCGCGAAATCGGTTCACGCAGGAACTGTTCTGGTCGATGGTTCCGTTGGCGCGGACCAACTTGCCGCGAACTCTGTCATTGCAACGAAGATACAGGCCGAGTCTATTGAATCAAGCCGAATAGCGCTCAACGGGGTGGACATTTCTCGCATCGCCTCGGGGGTCGTCACGTCAGTCCTGCACGACATGGTGAACGTGAACAACACCCTGGTGCATATCAATGCGGCAGCAGGAGGCAGCACCCAGGTTTGCCAGTGGTTCGTTCTCGTGGATTTCCACGGGGGGATGACGGTCACGTTCTACTTCAACGGCCTTTCAACGGGGGTGTCCCTGCACTACGAAGGGCCGCGAGACGGCGACAACGTGCGGTTGCGCACCCAGGTAGCCGTTCCCTACGCGCAGGTTCTGTCCGGTGTCAGCACCATAGGCGCCATTTGCGTGCCGGACATGGGCGGGGTTGTCTACTCCGCGAACTTCCGGGGCGTCGTGTTCGGGGTGAAATGATGCACGGCAGCCTGAACATCATCCCTTACGGCAAACTCAACGGGGCCTGGACTCTCACGGATGCCGAGGTCTGCGGCCTGTTCGCGCGCATCGCCAGGGAAGGCCTGGACCGCTGGGTGTTCCTTGGAGGCCCGGTGCGATCCGCACGCGAGTTCGTCGGCATGATGCAGGGCGGGAACCGGATGTTCGCCGTGACCGACCGAGACGTGATCAAGGGCATCTTCTGGCTGAACAACATGATGCAGAAGCACTGCCAGGTTCATTTCTGCGTGTTCAGGGAGGCGTGGGGGAGGCTGGCCACGTCGATGGGGAAACACGTCCTGAACTACCTTCTTCAAACCAGAGCCCAGGAGGGCCAGTACCTGTTTGATTGCGTGCTGGGCCCGGTCCCGGAGCACAACGCCATGGCCATGGCCTTCGCCTCGCGCGTGGGCATGAGGCTGGCCGGGCGCGTCCCCGGGATGATTTTCGATCACCACCTGGGCCGGTCCGTCGCGGCCTGCCTGTTCTACGCCACCAGGGAGGGCTAGACCATGTCCGGAGGCTCTCAGAACACCTCGAACAGCTACGATCCGATGGCCTCTTTCATGTCGGCTTATACCGGCCTGAAGGCAGACCAGAGGGCGGACCAACTCTGGACCATCTACCAGAACGACTTTCTGCCTTACGACCAGAAGGCGATCCAGGCCAACACCGAGCTCTTGGGCGCTCAGAAGGACCTCGCGCTTCAGGAGCTCGAGTACAACACGCAACTCAACCCGGTCCGGGCCCAGGCCACGAAGGTAGGACTCGAACAGGCCGTCAAGGACATCCAAGACAGCCAGCCCCTCAAGGACGCCCAGCGCAAGCAGCAACTCGCCGAGATCGTGCAGTCCGCACCTCTCTCGGAGAAGTTCTACAAACAGGCGCTGGAAGGGGTGGCCCCGCAGTACGAACAGCGCATGGGCGAGGCCACGGCGGACGTGGCCCAGGCCTACCAGACGGCGGCCGGGGACGCCGCGCGCGAAGCCGGGCGCCTTGGGATCGACCCGAACTCTGGACGCTTCGCGGCCATGCTCGGCGGGCTCACTTCGTCCCGGGCCAAAGACACGGCGTTCGCCCGCACGCAGGCCAGGAACACGGAGCGCGCCCGAGTGGAGGACGTCGGCTTCAACAGGCTGGCCACGGGCATGCAGGTGGCGAACCAAGCCAAGGGAGGGTCCTGGGCCTCGGACTACGGGCCGAGCGCCATGGGCGGGATGCCGTATCAAGGAGGCGTCAGCAGCTTCAACATCACGAACAACCCGCTCACGGCCAGCCAGGGCTACAGCCAGATGGCCGGGAACACGTTCAACTCCCTGGCCAGCCGGGTGCAGAGCTCCACGACGACGTCGAACGACGGGGGCTCGGGAGCACTTTCCGCAATCGCCGGGCTCGGCGGTGCTCTCGGCGGGGCATACCTACTCAGGAAATAGGAGGGCGAGATGGTCAATTGGAACGACGTCACGGGAAATTTCCTGCGCGGGATGAGCATTGCCCAGGGATTCGACAACATGCTCGAGCGCCGGGACGAAAAGCGTTTCGGATCGGCCATGCAGGACCTGATGGCCGACAATTACGACGGGCTGGTCAAGCAGGCCAACGAGTACAAGGTTCTCGGGGACGCGCAGATCGCAGGCATCACGCCAAACGAGGACGGCTCAATCCGCGTGGACATCGTGCGCCCAGGCGCAGAGGATCCTGAACCACTGGTCTTCAACAACAAGGGCCACCTGGGCATGACCATGCTCAACGCGTTCTCGCCGAAGAAAGCCGCGGCTTTCGCGGAGTGGCAGGCCAAGGCGCAGGTTGTGCGCGACATGCAGAAAGAGGACGACCCCGGAGATCCTGGCGACTGGATGAAGGCATCTGGTGGCGGGCGCCAGGCCGTCCCGCCGCCCCAGGCATCACAGCAAGGGCCGTCCCAGGGGATCAAGATTCCTGCAGCCCCCCCGTCCCTGGACATGGGCACCGCCATCCCGGGCGTCAGCGCGGCCCCGGAGGCATCGCGGATTGCTCTCAAAAACGAATCCGGCGGAGATCCCTACGCAGTTTCCAGGTTCGGTGCCGGGATTGTGCAGGTCTCTCCGGAGCAGTGGGGCAATTTCGCTGCTTATGCCCGGGGCCAGGGCCTGGCCGTACCCGAGGCCTTCCCAAGGTCGCGCGAAGAACTCGCGTCGATCCCGGCCGAGGCCTTGAGCAAGGCGCAACTCGACTGGACCACCAAGAGCAACGTGGCCCCTCTGGTATCCGCAGCAAAGCAGGCCTACCCGCAGGTCGACTGGGACAACCAAGGCGCTCAGGCCATGCTCTTCAGCCTCGCCAACCAGCATGGCGCCGGGAACGGCAAGGCCGTGATCGACAACGCGCTCAAGGGTGTCGGGCAGGACACGCCCGTGCCTGTCCAGGACCTGATCGCCGCCGTCCAGGATGAGCGCGGCCGGCTGCGTCCGGACGGCACCCCGGCACACTTCACCAGGTTTCCGGAGTTGGCTGGGTCGCTTCAGAAGCGGTTCGGGAGCGAAAAGGAGCAGTTCATTCAACTCGCCGACTCCGGGCGCGCGGTCAGCGATGCCGGGTCGGGGTACGGGAGGCCCCAGGCTCAGCCGCAACCAGAGACATTGCCAGCGGCTGCATCCGGGGTGACGCGTGGGCCTGCGGCGGTTCCCGTGCTCAACCGCCCTGACGCACCTGATTTCTCCGGGATGTATCAGGCAGGCCTTGACGCCATCAATTCGAGCAACCGCACCCCCAGGGCGAAAAAGGCAGCTGAGCAGCAACTCAGGGCTTTCATCGCCAACGAGAAGAACAACTACACAGCCCAGGTCCAGGGCGTGGACAAGGAAAATACCGAACGCCACAAAACGAACATGGAACTCTACAAGGTCGGCCAGGCCAACCGGCAACTTGATCTTGACGCCAAGCGCGACGCCAGGGACCAGCGCGATTTCGACGCTCGCCAGGCCAAAGGCCAGCAGGAGTTCACGGACAAAGTCCTCGGCGACAGCTACCGGGACATCGACAGGATGACCCGCATGGGCGACTTCGAGAAGGGTGGGCTGGATGACATTGGCGGCGAACGTCAACGCGAGTACGGCGGACGCAACGAAGCCAAGAACAGCGCCATGCGCGCCGTTGTGGAAGACCTCTACGGCCGTGGCGTGCTGGTCAAGGAGAACAAGCAGAAGATCCTGGCTGGCCTCTCTTCGAGCTTCGACAAGTGGCACAAGGAGAACGGCACCGGCATGGAGCCCTCCGAGGCCGCGGCCAGGTTCATGGAAGAGGGCGGGGCGGCCCGGTTCATCTACTCCTACGTGGGTAAGAGCGGAAAGGGCGTCATCCCGGCCGGGCTGCTCAACGAGGACGAGGCCAGCATGTTCCCCGACATCGCCAAGGACTACATCCCCCGCGGCTTCGCGGAGAAGATGGCCGCGAAGCAGCCAGGCGGGCAGGGCGAAGGAGCAGTGACCAGCCAGAAAGACCCCGAGGAGATCAATGCAGCCTATGTTGCTGCGCTTGACGGTCGGCGCGAGCGCAATGCCGCCTTGGACGCCCGGGGTAACGCTGTGAGCCAGAACCCGCTTTCCCGGTCCGGCGGCGCTCCGGCCACGACCATGGTGAGACCTCCAAGCGCAGCCCAACTCGCACAGGATGTCGTGTCCCAGACGCCAGAGGGACAGGCGCAAGCCGCCCAGGCCGCCCGAGCGGCCCAGGCCCCGGGCCTTGGCGAGAGGATTATGGCCGCCCCCCGCGCTGTCGGCCAAGCCATGGCGCGCGGGCTGACCAAGATCATGCCCGAGCCCGTCCCCGGGGCCCAGGCCGAATCCGAGGAGAAGCAGGGCCGGCTGCAAGCCGTCCAGTCCTACGTGGACGAGTACCACCGCCTGCCGAACGACCCCAAGGTCCGGGCCGCCTATCTGGAGAAGCTGCGCGCGCGCGGCATCGAGATCGGCGACCTCCTGATGCAAACCCCCTGGGAAGTCTCCATCCCCCAATAAGGAGCTGCCTACATGAGCCGTCTGGACATCGGGATCGCCAGGACCGTCTTCGAGAACACGCCCGGTCTCAAGGGGCACTACAACGAAAACTTCGACACCTACTGGAAGGATCTGGAGAAAGAGCAGGGCGAGCGAGACGCGGAGATTGCTGCCCAGAACAAGCCCACCCCAGAACGCGGGGTTCTGGACGTGGGCAAGGACCTTGGCAAAGCCTTTGCTGGCGGCGCGGTGGGCTCCACGGCCGACACCCTGCGCGGCCTTGACTGGGTCAAGGGCAAGCTCGCAAGCGTCGTAAGCGGCGATGACTCGCCCGGGGCCATGACGCGTTGGGCTGACGCCCTGGGAGAAATCCAGAAGGAGAACCTGACGCCCGAGGCGCAGGGCTTCATCTACGACCTGGCCAGCGGGGCCGGGTCCATGGCCACCTTCCTTGTGCCGGGCATGGGCGTGGGCGGGGCCGGGGCGAAAGCCGCCGGTGTCCTGGCCGCCAGGGGCCTGCCCAGGCTGGCGAACGTGGCCGCTAAGGGCGCGGGGCTCATCACCGGCACCGGCCTGGAGGCCGTGGCCGAGGGCGGCGGGACCTTGCGCGACATGGCCGACTCTCCGAAGGAAGATCGCGACGCCGCGACGACGAAAACTGTCCTGGCCAACGCCGCGCTTCTCGGGCTGACCAACAAGCTGTCCGGCATCTTCGACGTCGCCGGGGGAAGCCGCAGGAGCGTCCTCGGTGCAGGCCTGCGGGCATCTCCGTTCGAAGGGGCGCAGGAGGCCGGACAGAACGTTATCCAGTCCGTGGCCCAGGGAAAGGACATCGACCCGGGCCAGGCTGCCTACGAGGGTGCCATCGGCGCGATCATCGGCGGCGGCGCGGGCTCTGTGGGCGCAGCCGTCAACAACCGCATCGCGGCTGGACAGGAGAAGGCGCAGGCGGCCCAGGCAGCCAAGGACGCTACACGGCAGGACTTCCAGGATTTCCAGAACGGCATGGCCGTCCAGGGCGAGGAGCAGCGCGGCCAGCAGATCAACGCCTACATGCAGGGGCTTGGCGCAGCCAAGGAGGCCGTGGCCAACGAGAAGATGGCCCAGCACAACCCCCTGGCGGAAGTTGCTGCCCAGGACCCGGCGGCGCAGGCTCAGCCTGTTGGCCCCGAGGCCAAGGCATCGCCCGTGAATCCAGGACTCGTAGAGCCTTACGACGAGAACGCGGACTGGCGCTTGGCCGTGCAGAACGCGGCGGCCAGGGGCACCATGGACAAGGCGAGGCTGGCCGTGGACCCGGCCAAGGCTCTGCCCTACGGTGGACAGGACTTTGAAATGGTCCCAGACGTGGCGCGCAAGGACCGCCTCCCGGCCAAGCTGGCGGACTCTCCGGCCATGCCCGCCCAGGCGGCGCAGCCGCAGACCCGGCAAGCGCAGGCCCTCCAGGTCCAGGCCGTGGCCCAGGCTGCTCCCTCTCCGGTGGCCCCGGCAGAGCGCGGATTGAGCATTCAGGCTGTCAGGGCGCAGGAACCCAAGGGGGCCGCGCCGTTCGCCCCGGTCCAGGATGTCGCGGATCAGGCGCGGGTGGAGCCGGGCGCTCCGAAGGCTGTCGATGTCCGACAGGATGTCCCGGCCGCTGTTCAGCCGAAACCGGCCCAGACAGCTCCAGTCGATGGCCGCGTGGAGAAGGTCCAGGCGGCAAATGCGCGAGACAACGCAGGGCTACGGGCCGAAGGGCGCAAAGTGGCTCATATCGTTCAGCGCGCCATCGGGGGCGGCAGGTCTGTCCTTGAGGCTTACGACGACAATGGCGGGCTCATCGTGTCCAAGCCGTGGACGCGAAGCGGGGGAGGCAAAACCATCGAGTCTGTTGTTTTCGGCAAAGGGTACTACCCCGGAAACAACAGAACGAGGCTGGGCGTCCCCGAGTCCTGGAGCTTCAACCTGGGGACATTCGAGGGCGTAGGCACGACCAGCGCGCCTTCGAAGGTTGCGCCAGAAGGCAAGGCCCCCGCCATCCCCCCCGGCGTGAACGTCCGCAAGTCCGGCCAGCCCTACACGGAGAAGGAGATCAACCTCGCCGTGGCCAACTTCATCAAGCGCGGCAAGAACGTGGAGGCCGTGCAGATCGGCGAGAACGCTTGGGGCTGGCGCGAGGTGAAATCCCCTGGAATCGGCTCTGGCTCTATGATACAACAGCCACAACAGGAGAACGCCGATGCTCAACGGAACGCTGGTCAAGGACGAGGTGGATTGGGAGAATCCGAACTCCCTGGCAGCCCTGCTTCTTACGTCGAAGGTGCTGGACGACGCCCAGGAAGAAGGACGGAAATCGCCCACTCCGAAGGACGAGACTCCGGCCGATTCGAGCTTCGAGAAGCCGACGAGCTGATTCCGTCCCACGACGCGAACCGGGGATTCATCAAGCACGAAGCCTACCCGGAGAACGTCCAGGAGCGCCCCTATCATCGTGACCGTGCCGAGCAGCAGAAGGTCACGCGCAATGCCGCCCACCTGGACCCCGCCTACATCGTCAACGACAACCCGGACGCCATCAACGGCCCGCCCATCGTGACAGAGGATGGAGTGGTGCTGGGAGGGAACTCCCGGACCATGTCCATTCAGATGGCCTATCTGGACCACCCCGAGAAGGCCGACGCCTACCGACGCGCCATCGAGGCCAAGGCCGACCAGTTCGGTTTCAGACGCGAGGACGTGGCCGCCATGCGCCGCCCTGTGCTGGTGCGTGTGGCCGAGGGCCAAATTGATGCCAAGGCCCAGGCCCGGAAGGCGCGCCTCTACAACCAGACGGCCATGCAGGCCCTGGACCCCAAAGCCGAGGGCGTTTCCAAAGCCAGGATGGTGACCGGCGAGACCATGGATGTGGCCGCCAGGGGCATGGGCATGTTCGACACCCTTCGCCAGTACCTGGGCGACAGGGCATCGCGCGACCTTGTCGTTGCCCTTGAACGGGACGGCATCATCGAGGCTTCCCGGCGCAACGCGCTGGTGGACGAGCGCACCGGCCTACTCACCGATGACGGGAAGAAGCTGGTGGAGAACGTGCTGCGCGGAGCGGTGCTGGAGGATTTCGACCTGATTGCCGGATTGCCGGACGGTGTGCGTAACAAGCTGGACCGCTCTCTCCCGGCCCTGTTCAGGATCAAGCAGCGTGGTGGGAAGTGGGATGTCCTCCCCGATGTTCGTCAGGCGGTAAGGCGCTACGCCGAGTTCATGGGGTCTGGCAAGAAGCACCTGGAAGACTTCCTTGGCCAGGGCTCCTTGATTTCCGACAACAAGGACTCGAACAGCGTCAAGGCCATCCTCAACGCGCTGGAGTACGCCAAGCCCACGCTCATGGCCGAGATGTTCAACGGGTATGCCGGCCAGGCCGAGGCGGCCTCGAGGCACGAGGGTCAGAGCACCCTGCCTGGGATGTCTGAAGCGGTGGCCGACCCGGTGGCCGCTTACAAGCGACTTGAGGCGGGATTGCTCAGGGTGGCCGGGGCGAAAGCGCCTGGCGGGCCGGACTTGTTCACCTCTACTGGCGAGAAGCCCGGTGAAGATCCAAAGGACAATCCCGCGGTGAAGGGCGGCCGCATTTACGGGGAATCCGCCAACGGCCTCAACCGGGGCGACATTCTCAAGGACTCCTCCGGCAAGAAGTACGCCTTCTGGGATCAGCGCCACGGCGTGATGACCGTCCATCCCGTTGAGAACGGCAAGCCTGTCGTCAACGCAGACTCCGGCGTGCGCGTCAACGTGGATGACGTGGCGAAGGCCAGGAACCAGGAATACCGGAGCGACGATTTCTTCCGAGCGGAGCGCCAGGTCCAGGCGGCGCAGGCTGCGGAAGAGAAGCCGCAGGCCGAACCCACCTCCGAAAAGCTGGGACTCACCATCGGCGAGAAGATAGGCGGATCGCGCAAGGACACCTCCGAATCATCCGGCCCACGCGTGCGCATCCCCGGCAAGGACGGCGAGGGCAAGGCGTGGTGGCAGAAGCGGTTTGAAGCCGTCCAGGTCAAGGAGTCCAATTTCCGCACCGGGGACTCCGCGTCCTTCTGGAGCATCGCGGACGCCAAGGGCAAGCTGAACATGCGCGGCCAGGCGTTCCGTTTCGACACCAAGGAGGAGGCCGAGGCCGCCATCCCCTTGGCCGCCGTCTCGCTCAAGCACCGCGTTACCAGCAAGGGCGACGGCACCTGGGAGGTCTATCGCAAGATCACCGACCGGAAGTTCGTGACGATCAAGGGCGGCTTCGCGTCCAAGGAAGACGCCCAGCGGTACTTGGCCCAGAACGCCGCTGAAATCCTGGACATCAAGACCGGCTACGGCGAGGAAATCCTGGCGAAGCCGGAGAAGGTCATGCGTGAGGGGGCACCCCGGCGCACCGGCCCCGCCAAGGGCCAGGACTTCCTCGACACCTTCGGTTTCCGGGGCGTGGAGTTTGGCGAGTGGAACGACCAACTTGAGCGCCAGGAAGTGCTCAACCACGCCTATGACGGCCTGCGCGATCTGGCCGAAATCATCAACCTGCCCCCAAGGGCGCTGTCCCTGAATGGCGAGTTGGCGCTGGCGTTCGGGGCGCGCGGGCGTGGCCTCTCCAGCGCCAAGGCCCACTACGAACGCGACTACGGCGTCATCAACCTGACCAAGATGACCGGCGCGGGCTCCCTGGCGCACGAGTGGTTCCACGCGATGGATCACTACTTCGCCCGCCAGGACACCAAGGCGTCGTCGGAAAAGGCCCCGAACGAGCGCGGCGACATGGTGTTCAAGGCCAGCCGCAGCCCGGCCTACGACTTCCAGAGCCACGGCCCGAGCATCCGCTCCTCCAAGCTGCGCGATGAACTGAAGGCCGCATACAAGTCGCTCATGCACACCATGACGCACAAAGCCGAGAAGTTCAAAGAGGACACCGAGAAGGCCGAGAAGTTCGTCGGGCGGGCCAGGGGCTACCTGGAGAAGCAGATCAAGGACATCCGCGCCGGGCTCGCCCGGGAACTCCAGTGGGGTAAGAAACGCGCCCCCGCCACGGCCGACCAGCTCGCCAAGTTCGACGCCTTGGCGGACCAGCTCCTGAGCGGTGACAACCTCACGCTGGAGATGCGCGACAACGACACGGGACCGAAAAAGCGCAGCCGCTTCGGCTCCTACCGGAACAGCAACGACGTTCTGGACGGCATGGCGGCCATCTACAAAGAGGCGCGTGGCCGCAGCGGGTTCAACTCCGAGAAGACCGGGCCGTTCAACACCCTGGCGGCCTACGTCCAGGACTACGCCCGGCGCGCCAAGATGCTGGCCGACGCCCGCAACGAGACGGAGCACACTAAGCAGGTGCCCACCGAGTTCGTCCGGGACGCCTACGTCATGGACCGTGGGCGCACGTCCGATTACTGGAGCGAGCTTCACGAGTTGGCCGCCCGCGCGTTCTCTGCCTACATCGAGGACAAGACCAAGGGCGAGGGCAGGCGCAGCGACTTCCTGGTCTACGGCGCGAACAACAACATGATGGAATACCGGCTCATCAACGCCAGGCCCTTTCCGGACGGGTCCGAGCGCCAGGCCATCAACGCCGCCTTCGACAAGTTCTTCCAGGTCGTGGAGACGAAGGAGACGGACAAGGGCGTCAGGATGTACTCCCTGCGTGAGGACGGCATCGACCTGGACAAAGAGGTTCCTGTCGTTGAAGTGAAGCCAGCCCTGAAGAATCGCAACCCGGCCTACATGGTCAAGGGTGACGGTTCCCGCGAGATCATGCGCCACCTGTTCGGGAAGGAAGACTGCCCGATCCGCGTGACCATCGAGAGCGACGGCTTGCCCGTGACCATCTCAAAGAGGAACGCGCGCCACGCCATCAGTTCGGCAACAAAGACGAAAGGCACTGCTGGCGGCATCACCCACTTGGAAGCTGTGATGAATCTCCCCGGCTTGGTGCGCAATGCCAGCCGGGTCACGGGCATGTCTGAAATGAAAGCCCAGGAGGCAGTGAAGGGAGTCACGCGCTATGTGGCCGCAATGCGCCTCGGTGAGTCTGATTATGCCGTAATGCTCACCATCAAGCACTTCGGCGGCGAGCGTCACATCGAAATTGAAGGCGTGAACGCTGTCCATGACATGCGCGTCCCAAAGAAAATGCCCGTCCCCAATATGGAGACGGGCACCCTGTCCGAAGGAAAGCAAGGGCGGGCCAATAGCGAGAGGCGGACCCTTTCGACCTCGGACGCGTCTTCTCGCCGAGACACTTACAAAATAAGGGACCTTGTCTCCGGGGTCAAGAACCACGCCGGAGATTTAATCAACACCGAGGCTGGCACGGCCACCGGAGAACTCTTCAGCAACGCCATTTCTGACACGGGCGACCCCAAGGCCCCCGGCCTGGGCGTCAAGCGCGTCACCAACATTCTATCCCTGTACCAGCGCGCGGCCAAGGGAGCGGCCCGCATGGAGGTCATCGAGGCCAAAGACCTGCCCCGGTACGTCACCGCCGAGCACGACCCGGCCAAGATCGAAGGGTACTACGACAAGGGCATCCGCAAGGTCGTCCTGGTAGCTGACAACCTGAAAAGCCCGGCCCACGCCGTCACCGTCTGGATGCACGAGCAGGTGGGCCACCATGGCATCAGGGGCACTTTCGGCAACGACAAGGCCTTCCGCGTGTTCCTGGACACCGTGGCCGAGGAGCGCGGCTTTACCGGGGCCGACAAGCACAGCCAGGCCGAGGAATACCTTGCGCGGCTGGCCGAGAAGTACGACGCCAAGGGCACCCTGGAGTTCAAGGAGCTTGGCCTGTGGGACCGCATGGTCGAGGCCGTCCGCTCCTGGCTGCGCCGTCACGGCGTGGCCAAGTTGAGCCAGGGCGACATCGACCGCGTGATTCGCAAGGCCCTGGCCAGGGTGGCGAAGGGTGCAGACGCCGAGATCATGCAGCGCGAGGAGGCCATGGGCCGCGAGGCCGAGGCCGCTACCGCCCGCATGGAATCCAGGTTTGCGGAACTGCGCGGTCGACTTCAGGCCGCCCAGGGTGAGGTCATGGCCTCGACCGTGGACGACGCCGCTCACGAAGCGGCCACATCTCCCAAGAACGACCTGCCAGAGCCGACCCAGTCCCAAAAAGAGGCCGGGAACTATCGCAAGGGGCACATCACGGTTCAGGGCTTGGACATAGCGATCGAAAACCCGGCCGGGTCTGTCCGCTCCGGCGTGTCACGCGACGGCAAAGCCTGGGAAACCAGGATGGCTGACCACTACGGCTACATCAAGGGGACGGTGGGCAAGGACAAAGACCACCTTGACGTGTTTGTCGGCCCTGGCGCCGAGTCCGCGCAGAAGGTGTTCGTGGTCAACCAGGTGGACCCCAAGACCGGGCGCTTCGACGAGCACAAGGTCATGCTCGGGTTCGCCTCTGCCCTGGACGCCGAGAAGGCCTACCTGCGCAACTACGAGAAGGGCTGGCAGGGCCTGAAGAGCATGGCCGAGATGACCATGCCCGAGTTCAAGGACTGGCTGGCCAGCGGTGAGACTAAGAGGCCTGTCGCGGCCGGGAACTCATGGTCCCGCCAGGTGGATGACTACCTCTCCGGGAAGCCCATCCCGGGCAAGATGCTCGACATGGGCAGAAGCCCGGCAATCATCGGCCTGCTCGGTGGGCATGACTTGCCGCTCATGATGACGCTCGGCAAGGCGGGCAAGATCATGAACGACAAGCACGGGATGTCCGCAGCGGTAGTCAAAGCGCTTCCAGAAGCCATTGAGAGACCCGTCATGGCCTTCAAGTCGGCCACCATGGCTGACAGCATCGTGCTCGTGACCGACCTGAAGCACGACGGGAAGTTCGTCGTTGCGGCCGTTCATCTGAACGTGCGCGAGGGGCGTGCGGAAATCAACGAGGTGGCGAGCGCCTACGGCAAGGACAACGGGGCTGTTTGGATTATGAACCAGGCGGCTTCGGGCAGGCTTCTCTACGTGGACAAAACAAAAACCCCCGGGTGGCAGAGATCTTTCAGGCTCCAATTGCCTCCAGAGATGCCACCAAGGGGTACGAGGAAAGTATTCACCAAGGCTGATCTTGTCAAGTACGAGCGGGGGCTTCCGTCCGGAGACGATGGCCCGCGCTTCCGCACCTCAGCCCCCCATCCCGAGGACGACATGATAGCCTACGACCCCAAGGACAAGGGGCCGTCCATGCTCTCCAAGGAAGGGCGCGCGGCCTTCTGGGGAAAACTCTATCAGCAGTTCGTGGACAGCGCCCACCCGGTAATCAAGGCGGCCACGGGCGTCTCCAGGGAGTTCGGCCAAGCCATGCGCGAGGAGTATTCCAGGCTGCGCGGCTCGGCCGGTCCCTGGTTGGAGGCCCTGGAGGGCAACGGCCTGCGCACCTGGTGGAAAGACGAGGCCACCGGGAAGGTCGAGGGTTCCAAGAGCCTCAAGCAGGCCTTGGCCCCCATCAAGAGCGACAGCGACCTCAAGGACCTGGCCTCCATGATGGTGGCCGAGCGCATGGTGGCCCTGGCCAAGTTCCGTCCAGAGTATGCCCGCGAGCAGTACGAGGCCGACAAGCGCTACATCAAGGGCCTGTTCGGGGAGGCCCAGGACGCCCAGGAACGCAAGGCCCTGACAGAGCAACTCGCGGCGCTCAAGGCCGCCTACGACCGCCAGGTCAAGGGCGTGGATGCCGACAGGGCCCGGGGCATCCTCAAGCGCCTGGAGGGCGAGTACGGCCGGGACGGCATGGCCAGGCTCAAGGAGGCTGCGGCCAACTACCGCACCTGGAGCAAGCAGGCCATTCTGGATCCCATGCTCGAATCCGGCATCATGAGCCAGGACCGCTATGACGCCATCGTGAACGCGCCCGAGGGCGAATGGTACGTGCCCTTCATGCGCGAGATGGAGCAGGTCGAGCGCGTGACTTTGGGAGCCAAGGAGGTCATCAAACGTCTTCATGGCTCTGAGCGCGGCTTGCGCATCATCCCCCCGGTCGAGGCCGGCATCTCCAACCTGCAGCGCGCGGTGCGCCTGGTGAACCAGAACCGGGTCAACACCAAGTTCGTGTCCATCAAGGACCTCTCCCCCGATCTGGCCGAGGCCATCCAGGAGGTGAAGGTGGACCCGGCCCGGGTGCGCCCTGGGCAGTATGTCATGACCTTCGAGAACGGCCAGAAGCGGTATTGGGACATGCCCAAGGAGTTCCGCGTGGCCCTGGAGGGCATGGAGCCCAAGGAGGCGAACTTCGTCTGGAAGATGCTGGAGACGCCCACCAAGTGGCTGCGGGCCGGCTCCACGCTCACCTTGGAGTTCATGACCCGCAACCCGTTGCGCGACCAATGGACGGCCTTCCTCAACACCAAGTACGGCTACATCCCGTTCGTGGACTTCGCCAAGGGCCTGGGCCACGTCATCGGCAAGACCGACATGCTGGCCGAATGGCGGGCGGCCGGCGGCGACCAGGCCTTCTTCACCAGCCTGGACCACGCGGCCAAGGCCGTACAGGCCAAGGAGATCATGGGGTTCGACGGCAACAAGCTGATGAAGTACGCCAAGAACCCCCTGGAGGCCCTGCGCCTGTTCTCCGAGTTCATGGAGAAGGGCACCAGGGTTGGGGCCTACGCCAAGGCCAGGAGTAAGGGGGCCACGCCCCAGCAGGCCGCCCACGAGGCCAGGGAGATCACCATCGACTTCAGCCGGGCTGGCACGGTCGGTCGCGAGCTCAACCGCATCATCGCCTTCTGGAACGCCAACATCCAGGACATCGACAAGGTATCGCGCACCTGGAAGGATCGCCCCGGGGTGACCACGGCGAAGATCCTGCTCGGCATCACCCTGCCTTCCCTGGCCCTGGCCTGGGCCCAGAAGGACGATGACGAATACCGGAGCCTGCCGGACTGGCAGCGCAACCTCTTCTGGAACATCCGCGTTCCAGGCGGAAAGGAGTTCATCACCCTCCCGAAGCCCTTCGCCCCGGGCATCCTGTTCGGCTCGGTCCCGGAGCGCATGGTGGACTACGCCGTCACTGGCGACCGCAAGGCCGTGAAATCGAGCGTCCTGGACGCCCTGGCCAGCATCAACCCCTTCGACCTGCCCACGGCCATCAAGCCGGTGGTGCAGATGATCACCGGATATGACTTCTTCCGGGGGCGGGCCATCGAGGGCCAAGGCGACAAGAAGCTGGTGGCCGCGTACCGGGGCGGGGCTGGCACCTCGGCCACGCTGCGCAAGGCCACGGAGAAGGGGTACGAGTGGACCGGCGGCGTGGTGAACGTGGGCCCGGCCATGCTCATGCAGGCCGTTCGCGGTTACACCGGCGGCCTGGGCAAGATGGCTCTGGACGGGGCCGACATCGCAACCCGGGCAGCCGACAAGCCGGACGTGGCCGACCCGTCCCTGCGTTGGAACGAGTACCCGCTTGTTCGCGGCCTTGTGAAGGGTGAGCCCATCGGCCCCAAGAGCGGAGACATCGACCGCTTCTACGATTACAAGGAAGAAGCCGCCCAGGCCATGGCCACCTACAAGACCATCGCCACCAAGGGCAAGGACGCCCAGAAGGCGGCCGGTTTCCTGGAGCAGCATCGCATCCAGGCCGCGCTCTCCAAGGAGATGGAGAAGGCAGCGCGCCACCTCTCCAAGCTACGCCAAGCATCACTGGCGGTCATGCAGGAGAAGGGGCTGTCAGGGGATGCCAAACGCGAAAGGCTGGACGACCTGGACCGTCGGGCGACGAACATCGCCAAGAGCGCGAACAGGACCTACCTGGAGCGAACGAAGAAGGCCGCAAGCCGATAGTGCAAGGCCGGGGTGGTGAGCCCCGGCCTTCTTGTTATTTCACCGCGTGCTGGCGTCGGGGCTTCTCGTTCACGTCGTGCACGAACCACCCAAGCAGGCCCAGGTACACGATCTCCAAGGCGAACGACAAGTCGCCCGATCCCGTCCCCCCGTTGGCGACCAAGTACCACGTCTCGCCGCAGGCCAAGGCGGCGAAGATGGCGAGCGGAGCCACACCGACGAATCGGTATGCCTCCCCGCGCGCCTTCTTCCTGAGCTCACGCAGGTTGACCCAGATGGCGATGGGCACGATCAGCAGGGCGAACGCGGCCAGCATCTACTTCAACGTCAGGTCAGGTGACGGGTCGATGCGAAGATCCTTCACGTCGCCCACGACGCCGACCGGAGGACCAGGAGGCAGGGCGGGCACGTAGTTCCCGCCCGGGGTGATCTGTGAGCCGTGGCCGAAGTCCGGGATGTACTTGCCGTCCGGGGTGATCTGCCACTTGTTCCCGGCCACGTAGGAGCCGTCAGGGGTGATGACGTACTGCGCCTGGGCGGCGACGGGAAGAGCGAGCAAGGCGATGAGCAAGATGGTGCGCATGGGGTTACTCCTGGCGAAGCTGCTTCTGGGTCTGGTCTCTCTCGGCAATCACCTTTTTATCCTCCTCTGAAACACCCTGCTGGGCAATCCACTCCTCAAACGTAGGGATCGAGGTGGGCTGCAAGCCCGCCTTTTCGCGCTCCAGGTTGATCTTTTCAAGCTCTACCCGGTAGCTCGTGTAGTTCTCTGTGTACTTGCGCCGGACCTCGGCCTTCTTTGCGTCGGCTTCCTTGTTCGACGAACTGGCATAGCCGACGCCTGCGGCCAGTACGCCGATTCCGCAACCGTGAAGGCTCGGCACGAGCAGGCAGAGAATTAGCGGCAAAGCGAGAACCCTTTTCATCATCCCTCCGGTTTCAACGGGATGACGAAGCTGGTAGCAGAAGTTTCGGCACCCAGGCAACGGTAGGGAAACACGAAGGGAGTGGAAAGGGCAAAACGCCTAGACGTTTGGCACGTACAGCAATTACTATGCCATCCTTCCTGTACCCCAAGCCTGTACCCCAAGAGAAAACGGCCACCTAGATTTTGCATCTAAGTGGCCGGTATTCTTGGTGGAGGCGATGAGGATCGAACTCACGACCTCAGCGTTGCGAAGGCGCACGCCTGTACGTATTGCGCTGTAATTTAACACTATATTTATTCTTGGGGAACAGAAAATATCCTAAAATGCCCCTGTGGTACCCCAAACTGTACCCCATCCAGTACCCCAAGCCTCTGAGGTTGGTCCTGGAAATGCAAGGGCCGCCCTGGGGCGGCCTAGTTCTTCCACTTTGGGGCTTCCTGGTCTTGGACCGGGACGGCATGGCTGGATTCGTCTAGTGGGTCGAGGAAGGCTGGAACAGCGTCCAGTGTTGCGTTCTTTTGCCGGTCCAGCACGTGTTGATAGTGCTTGTGGATCATGGCCGTGGAGGCGTGACCCATGGTGTCGGCCACTGATTTGATGTCTGCCCCTCCCGCCAAGGCTTGGGTGGCAAAAGCGTGCCGAAGGTCGTAGGGCCTGACGCGCCGGGTGATGCCAGCTGCGCGCAGCGCCGCGTGCCAACTCTTGCGCAGGCACTTGATCGGCTGTCCACGGTAGTGAACCAGGTGCGTTGCTCCATCAACGGCGTCTTCTACGGCCCAGGAACGCAGGTGGTTGGACAGCGGCTGGCGCAGGTTTATCTCTCGCAAGATGCTGCGATGGTTCTTCTTGGCACTCCATACGCGCAAAACGCCGCCTTCCAAGTCCACGTCCTCCCATGCCAGGGCAAGCAACTCAGAAGGCCCTACGCGCACGCCCAAGTGGTAGGACAGCAGGATGGCGCGCTTCAGGTGGGCCGGGGAGGCCGCAT
>ERZ778028.1649-NODE-1649-length-21376-cov-7.358191_pt1 | contig 21376 bp, 17 predicted proteins | sample MGYA00375758_ERZ778028 | MGnify/ENA primary metagenome ERZ778028 (study PRJEB29350, sample SAMN05389828) | bioreactor metagenome | isolation source: Thiocyanate bioreactor | place: South Africa: University of Cape Town | collected 2014-03-17 ... | reverse complement strand
CATGGTGTTCCAGCGGCCGAACCCGTTCCCGACCATGTCGATCCGCGAGAACGTCCTGGCGGGCGCTCGCCTCAACAACAAGCGCCTCTCCAAGAGCGACGCCGACGCGCTCGTCGAGAAGTCCCTGCAGGGCGCGAACCTCTGGAACGAGGTGAAGGACCGCCTCGACAAGCCCGGCGGCGGCCTCTCCGGCGGTCAGCAGCAGCGTCTGTGCATCGCCCGCGCCATCGCGGTCTCGCCCGACGTGCTGCTGATGGACGAGCCGTGCTCGGCCCTCGACCCGATCTCGACGTTCGCGATCGAGGAGCTCATCCAGGAGCTGAAGACCGACTACACGATCGTCATCGTCACCCACAACATGCAGCAGGCCTCGCGTGTGTCCGACAAGACGGCGTTCTTCAACATCGCCGGTACCGGCAAGCCCGGCAAGCTCATCGAGTACGACAACACCGACACCATCTTCACGGCCCCGTCCGTGCAGGCGACCGAGGACTACGTCTCCGGCCGCTTCGGCTGAGTCGCCCGGCGGAGAACGGCCACCGCAACCGAACTGCAAGGGTTTCGTAACGACACGCCGCGCGCGGCGGCATCCGCCCGGCGTGTCGCCTGACGGGCCTTGCCGTTCGGCACGCGGCGACCGTCGGCAACTCGTCCTGCACAGGCCGTGCGGTGTGCGGATTTGTCCACGGATGCCGAGAACCGAGCGGTCATGCGCGTGCGAACTGTGCAGGGTGTCGCCATGTGCGATGCGTCCCAGGCCGTCTTCACTACCGGCGCTCTCCTGCGCTGCGGCTTGTTGCGAAGCCAGTTGCGACAACACATCAGCGCGGGTACGTTCCACCGATGCCGCCGAGGCGTCTACACGACTGTCGCTGCCTGCGACGCTGCCCGAGACATAGGCGCCCACGGCGGACGGTTCGCCTGCGTCACTGCGGCTCGGCACCTGGGGCTCTGGGTTCTGACCGACGATGCGCGGACGCACGTGTGGCTCTGCGACGGACAGCGGACCTACCATCCCCGCGGATGCGGCTGTGTCGAACACTGGGATGACGGCCCCCTCGGACGCGCCGGGACGAGCGCGTCCGTGCCGCGCGTCCTGCTGCAGATCCAGCGGTGCCACGGCATCGAAGAGTTCTTCGTCGTGCTCGAATCGGCGCTGCGACTCGGCCTCATCGATGACGATGGTCGGCGATGGCTGCACGAGCGGGTCGATGCCGCGGGGCGCGAAGCTCTCGCCCTCGCCCGCGACGATGCCGACAGCGGGCTGGAGTCGCTGCTGCGCTGGCGCCTTCGCCGCCTCGACCTGCGGGTGCAGACCCAGCGCACTGTCGTGGGCGTCGGGCGGGTCGACCTGCTGATCGGGGACCGACTTCTCATCGAAGCGGATGGCGTCGACAATCACGATGGTCCGTCGCACCGCCATAAGGACCTCGTGCGCGATGCCAACGCGGCCGCCTGGGGCCTGGTGACGTTGCGATTCGACTATGCCCTCATCGTGCACGACTGGGATCTCGTCGAAGCCGCGATCGTCGGCATGCTCGCGACGCTCGCGCAGGCGCCCCGGGTCACCATCTGACGCCCGCCTCCCCGCCGCCGCTGCGCTCCTCGCCTCCTCTCCTCGCGACGCAACTGCAAGGCGCAGATCTCGACACGCCGGTCACCGCAGGTCACCGCCGGCGTGTCGCCGCCGACGCCTCGCAGTTCGGCATCCGTCATGCCGCCGGGGACGCGGGGGACGCGGGGGACGCGGGGATGCGGGGGCGTCAGTCGCGCGGGCTCAGGAGGTACGCGTTCATGGATGCCGTGAGGGCGGCATCCCCCGCGAGTTCGCGCTCGTCGACCGCCGTGACCGGCGCGGCGAGGCGCACGCTCGACACGAGCCACGCGGCGTCGGCCGTCTGCAGTTCCGATACGGGGATCGTCTCGTAGCCGGTCTCGAATCCGCGCGCCTCGAGGTGCTCGAACAGGCTGAGCTGCGTGGTCCCATGCAGGATGCCGGCGTTCGGCGCGGGCGTGACGAAGCTGTTGCCGCGGCGAAGGATCAATGAGGCGGTGGGCGCCTCGAGCACGAAGCCGTCGCTCGTGATGAAGATCGCGTCGTCCGCACCGCGACGGTGCGCTTCGCGCAGGGCAGCCATGTTCACGGCATACGACAGCGTCTTCGCTCCCAGCAGCAGCCACGGCGCTCGCGCGGGCGTGTCGAGCGTGTACCCGCGATCCAGCGTGACGACGCGGATGCCGCGCGTGCGCGCCGCCGAGAAATCAGTGGCAGGCGCCGCCGTCACCCAGGCGGTCGGGGTCGGTCCGTGTTCGATCCCTCGACTCAGGATGAGCTTGATCACGGCCTCCCCTGCACCGCACGCGGCGGCGGCGAGGGCGACCGCCTGACGCCACTGCTCGAGGTGGGGATGCGGCAAATCGCACAGCTGGGCGGAGTGCGCGAGACGTGACAGGTGCGCCTCCACCTCCTGCGCGTGACCGTCGACGACCCCGATCGATTCGAAGATGCCGTCGCCGCGCTGAGTGCTGAGCTCCCCGACGGTCAGTGCGGGGGCGGCCGGATCGACCTCGGTGAACGTGCCCGCGAAATCGGAGCGAGTATCGCCACTGTCGGCGGGGTCGATCATCAACGCGAAGTGCCAAGCCATGACCCGAGCCTAGACCGCGGGAATAGCTCGCAGAGGCGGTCCGTTACACTGGAACAGCCGGGCCGCAGTAACCCCGGGCTCCATCTTTCGCCGCTCCGAGCGGCCTCGCGCCGAGAGGCGTTCTGCGGCCCGGCACTTCTCTGCCCGGACGTCCGAACGCTCCGTTTCGACTCGTCACTGCGCTCCTCGCTCAACGACCGGGTGAGGCGCCCGCCCCGGTCACTGCGCTCCTCGCTCAACGATCGAAGATGCGCGACAGGCTCCCGGTCGTTGAGCGAGCGCAGCGAGTCGAAACGCCCCACGCCCCGCGCCCCACGCGACGCCGCACGCCCGGTCAGGTCAGCGCGTCGCGCCGCCACAGCCCGGCGCACGCCGTGAGATCGCCCGCGTAGGTGTCCAGACGCAGCGCCCGGGTGGTGAACGTACTCGCACGGTTCGGTTCGGTGTCGTCGTAGTCGTCGGCGAGGTCCGCGGCGCCGGCGGCCTCGACGCGGCAGAACGAGGCGGCGCGTTCCAGGGCGACGGCGAAGTCGCCGGTGAACACGCCGCGCAGGATCTCGTCGACCAGCGTCATCAGCTCCTCCGGCCCGGCCGGTGTCGGAGCTCCCGCGACGACATCGTCGACCGAGCGCAGCACCGTGCGCCCCCGCTCGTACAGCAGGGCGGCGGTCGCGGCATCGTCGCGCACCATCAGCTGCAGCAGGTAGAGACGCCACAGCGTCCCGGGCAGCGACTTCGCCGGGGAGTGCGACCACAGCTCAGCGACGGTCTCGAGGCCGTGGGCGTCGGTGAACGTGATCAACCGCTCGACGACGGCATCCGTGGGCTCGTCGCGCACGCGCGTGATCAGGGCGGATGCCGTGGCGTGCGCGATCCGCGACACGTCGGCCGGGTCGGTGGAGCCGAACCGACGGTCGAACGTGTCCGCCGGCCGATGGACGGGGCGGTGATAGTCCCGGGGCTCGTCGCTCATCGTTCCAGGCTACCGGCGGCCGCAGCGGTGGGCTCAGGCGGTGGTCGGGATGGCGATGATGGGCTTGGTGGTCGGATTGCCGTCGGGCGAGCCTCCGGCCTGTTCGATGGTCACGGCGATGGTGTCGCCGGGCTGCATCGTCCCGCTGAGCTCCGCGGTGGTCACCGAGCCGGACGCGTCGAAGGTGCCCGCCGCGATCGGCTGGGTTCCGCGCACGAACCACAGTTCGAAGGTGCGATCGTTCGGCAGCTCGGGCAACCCGTCGGCGACCAGCACCACTTTGCCGACACTGGCCGACCAGTGCGCCGTGGCCTCGCCACCCTGGAAGCTGACCTGCGCCGACGAGGCGTCGGGGGCCGACTGGATCTGCTCCAGCGCGGTCACCGCGGCCGGCGTACGCCACAGGTTGGCCACGGCTCCGGTGCCCCACCCTATTGCGACGAGCAGTGCGACCGAGGCGACGAGAGCGAAAAGTCCGCGCGTCCAGTTTCGACGCTGCACCGCCTGCACCACTTCTGTCGGCGGCGCGACCGGAGCGGTTTCGGCGCGATCCTCCTCCTCGACAGTGGATGCCGCGGCATCCGCTGCGGTCGGCGACTCGTCGGTGTCGATCGCCCGCATCAGTCGCGAGCGGAGGTCCATCGGCGGAGCGACGGGCGGGATGCCGTCGGCCAGGACGTCGATGGTGGCCGCGTCGAGGCGGGCGACCTGTTCCCACTCGGGGTGCGCGGCCAGGGCAGCCTGATAGGCGCGCTCGTCGTCGAGCGACAGCGCGTTCAGCGCGTGCCCTGCCGAGAGCTCGGCAAACTCGTCTGCTCCGATGTCTCGGTACTCGCGGTCGTTCATGACGTCACCCCCATCTCCTGCCTCAGGCGCGACAAACCGTCGCGCATTCTTGTTTTGATCGTCCCCAGGGGCGATCCCACCAGTGCGGCGATCTCGCTCTGAGAATATCCCCCGACATACGACAGCAGCAGTGCTTCGCGTTGCGCATCGGGAAGTGCGTCCATCGCTCGGGCGACGCGCCTGCTTTCGATACGCAGGGCGACCTGATCGTCGACGCTGTCCTGGCCGCTGTTCAGTTCGCGCAGTCCCGCCTTCTCGTCGCGCTCGGTGCTGGCGCGTGTGGAACGCACCCGGTCGACGGCGCGACGGTGGGCGATGGTGAGGACCCAGGACCGTCCCTGTCCCTTGTTCGGAGCGAAGCCCGAAGCGGATTGCCACACCTCGAGAAACACGTCCTGGAGCACTTCTTCGCTGAGCGCTCGGTTCACGAGCACGCGCAGGATGAGTCCGAACGCGCGCGGCGCGAGCATGTCGTAGAGCTGTCCGAACGCGGCGCGGTCGCCCGCGGCGACGCGCACCAGAAGCTCCCCGGCGTGATCGCGTGCCGGCGAATCCTCGGGTACGTCCACACCGTCGATGACCATCTCTCTCAGCATGCCGTATCACCGTCCTCCTGTCGTGCAGCCCGCGCGCGGGTGGCGCGGAAAGACCGCGTGTGCTACGACCGCGCCTCCCGGCGCTGAGCGCCCGTCTGCCGGCAGATTCTCGGAGCCCGACCGTTGTTCGGCGTCCGCGACCGATCGGATTGATCTCGGACCAGATCGAACGGATCCGAACTTTCTCCCATCCGATATCTCTCGGGCTCCGAAGGACCTGTCGAGACCGCACCACGCGGCGCGGCAGGACTAACCATTCCGCTCACATGGAGGACATCATGCTCAGCAAGACGAAGAAGATCACTGCCGCTCTGACGCTCACCCTCGCCGGCGCTTTCGCCCTGTCGGCATGTTCGATGGGTTCGTCGTCGACCTCGGCGACCACGCCCCCCGCGATGAGCGAAGAGACGCAGTCGATGGCTCCGTCTCCGTCGACCATGGACCCCGCCGCCAACCTCGTCGGCCCGGGCTGCGCCGCCTACGCCGAGGCTGTCCCGTCCGGCTCCGGCTCCGTCGAGGGGATGTCGCAGGCCCCCGTCGCCACAGCCGCCTCGAACAACCCGCTGCTGAAGACGCTCGTCGCCGCAGTCAGCGGCCAGCTGAACCCCGACGTGAACCTGGTCGACACGCTCAACGGCAGCCAGTTCACGGTCTTCGCGCCCGTCGATGACGCGTTCGCCAAGATCGACGCCGCCACGATCGACTCCCTGAAGACCGACAGCGCCACGCTGACCAAGATCCTCACGTACCACGTGGTTCCCGGCCAGCTCGCCCCGTCGGAGATCGACGGCACCCACAAGACCGTCGAGGGCGGCGACGTCACCGTCACCGGCTCGGGCGACAACATCATGGTCAACGGCGCCAAGGTCATCTGCGGTGGCGTCCAGACCGCCAACGCCACGGTGTACCTGATCGACTCGGTGCTCATGCCCACCAACTGATCGTTTCGATCACCCCCGGTCGAGGCCGCCGGCGCACTGCGCGTCGGCGGCCTCGTCGCGTCATCCGTGTCGTTCCGCACGCGAACGCCAGTTCTGCGGTGCCCTTTCGAGGGTGGCGATCGCGTGGCAGTTACGGCACCTCACATCGCACTTGTCGACTTCGTCCTGAATGATCCGGATACTGAAGCCCTCTTTCACCAGTTGCGTCACGTCTTTGCGTTTGGAGCTCTGGGGCCTGTGGTCGAAATCGAGAACCCGAATGTCGCCGATCCCGCAGTCCACGCACGGATGAGAACGCAGGTAGGCGAGGAGGTACTCTTTCGCCTCGATCCGACGCCTCGCCGTGCGAGCGACGACAACGCGCACGTGTCGTTCACGATTCGCCGCGTAGTAGCGTCGCGAAGACGCACGGTTGCATTCACGACACGTCTCCTGAAGCCCGTCGGGACGCCGTCGCTTGCGATTGAAATCTGTGAGCGGCTTCGTCTCGCGGCACGTGCCGCATTCCTTGCCAGCGCCCCCGCTGAGGACGTCATCGTTTCGCGGCGTCATGGGAGTGGTCTACAACCATCTTCGGACATCGCTGCGTGGTGCCCCCACAGGGACTCGAACCCTGGACCCACGGATTAACCTGCTGCACGAGGTTTCCCCCGCCACCGTTCTACCGGCTTGCAGTCTGGACTATATCTTCACCTTCGGCCTGACCGGTCAGGTGCGCCGCGTGTAGTCTCTGAGGTTCCCTTGCGGTTACCTGCTGATTACCCAATCCCTCGGATTTTCACTGCCAGATGACCAGCATCCGGCGAGTACCTCGGGCTCTCAGGGCGTTCCAGCATATAGCGGCGGTCATCCAGCGCATTTCTACGCTGGCGCTCCATTGTGTTCTGTTGAAGTCCGTTGCTCTAACCAACTGAGCTATAGGGGCGGCATCAGCCTAGCAAGCGCGCAGCACCACAGCATCCATCGCCCGACTACTCTCGGAACGTGGACGATCAGACTCCGGACGTCGATGCCGGGACCGTGCTCGATGAGCGCTACCGCATCGACGCGCTCATCGGCACCGGCGGCATGTCCCGCGTCTACGCGGCTCAGGATCTTCTGCTGGGTCGTACTGTCGCGATCAAGATCATCACGGCGACAGGGGACGACCTCGATGCCGGACAGCGGGTCCGCGTGGAGACGGCCGCACTCGCCGCCCTCACCCACCCCAACCTCGTCGTTCTGCACGATGCGCGCCTGACCGGCCCCGGCCCGCGCTACCTCGTCATGGAACGCGTCGACGGCCCGTCGCTGTCGTCGCGACTGGCGGACGGCCCCATGACCGATGCCGAGGTCGCCCGCATCGCCGGCGAGCTCGCCGAAGCGCTGAGCGCGGTGCACGCCGCCGGCGTCGTCCACCGAGACATCAAACCGTCGAACATCCTGCTCGCCCCCGGCGCGACGCCGAACCGTCCGCCGCGGGCGAAGCTCGCCGACTTCGGTATCGCGCACCTGCTCGGCTCGGACCGCATCACCCAGCCCGGCACCCTCATCGGCACCGCCGCCTACCTCTCCCCGGAGGTCGCGCTCGGGCACGCCCCCGCTCCCGCATCCGATGTCTACTCTCTCGGACTGGTCCTGCTCGAGGCCCTCACCGGGACACGCGCCTTCCCCTCCGCCCAGGGCGCGGCGCAGGTACTCGCAAGGCTCGCGCAGGATCCCACGGTTCCCGACCATCTGTCTCCGCTGTGGGCGGAGCTGCTTCCGGCGATGCTCAGCCGCGACCCGGCGGCGCGCCCGAGCGCGGCGGCCATCTCCGACACGCTTGCCGCTCCCCCGCGCCGCGCCGGCGATGACGAGACCCGCGTTCTCGCCGCACCGGCACCACCCGCCGAGCCCGCAGCCGCCGCGGCCGCGCGCTTCGCTCCGGCGACGCCGTCCGCACTGCCACGGTGGCGTCGAACCGGCGTGCTCGTCGGCGCCGGCGCGGCGGTGGCTGCGGTCGTCATCGCGCTGGCAGCGTGGTCGGGACTGTCCGGTGCGCACACCGTCCAGCCATCGCCGACGGGGGTCGTCGACACGACGCCGACGCCCGCCGCGACCGAGGCGAACACCGTCTCGAATCCCGAGGAAGCACCGGCCACACCGGTTGCCCCGAAGGACAAAGGCAAGGATAAAGCCGGCCCAGGAGGCAACAACGGAGGCAACAACGGCGGCGGCAAAGGCGGCGGACCAGGCAAGGGCGGCGGCTGAGCACCGCCTGCCCCGGTTCGGATGCCGCGATCAGCTGCCCTGGACGGTGAAGGACACCGCCTGCACGATCTCTCCGATGACCCACACGACGAGGGATATCGACGCGATGAAGCCGATGACCGTGGCGGCGATCCACGTCCACAGCGGCGCCCAGCCACCGGCCACGGTGCGTCGGCGCAGCACCACGGCGCGGCCGATCATATAGACCGCGGAGCCCAGGCCGAGCAGCACGAAGAACGACCACGCCCAGCCGAAGGGGGCGACGACGCCGCGGCGCTTCAGCTCACGCCAGTCGAGCCAGCTGAAGACGACGAATGCGGCGTAGAACAGCCATCCGATCAGCGAGATCCCGATCGCGCGGGCCTCCCACGACATCAGCTCCGTCGGCATGCCGGTCATGCCTGACGACGCCTCGCGCGACATCGCCACGACGGCCGCGATGTAGGCGTTCCAGTCGATCAGGAAGATGGAGAGCATCGGCAGGACGGATGCCGCGACAGCCAGCCACACCCACACCGTACTGGTCGGAACATCGACGACGGGTGGGGTGGCCCCCACACCGGCGTAGGCGGGTGCGGAAGGGTACGCCGCGTACCCGCCCGCCACCGGTGCGGTCTGCGCGACCGGCGAAGGGAGCGGGACGGGAACCGCAGGCGCGGCGGTCGTCGACCCGCCCGCCGTCGGGGCGTACTCGCCGAACCGGGGCGCCGGAGCGGTCTGCGCGGTCCACTGCGTCCCGTCCCACCAGCGGCGCGCCGCGGGGTCGGCGGGGTCCGGGTACCAGCCGGCGGGGGCGCTCACGCTGCCGCTCCGACCAGCTCGGCGCCCGCGTGGGCGAGCTCGGCGAGCGCAGCGTCGGAGGTCTCCGAGGCGACACCGGCGACGAGATCCGTGAGAACGCGCACGCGGAGTCCGTGCTCGATCGCGTCGAGCGCCGACGCGCGCACGCAGTAATCGGTCGCGAGCCCCGCGACGTCCGCGTCCGTGACGCCGTGCACGCTCAGCAGCGATGACACCTTCTCACCGGCATCCGTGGTTCCTTCGAACAGCGAGTAGGCGGGCATGCCCTGTCCCTTCTTCACATGGTGGGTCACGGCATCCGTGACGAGTTCGGCGTCGTAATCGGCCCCGGGCGTGTCGGCGACGCAGTGCACCGGCCAGGTGTCGACGAAGTCGGGGGCGGCATCGGTCGCGAAGTGACCGCCGTTGTCGGTGTGGCCTTCATGCCAGTCACGCGAGGCGATGATGAGGTCATAGTCGCCGGCGTGGGCGGACAGGTATGCCGTCAGGCCGCGCGCAACCGCGTCGCCACCGGCGACGGCGAGCGCTCCGCCCTCCGTGAAGTCGTTTTGGACATCGACGATGAACAGTGCTCTGGTCATACCACCGAGGCTAACCCTTCGACACCGCTGCGGTCAGCGCTGCCCGTTCACAACTCCCGCGCGTCGTTCCGGTTCTGCCGCCGCGACCGGCGTGTCGTGGCTTCCGCCGCCGGAATGGAGGAGGTCGGAACAGCATCGACGTCCGAGCGCGCGAGGCGCGAGGGCCACCAGATCCGCCGCCCGAGGTCGTAGGTCGCCGCCGGCACCAGCAGCGAGCGCACGACGAAGGTGTCCAGCAGCACTCCGAAGGCGACGATGAACGCGAGCTGGGCGAGGAACAGGATCGGGATCACCCCGAGCGCCGCGAAGGTCGCGGCCAGCACGAGCCCGGCAGAGGTGATGACGCCGCCCGTCGCGACGAGGCCGCGCAGGATGCCGGGCCGGGTGCCGTGCCGCTTCGACTCCTCCCGCACGCGCGACATCAGGAAGATGTTGTAGTCGACGCCGAGCGCCACGAGGAAGACGAAGCCGTACAGCGGCACCGCCGGATCGGCTCCCGGGAAGTGGAACAGGTTGTCGAAGACCAGCGCGCTCACTCCGAGCGCGGCACCGAACGAGAGGATCACGCTCAGGATCAGGATGACCGGGGCGACGACCGCCCGCAGCAGCAGCATCAGGATGACGAGGATGACCGCCAGGATCACCGGGATGATGAGAGTGCGGTCGCGGATCGACGTGTCGTTCGTGTCGAGATCGATCGCCGTCGGTCCGCCGACCAGCGCGACGTTCGCGCCGAGCTCGCTCGTGAAGGTTGTCCGCAGGTCGCGCACGGTCTGCTCCGCCGCGAGCGAGTCGGCCTCATCCGACAGCGTCGCCACCAGCAGCACGTCACCGTCGACCACCGTCGGCTCAGGCGGCGTGGCGCTCGGCGGACCGGCGAGCGTGTACACCGGGGTGCCGCCTTGCACCGAGACACCGACCTGACCCGAGGCGGTGTCTTTGGCGGTCGCCGCGACGGACTCGACGCCGGGCGCCTTCTCGAGCACGGTCACGGCATCCGCGACGCGATCCTGGGGCACGACGATGTACGCGGGGCTCCCCGACCCCGCGGCGAAGTGCTGCGCGAGGACGTCCTGCCCGTCTCGAGCCTGCGAGGCTCCCAGCACCAGGTCGCTCTGCGGCACGCCGTCGGCCTTGAGCTGCAGCACCCCGACGGATGCCGCGAGCAGCACGACCGTCGAGATGATCCACACCGGCCGCGCGTGGCGCGCGACCAGGCGCGCCTGGCGTCCCCAGAAGCCGCGGACAGGAGCGTTGGGGTCGGTGACGAGACGCTCGGCGTTGTCGCCCGGGTCGCCGTCGGCGCCCTTCGGGATGAACGGCCAGAACGCCGCGCGCCCGAAGATCGCGAGCAGCGCGGGCAGGAAGGTGAGGGCGGACAGCACCGCGAAGGCGATGCCGATCGAGGCGATCGGCCCGAGCGCGCGGTTGCTGGCGAGGTCGCTGAGCAGCAGGCAGAGAAGTCCCGCGATGACCGTGCCGCCCGAGGCGATGATCGGCTCGAAGGCGCCGCGCCAGGCCATGAGCGCGGCATCCCATCGCTTGGCCCCCGTGCCGATCGCTTCGCGGAAGCGTGCCGTGTAGAGCAGGGCGTAGTCGGTGGCGGCACCGATCACGAGGATGAAGAGGATGCCCTGGACCTGTCCGTTGAGCACGAAGATGCCGGCCTTGGCCAGCCACCAGACCGTCAGCAGTGCGACGCACAGGGCGAACGTCGAGGTGAGCAGCACGAGGATGGGCAACAGTGGCGATCGGTAGACGATCACCAGGATGATGAACACGGCGCCGAGCGCGACGGCGAGCAGAATCCCATCGATGCCGAGGAACCCGGCCACCAGATCGGCGGTGAAGCCGGCGGGCCCGGTGACCCAGGCTTCCAGACCCGTCGGCAGGTTCTTCTCGATGCTCTCGCGGAGTGCCGTGACCGTCTCACCGACGTCGCCGGCGGTCGAGATCGGCACAAAGAACTGCACCGCTTCGCCGTCCTCGGACGAAATGGCCGGCGAGACCTGCTCGACGCCGTCGACAGCGGAGATCGTGGTCGCCAGCTCGCTGATCTGGGTGAGCTGCGCGGCGCTCAGCACTCCCTCGCCGGTGACGACGACCACGGCCGGGATGCTGTCGCCGCCGGTGAACTGCGAGAGCCGCTCCTGCACCTGGGTCGACTCCGCCGACGACGGCAGGAACGAGGACTGATCGTTGGTGGCGACCTCGTCGACCTTGCCGAAGTACGGGCCACCGATGGAGCCGCCCACCAACCAGATGAGGACGAGCAGAACAGGGATGCCGATGCGCAGCCAGCGGGTGGGGGTGTCGGTGCGACCAGTCATGTCGCTAGCTTATCTAGTAATAATCCGAGCGCGCCACCCCGATCTGCGGGCGCACGCCGCCCTCAGCCGCGAGCGAAGTAGAGCACCCATCCCGCGACGAGACTGACGACCCCCAACGCGAGCATGCCCGCTGCCGACCACGTGAGCGCGCGCAGTCCGGCGGGCCGCCGCTGCAGGCGCATGCGCCCCTGCCAGCCATGGCGATACCAGATGGATGCCGCGTCGGCGTCGCCGATGACCGCGGCGTCGGACGCAGACAACGGTGCACTGTTGGCGTCACCGTCTGCGTCGAACCAGCGGACGATCGGATCACCGCCGTCACGGTCGATGATGGCCTCCGCCGGCAGCCATGTCCCGTCTGCCGCCCAGGCGACCACGACGGCGATCGCGAGGACGAGGAAGGCACCGAAACCCACCCAGGTGAAGATCTCGATCAGCGCGTCGATCGCGTGATCCATGGGTCTCCCCGATGTCGGTGAAGAAGTGGAGCCGCCTAAGGGAATCGAACCCTTGACCTATTCATTACGAGTGAATCGCTCTGCCGTCTGAGCTAAGGCGGCGCAAGGAGCCGGAGCGCCATGCACGATGATCGATCTTACAGGGTCTCAAGCCTCGTCGCGAACCACGAAGACGACGGCCCCACCCGGGCGGTGTCGCCATGTTACGCAGCGATTCTGCAGCGCAGATGAACTCTGCCTACCGTCGATCAGGCACCGCAACGAGGCGAGCGCGGACAGCCGAGAGATCCCGCGCGATGCGGTGCCCCGATCCACAAGGAGCACCACCATGTCCCGAAAGTCCCTGGCCGCCGTCTTGGCCGTTCCCCTCGCCCTGCTGCTGAGCGCGTGCGCGTCCGGTGCCGCCGCTCCCGCTGACGGCACCGCCGGCGCGCAGGGTCCCGTCCGCATCGGCGTCGTCGGCGCGGGCGACCCGTACTGGCAGACGTACAAGGATGCCGCGGCTGCCGAAGGGATCACCGTCGACATCGTGAACTTCGACGCCTACGACCAGCCGAACCCGGCCCTGTCCGCGGGCGAACTCGACCTCAACCAGTTCCAGCACATCATCTACCTCGCGACCTACAACGTGAAGGCGGGCGACGATCTGGTTCCGGTCGGCGCGACCGCGATCTACCCGCTGGGCCTGTACTCGACGAAGTACAAGAGCGTCGCCGACATCCCCGACGGCGGCACCATCGCCATCCCCAACGACGAATCCAATCAGGCCCGCGCGCTTCTCGTGCTCCAGTCGGCCGGGCTGATCTCGCTCAAGGACGGCGGCTCGATCTTCTCCCCCCCCGCCGACATCCAGCCCGGGTCCAAGGCGAAGGTCGAGGCCGTGGCCGCCGACTTCACGGCATCCTCTCTCCCCGATTTCGCCGGAGCCGTCGTCAACAACGACTTCGTCGCGAAGTCCGGACTGACCAAGGACCAGCTTCTCGCGCAGGACGACCCGTCCGATCCCGCGGCCTTCCCGTACATCAACATCTTCGCCGCCAAGGCGAAGGATGCCGACAACCCGACGTACCAGAAGCTCGTGAAGATCTACCAGGAGACGGCATCGGTGCAGCAGGGTGTGCTCGAGGCATCCGGCGGCAGCGCCGTGCTGCTGAAGACGCCGGTCGCCGACCTCGTCAGCGCGCTCAAGAAGACCGAGGACGACATCCGCGCGACGCAGTGACCATCGCGGTGTGCGGCCCGGCTCTCTCGCCGGGCCGCACACACGTGCGTGCCGACCACCGACCCGAGCGAGATTTCATGAGCTTCATCCGGCTGACCTCCGCGACCAAGACCTATCCCCCGCAGACGAAGGGCGCCGCTCCGGTCGTCGCCCTCGACGACGTCTCGCTCGAGATCGCCGCCGGGGAGGTGTGCGGCGTCATCGGCTATTCGGGAGCCGGCAAGTCCACCCTGCTGCGGCTGCTCAACGCACTCGAGACCCCGACGGCGGGGACGGTCGAGATCGACGGCGCGGACATCACGCGGTTCGGCGAGCGGCAGCTTCGTCGCCTGCGCGCCGACATCGGCATGATCTTCCAGCAGTTCAACCTCTTCGACTCCCGCACCGTCGCGGGCAACGTCGCCTACCCTCTCGAGGTCGCCGGCCGACCGCGCGACGAGATCCGTCACCGCGTCGCGGAGCTCCTCGACTTCGTCGGGCTGACGGCGCGTGCCCGCGCGTACCCCGAGCAGCTCTCGGGCGGGCAGAAGCAGCGCGTCGGCATCGCCCGCGCGCTCGCGACGAACCCCCGCATCCTCCTGGCCGACGAGGCCACGAGCGCGCTCGATCCCGACACCACACAAGAGGTGCTCGGCCTGCTCAGGCGGATCAACCGCGAGCTCGGTGTGACGATCGTGCTCATCACGCACGAGATGGAGGTGATCCGCAGCCTCGCCGACCGGGTCGTCGTGATGGAACACGGCCGAGTCATCGAGACGGGGCCCGTCTTCGACATCCTCTCTGCGCCGCAGCACCCCGCGACGGCCCGCTTCGTCGCGAGCGTGATCGACGATGTCCCCCGCGGGGATGAGCTCGCCGCGCTCCGGGCACGCCACGACGGACGGATCGTCACGCTGAACGTGACGGAAGCAGCAGCGCAGGCCGACGTCTTCGCCGCACTGTCCGCCCACGGCGTGCGCTTCGAGGTCGTGCACGGTGGCATCAATGACATCGCCGGGCAGGTGTTCGGTCACCTGACCCTCGCCGTGACCGGGGACGAGGATGCCGTCGCCTCCGCGCTCGTCGCGGCATCCGTCTACGCACCGCTGATCGAGGAGGACACCCGTGGATAGGCTCATCGAGCTCCTGCCGTTGCTGTGGGACGCGGCCCTCGAGACCCTCTACGTCGCGACCGCGGCGCTGCTGTTCGGAGGAGCGCTCGGCCTCGTTCTGGGCATGGCCCTGTACGCCACTCGCGCGGGCAGCCTCTTCGCGAACCCGGTGGTCTTCGGCATCCTGAACGTGATCGTCAACACGTTCCGACCGATCCCGTTCATCATCCTCCTGCTCGCGATCCAACCGGTCGCACGCGGCATCGGCCTGCCCGGCATCGGGGTGCCGTTCGCGATCTTCGCGATCACGATCGCGTCCCTGTTCGCGATCAGTCGGATCGTCGAGCAGAACCTGCTCACGGTGCGCCCTGGCGTCATCGAGGCGGCGCGCGCTGCCGGCGCCAGCCGGTCGCGAATCCTCTTCCGCCTCGTCCCACGCGAAGCGCTGGGTCCCCTCATCCTCGGCTACACGTTCGTCGTGGTAGCCCTCGTCGACATGACCGCCATCGCCGGCGTGGTCGCCGCGGGCGGCCTCGGCGAGTTCGCGATCAACTACGGTTCGAAGCAGTTCAACCCGTGGGTGACGTGGTCGGCGGTGCTCGTCATCGTCGTGATCGTGCAGCTCGTGCAGTTCCTCGGCAACGGGCTCGCCCGCCGCGTCCTGCGCCGGTAGCGGTCAGCAGGTCAGGCCGTTCGTCGGAACAGTGCCGTCGACGAGGTAGGTCTCCACCGCCTTGTCGACGCAGGCGTTGCCCTTGTTGTATCCGGTGTGGCCCTCGCCCTGGCGGGTGATCAGCACGCCTGAAGACAGCTGCTGCGCCAGCGACACCGACCACTCGTACGGGGTGGCCGGGTCGTTCGTCGTGCCGACGACGACGATCGGAGCCGCCCCATCGGCGGTGATCTTCTCACGCACGCCGGTGGGCGGATACGGCCACACCTCACAGACGTCGACGCCCTGCCAATACGGGGCGATCGTCGGCGCCTTCTGCTTCACGAGTGCGTCCGCGGCATCCTTGTCGGCCTGCGAGGTGTCGAGCGGGTAGTCCATGCAGTTGTAGGCACGGAACGCTTCGGTGGAGTTGTCCCGGTAGGCGCCGTTGGAGCGCGCGTAATAGAAGTCCGCGAGCTGGAACGCCGTGTCGGGCTTGCCGGCGAGGGCATCCGACAGAGCGGTGGACAGGTACGTCCAGCTGTCCTGCGAATACAGGGCGGCGATGATCGCCGTCATCAGCGTGTCGGCGCCGAGCTTGCGGCCGTCCGAGGCGGTGAGCGGCACGCGGTCGACGCTGGCCAACAGGGTGCCGAGCGCCGCCATGCCCTCATCGACCGTGCCGGAGAACGGACAGCTGCGGCTCTGCAGGCAGTCCGCCATGTACGCCCGCAGCGCCGACTCGAATCCGATCGCCTGCGTCGTGCTGACGTCGAGCCCGGAGACCGACGGGTCGATCGCGCCGTCGAGCACGAGCCGCCCGACGCGCTCGGGGAAGAGCTTCGCGTAGGTGGCGCCCAAGAACGTGCCGTAGGAGTACCCGAGGTAGTTGAGTTTGCTGTCTCCGAAGACCGCACGCAGCAGGTCCATGTCGCGCGCTGCGTTGTCTGTCGTGATGTACGGCAGGATGCCGCCGCTGTTGGCCTCGCAGGCCGCGACGAAGTCGCGGTTTCGTGCCGTCAGCTCGTCGGTCCACCCCTGGCTGCCGCGCGGATCGGCGGGAATGTCGAAGAGGTAGGCGTCCATCGCTGACGGGTCGAAACACCGCACCGCGGTCGAGCGGCCGACGCCGCGGGGGTCGAAACCGATGACGTCGTAGGCGTTCGACAGTGCAGAGCCCACCGCGAACGACGAGGACTGGGCGATGAGGTCGTACCCGCTCGCGCCCGGACCTCCCGGGTTGGTCAGGAGTGAGCCGATCGGCGCTCCGTCCGTCGCGGCGCGTCGGATGACGGCGAGATCGATCGTCCCGACGGCAGGGTCGGACCAGTCCAGCGGGGCCGTCACCGTAGTGCAGTCGAAGCGGCCGGCATCGCTCCCGGTGCACGCCTTCCAGTCCAGCGTCTGCCCGTAGAACTGCTCGAACCCGGCCGGAACGCCCTCGACGTCGGGCTGGCGGCTCGGCGCCGGCGTGGCCGCGCTCTCGGGCGGGATCGCCGCATAGAGGCATCCGGTGAGCATCGTGGATGCCGCGGCGACGGATGCGACCGCGATCAGCGCACGGCGGATGAGGGTTCGGCGGGGACGGCGGGGTGTCTCGGTCACAGGGTCCTCCCGCTCGCGACGGTCACGAGCATGCTCTCCAGGGCCAGGGCGGGGGCGGCGTTGCCCTCCAGGTTGGTGCGGGTGGCGGCGATCGCGTCGAGCACGACGAGCGTCCGCGGGGCGGTCCACGCGGCCGCGAGTGCTGCCAGCGCGTCGGCCAGCTCGCGGTTGATGAGATCGTCGTCGCGGCCGAACTGCAGCATCAGGACGTCGCGGAACATCGACTCGAGATCGGTCAGGACGCGGTCGATGCCGTCACGCAGACTCCGGGTGGCCCGGCGCTTCTGGTCGTCTTCCAGCGCGCTGAGCTGGCTGCGCACGGCAGGCGGCACCGCGGCTCCCGGAGTGATGCCGAGCGTCCGCAACAGCCCCTCCCGCTCGGCCTCGTCGCGCTCGGCGGTCAGCGCCTTCGCGTCGTCGGTGGCCAGCTGCACGATGCGCGCCGCTGTTTCGATCGCGGACCCCACTCCGCGCACCGACATGACGGCGCGGAGGGTCTCGTCACGACGCGCCCGCGCGTCGGCATCCGTCGCGAGGCGCACGGCCATGCCGATGTGACGCTGCGACAGACGCGCCGCCTGCTCGGCGGTCTGCTCGTCCACACCCGTGCGGGCGACGATGAGCCGGGCGACGTCGGCGACGTCGGGCTCGCGCAGGCGCAGCGTGCGCACGCGCGAACGGATCGTGGGCAGGAGGTCGGCCTCGCTGGGCGCGCAGAGGATCCACACCGTGCGCTCGGGAGGCTCTTCGAGTGCCTTCAGCAGCACGTTGCTGGTGCGTTCGATCATGCGATCGGCATCTTCCATCACCATGACGCGGTACCGACCCAGCGACGGCGAGAAGTAGGAGCGTTCGACGAGGGCCCGCGCATCCTTGATGGAGATGATGACGCCCTCGGTGCGCAGCGCCGTGAGGTCGGGGTGCGTTCCCGCGAGCACCTGCCGCATGGCCGCCTCGTCGCCCGGTTCGGCGATGAGCGCGGCGGCGAAGGCCGCGGCCAGCGTCGAGCGGCCCGATCCGGCCGGACCCGTGATCAGCCAGGCGTGGGCGAGCTGGCTGGGATCGGATGCCGCGGCCTGCAGCTGCTGCAGCGCCTCGTCCTGTCCCCACACCTCGCCCCACGGCAACGCGGCGCGGGATCGATCTGCCGTGGCGATCGCCGAATCCGCACTCATGAGCCCAGCCTACGGGCAGGTGCCGACAGCCCACCGCCGATCGGGTCGTGCCGCGGAGGTGACACCTCAGGCCAGCAGAGGGCGGATGCGATCGCGGACAGCGGCGGCGAGCTCGTCCTCTGACCGTGCCGCGTCGAGCACGAGAAAGCGGCGTGGATCGGCCGCCGCGAGGGCGAGGAAGGCGTCGCGGACCCGCTCATGGAACGCGCTCTTTTCGGCCTCGAGGCGGTCGAACGGCTTGTCGGCCGCATCGAGACGGCGCCGCGCGGTCGCCGGATCGAGATCCAGCAGCACGGTCAGATCCGGCAATGCTCCCTCGGTCGCCCACATCGACAGATCGCGCACCTGCTCGGCATCCAGCACTCGTCCGGCGCCCTGGTAGGCCACGGAGGAATCGAGATAGCGGTCCTGGATCACCACCTCGCCGCGCGCGAGCGCGGGCCGCACGAGCGTGGCGACGTGCTGGGCGCGATCTGCGGCGTACAGCAGGGCCTCGGCCCGCGGCGAAACCTCACCCCGATGGTGAAGGACGATGTCTCGGATGAGGACGCCGACCTCGGTGCCGCCGGGTTCGCGGGTGCGCACGACCGTGCGTCCCTGCTCGCGCAGCCACGTCTCCAGCCGCGTGGCCTGTGTGGTCTTGCCGGTGCCGTCGCCGCCTTCGAAGGTGACCCAGAGCCCTCGGGTCATTTCTTCTTGGCGGCCGGCTTGCGCGTGGTCGTCGCCCGGCGGGTCGTGCGCTTGGGTGCGGGGCCCTTGGCGCGCTTGTCCGCCAGCATCTGCACAGCGATCTCGAACGTGATGTCATCGGCGGTCTGGCCACGCGGGATGGTGACATTCGTGGTGCCGTCGGTGACGTACGCGCCGAACCGACCGTCCTTGATGCGGATGGGCTTGGCGGACACCGGGTCGGCTTCGAACTCCTTGAGGAAGCTCGCGGCGCGGTTCGCGTACTTCGGCTGCGCGTAGATCTCCAGAGCCTGCTCGAGCGTGATGTCGAAGATCTGGTCTTCGCTCGTGAGCGACCGCGAGTCCGTGCCCTTTTTCAGGTACGGACCGTAGGGACCGTTCTGGGCCGTGATGGGCGCCTGCGTCTCGGGGTCGACGCCGACGGTGCGCGGCAGCGAGAAGAGCTTCAAAGCGGTCTCGAGGTCGATCGTCTCGGGCGACATGCTCTTGAACAGCGACGCGCGACGCGGTTTTGGCGCTTCGACCTTCTTCTTCGCGACGCGCTTCTTCGGAGCCCCCTCAGCCACCACCGGCTCGGTCTCGGGCTCGGGCTCGGCGGGCAGCACCTCTTCGAGGTAGGGGCCGAAGCGTCCGTCCTTCACGACGATGTCGCGCCCGTTGTCCGGGTTCTGCCCGAGCACGCGGTCGCCGGCGATCGGGGCGTCGATGAGCTCGCGCGCCTTCTCGGGGGTGAGCTCGTCGGGGGCCAGATCGCCGGGGACGTTGACGATGCGCGTCGTTCCGTCGTCGTTGGGCACGTCGAGGTACGGCCCGTAGCGTCCGAAGCGGAGGGTCGCGACGTCGCCGATCTTGGTGGCGTTGATCTCGCGCGCGTCGATCTCGCCGAGGTTGTCGAGGATGTGGCGCAGACCGACGTGGTTCTCGGAGCCGAAGTAGAACTCGTTCAGCCACGCGACCCGCTGCTGCTCGCCGCGGGCGATCGCGTCGAGATCGTCTTCGAGCGCCGCGGTGAAGTCGTAGTCCACGAGGTCGGCGAAGTGCTCCTCGAGCAGTCGGACGACGCTGAACGCGAGCCAGCTCGGAACCAGTGCCTGGCCCCGCTTGGTGACGTACTCGCGATTGATGATGACGTCGATGATGCTCGCGAAGGTGGATGGGCGGCCGATCCCCTTCTCCTCGAGCGCCTTGACCAGCGAAGCCTCGGTGTAGCGGGGCTTCGGGCTCGTCGCGTGGCCCTTGGGCTCGACGTCGCTCAGAGAGAGCACGTCGCCGACGGCGAGCGCCGGGAGGGACTGATCGTCGGACTTGTCCGCGTCGCCGCGCCTCTCGTCCCGTCCCTCTTCGTAGGCCTCGAGGAAGCCTTTGAAGGTGTAGACGGTGCCCGATGCGGTGAAGGCGGCCGTCCGACCTGCGGCTTCGGTCTCGAGCGTCACCGTGGTCGTTTCGTACTTCGCATCCGACATCTGCGAGGCGACGGTGCGCTTCCAGATGAGCTCGTACAGACGAAGCTCGTCGCGGTCGAGCGAGGACGCGACGGATGCCGGGGTGCGGAACGACTCCCCCGACGGCCGGATCGCTTCGTGAGCCTCCTGCGCGTTCTTGCTGTTGTTGCGGTAGCTGCGCGGGTTCGCCGGCACGGCCTTGTCGCCGTACAGGGCGACGGCCTGCGTGCGCGCCGCCGTGACCGCCTGCGTCGACAGGGCGGTCGAGTCGGTGCGCATGTAGGTGATGAAGCCCTTCTCGTAGAGCCGCTGCGCGACGCCCATGGCGTGCTTGGCGCTCATCGAGAGCTTGCGTCCGGCCTCCTGCTGCAGGGTGGAGGTGGTGAACGGGGGCTTCGGGCTGCGGGTGCCGGGCTTGGCTTCGACGGCGGTGACGGTGGCGTCGCCTCGCGTCTCGATCGCGGTGGCAAGTTCACGCGCCTGCGACTCCGTCAGCACGACGACGGCCTTCTTGAGCTGACCGGCGTCGTCGAAGTCGGTGCCGCGGGCCAGCGGCGCGCCGTCGAGGCGGGCGAGGCGCGTGGCGAAGGACTCCTGTCCGGAGGCGGCGAGTGCCTCCACATCCCAGTAGGAGGCCGAGACGAACGCCATCCGCTCACGCTCGCGATCGACGACCAGGCGGGTGGCCGCCGACTGCACGCGCCCGGCGGAGGTGCCCTGACCGACCTTGCGCCGGGTGACGTCGGACACGTCCCACCCGTACAGGCGGTCGAGGATGCGGCGTGTCTCCTGAGCGTCGACCAGCGCGAGATCGAGCTCGCGGGTGTTGTCGACGGCGGCGCGGATGGCGTCCTTGGTGATCTCGTGGAACACCATGCGCTTGACGGGGACCTTGGGCTTGAGTGCCTCCAGGAGGTGCCACGCGATGGCTTCGCCTTCGCGGTCTTCATCGGTTGCGAGCAGGAGCTCGTCGGCGTTCTTCAGGGCGCGCTTGAGTTCGGCGACGGTCTTCTTGCCGCGCTCGCTCTCCACGTACAGCGGAGTGAAGCCGTTCTCGATGTCGATCGAGTACTTGCCGACCGAGGTCTTCTTC
>ERZ778028.1643-NODE-1643-length-21487-cov-6.593738_pt1 | contig 21487 bp, 22 predicted proteins | sample MGYA00375758_ERZ778028 | MGnify/ENA primary metagenome ERZ778028 (study PRJEB29350, sample SAMN05389828) | bioreactor metagenome | isolation source: Thiocyanate bioreactor | place: South Africa: University of Cape Town | collected 2014-03-17 ... | reverse complement strand
CATACGAGATAAGCTAGTGACTGGAGTTCAGACGTGTGCTCTTCCGATCTCTTGATCTCGTTCTTTTCTTTTTCGTAGCGGTCGATCTTGGCCTGGTACTTGGCCTTTTCGGTCTCGGCTGGGGTCAGGTCACGCGCCAGCTCGGCCAGGCTCTGTTTGGTGCTTTTGGACTGGAAGTAATTCCACTGGTTGGAGGCCTCGGTCTTCTTGATGGCCGCGTCGTTCTTCATCAGGCCCGCATTGGCCTGCGTGGCGCCGCCCATGTAGGCAAAGATGGCGCCCACCGTGGCCACGATGGCCGTGAACATGGCGATTTTGTTGGTGGACGAGCCGCTGCCGTGGTCCGCGCCGTGGTGCGCAGCATCGTGGCCGTGGGTGGCATGTTCGACCGCGTGGTCGTGGGGGCCGTGTACGTGGAATCCGCCGGAAGACATGGATAAAAACTCGTTGTATTGGTTATGGGTGAAAGCAGGACAGATGCAGCAGGGGCACTGGGGCGGTGATCAGACCGCCACGGGCGCTTTGATGGCCGGGTGGCACTGGTAGTCCAGCACCTCAAAGTCTTCGTACTCGTAGTCGAAGATGCTGTCCGGCTTGCGCTTGATGTTTAGCACGGGGTAAGGGTAGGGCGTGCGTGCCAGTTGCGTCTGCACCTGTTCATGGTGGTTGCTGTAAATGTGGCAGTCGCCGCCCGTCCAGATGAAGTCGCCCACATCCAGGTCGCATTGCTGCGCCACCATGTGGGTCAGCAGCGCATAGCTGGCGATGTTGAAGGGCACACCCAGAAAGATGTCGGCACTGCGCTGGTACAGCTGGCAGCTCAGCGTGCCGCGACCGCCGGGCGCTTGCGCCGGGGCCACGTAGAACTGGAAGAACGCGTGGCAGGGCATCAGCGCCATCTTGTGCAGCTCGGCCACGTTCCATGCGCTGACGATGATGCGGCGCGAGTCGGGGTTGGTTTTCAATGTCTTGATGACGTCGCTGATCTGGTCGATGTGCCCGCCGTCCGGCGTGGGCCAGCTGCGCCACTGCACGCCGTACACGGGGCCCAGGTCGCCGTCCTCGCGCGCCCATTCGTCCCAGATGGTCACGCCGCGCTCTTTCAGCCAGTTGTTGTTGCTGGAGCCGGTCAGGAACCACAGCAGCTCCTGGATGATGGACTTGAGGTGCACCTTCTTGGTCGTGACCAGCGGAAAACCTTCCTTCAGGTCAAACCGCATCTGGTGGCCGAACACGCTCTTGGTGCCCGTGCCCGTGCGGTCCGACTTGTCCACGCCGTGGGTGAACACGTGGCGCATGAAGTCTTCGTACTGGGAGCGCGCGGGGCGGGTGGGCAAGGCAGAGGCTGCCGGGGCGGCAGAAGGCTGGGTCATGGGATGGATCACTCAGGGTAGGGCGCCGCCATCAAGGGGTGGCCGTTGCCGACGGCGGATTTTATGCGGAGCGGGACAATGCGGGACTCGCCTTCCATCCACTGCAGTTCCCATGACGACTTCCGGCACCCCCGTCACCATCCGCCCCCTCCAGGCTGCCGACTGGCCCGCTGTATGGCCCGTCCTGCGCACCACCTTCCAGGCAGGGGACACGTATGCCTTCGCCCCCGACAGCACCGAGGCCGAGATTCACAAAGCCTGGGTAGAGCTGCCTGCAGCAACCTTTGTCGCCCTCGGTGCGGGCGGGGAGATTCTGGGCACGTACTTCATCAAACCCAACCAGGTAGGGCAGGGCGCCCATGTGTGCAACTGCGGCTATGTGGTGTCACCGGCTGCGCAGGGGCAGGGTGTGGCGTCGTTGATGTGCGAGCACTCGCAGCAGCAGGCTGTGGCCATGGGCTTTCGGGCCATGCAGTTCAACCTGGTGGTGGCCAGCAATGTGCGCGCCGTGCGGCTGTGGCAGCACCTGGGCTTTGCGATCGTGGGCACGCTGCCCGGGGCCTTCAGGCACCACACGCTGGGCTATGTCGATGCCCATGTGATGTTCAAGACGCTGGTGGCCTGAGTCGGTTGCCCACGCAAAAAGGGCTCCCAAGTGGGAGCCCTTTCAGAGTCCGGGGTCCAGGCCAGCAACGTGCGAGGCCACCCCCCGGGAAGCTCTGCGTTCTTACATCGCGCTGATTTCGCCCGATGGAATCTTGCCGGTGCGCACAGCTTCAGCAGCCTGGGCACGCACGGCAGCACGGTCGGCCGTGGACTTGTAAGTCACCACACGCGAACCAGCGGGTTCGATCGAGCGGGTCTGTGCCACGGTAGCGGCTTCGGCTTGCACTTCAGCGCGGGTGCGGTTGGTTTCGAACTTGGTGGCGAATTGCGAAGCATCGGCTTCGTCAGCCTGGGCACCAAAAGAAGCGAAAGCAGCGATAGCGGCGATGGAGAGGAAACGTGCGGTGTTGTTCATGATGGATAAGTCCTTGAAGTTAAAAAAGCGTCTCAAAAAAGCCGGGTCAAAAACCATTCCTGAACCGGGTTCGGTGAGTCGCCTTGCGGGTTCGGCTCATCGATGGGATGAACTGTACGCCGATGGTGTTCAGGGAAAAACTACGCAGTTGCAAACTGACTGTTCCAGTTTTGGAAACAGTGGGCGCGCACGAAGTGCGCCTCTGTGCGGAATTTGCTCTGGGCTACTCAGCGCTAAGGCAGGCATCCCGGGCCCGCAATACACATACCCAGTTGATGGATCTAGGTATAAATCCTGAGATTCTGGCGAAATTTAGTATGTGTATGGCTTTTCAAAGTATCAACTGAGCATCAGAGCATCGGTATCGTTCAGTCCATCAATGCCGCGATCCGACTGGCGTTGAATGGCAGATCCATACCAACTACGCAGGAGACGTTCCGATGCCCCGTTCCACCCGTCCACACACCCGCCTGGCCCTGGCCGTTGCTGCCCTGGCGGCATCGCTGTGCGGCGCCGCTGCGCATGCGCAGACCGAGCTCGTGATTGCCACCGTGAACAACGGCCACATGATCGAGATGCAAAAGCTCAGCAAAAACTTCGAGCAGGCCAACCCCGACATCAAGCTCAAGTGGGTGACGCTGGAAGAGGGCGTGCTGCGTCAGCGCGTGACGACCGACATCGCCACCAAGGGCGGCCAGTTCGACGTGATGACGATCGGCATGTACGAGGCGCCCATCTGGGGCAAGAAGGGCTGGCTGCAGGAGCTGAAAACCGACGCCGCCTATGACGTGGATGACCTGCTGCCCGCCGTGCGCAATGGCCTGTCCATCGACGGCAAACTGTTTGCCGCGCCCTTCTACGGCGAAAGCTCGATGCTGATGTACCGCAAGGACCTGGCCGACAAGGCCGGTGTGCAGGTGCCCGAGCGCCCCACCTGGCCACAGATCAAGGACCTGGCTGCCAAGATCCACGATCCCAAGAACGGCGTGTATGGCATCTGCCTGCGCGGCAAGCCGGGCTGGGGCGACAACATGGCCTTTTTGACCACGCTGGTTAACACCTTTGGTGGCCAGTGGTTTGACATGCAGTGGAAGCCGCAGCTCGAATCCAAGCCCTGGAAGGACGCGATCACTTTCTACGTGGACCTGCTCAAGAACTATGGCCCTCCCGGCTCGTCCGCTAACAGCTTCAACGAAATTTTGGCGCTGACCAACTCGGGCAAGTGCGGCATGTGGGTGGATGCGACCATCGCCGCGTCGTTCGTGGCCGACCCCAAGCAGTCCAAGGTGGCCGACCAGATGGCCTTTGCCCAGGCGCCCACCATGAACACTCCCAAGGGCGCCAACTGGCTGTGGTCGTGGAATCTGGCGATCCCCGCGGGGTCCAAGAAGGTGGAAGCCGCGCAGAAGTTCATCACCTGGTCCACCAGCAAGGAGTACATCCAGCTGGTGGCCAAGACCAACGGCTGGGCCAACGTGCCCACCGGCACGCGCAAGAGCACCTACGCGTCGCCCGAGTTCCAGAAGGCCGCCCGCTTCGCTGCTGCAGAGAAGACCGCGATCGACTCGGCCAACCCCACCGACTCGACCTTGCCCAAGAGCCCTTACGTGGGTGTGCAGTTCGCTGCGATTCCTGAGTTCCAGGCCATCGGCATTGCGGTGGGGCAGCAGATGAGTGCAGCCCTGGCAGGCAAGACAACGGTGGACGCCGCGCTCAAGGCCAGCCAGGTGACGGCGGACCGGGAGATGAAGAAGGCCGGCTACTACAAATAGGCATTCATTCGGCTACTGCGCGGGCCGATCCGGGGCCGGTGTTCCTCGCCGTACGAGAGTACGGCTGCGGTACAGCGACCCCACCTCGGCCCGCTCGCGACGCCGACTGAACGCCTATTTCTGCTGGACTTTTTTTCTGAGGCCTCCATGAATCGCCGCCTGCTCCCCCGCCTGCTGCTCACGCCAGCCATGGCCACGCTCTTCCTGTGGATGATCGTGCCGCTTTTGATGACGATCTACTTCTCGCTGATCCGCTACAACCTGATGCAGCCGGACCAGACCGGTTTTGCCGGGCTGGAGAATTTTGAGTATTTCGTCACCGATCCTTCGTTTGGCACCGCAGTGGTCAACACGCTGCTGCTGCTGGGCAGCGTGATCCTCATCACGGTGGTGTTCGGAATTGCGATTGCGCTGCTGATCAACGAGCCGTTTGCGGGGCGGGGCATTGTGCGGGTGCTACTTATCTCGCCGTTCTTCGTCATGCCCACGGTGAACGCGCTGATGTGGAAGAACATGATGATGAACCCCATCTACGGCGTGCTCGCCCAGGTGTGGATGTTCTTCGGCGCGCAGCCGGTCGATTGGCTCACTGACTACCCGCTGTTCTCCGTCATCGTGATGGTGTCATGGCAATGGCTGCCTTTTGCCACTCTGATCTTCATGACCTCGCTGCAGAGCATGAACCACGAGCAGCTCGAAGCCTCGCGCATGGACGGCGCCAACTACCTGCAGCAGCTGCGCTACCTGTACGTGCCGCACCTCGCGCGCTCGGTGGCCGTGGTGGTGATGATCGAACTCATCTTCTTGCTCAGCATCTTTGCCGAGATCTACACCACCACCGGTGGGGGGCCTGGCGATGCCAGCACCAACGTCACTTTTTTGATCTTCAAGCAAGCGCTGCTCAATTTTGATGCGGGCGTGGCCTCGGCTGGAGCGCTGTTTGCGGTGGTGCTGGCCAACATCGCGGCCGTATTCCTCATCCGCATGGTCGGCAAGAACCTCGACAAGTAAGGCTCGCATTTTTATGACCGTACGACGCCGTTCCCAATTTCCGCTCGGCATGTTGGCCCTGCGCACCGCTGCGGCCTGGGCCGTGGCCCTGCTGCTGGTGTTTCCGCTGGCCTGGCTGTTTCTCACCGCCTTCAAGACCGAGCTGCAGGCCATTGCCGTGCCGCCACTGTTCGTCTTCACGCCCACGCTCGAAAACTTTCACGAGGTGCAGGAGCGCAGCGACTACCTGCTGTACGCCAAGAACTCGGTCATCACCAGCGTGCTCTCCACCGTGCTGGGGCTCATGCTGGCCGCGCCTGCCGCGTATGCCATGGCCTTCTTCAAGGGCAAGTACACCAAGGACATCCTGATGTGGATGCTCTCCACCAAAATGATGCCCGCCGTGGGCGCGCTGGTGCCCATCTACGTGCTGGCGCAAAAGAGCCACCTGCTCGATACACAGCTTGCGCTCATCATCGTGTTCGCGCTGTCCAACCTGCCCATCATGGTCTGGATGCTGTATTCGCACTTCAAGGACATCCCGCGCGAGATTCTGGAAGCCGCGCGCATGGACGGGGCCACGCTGTGGCAAGAGGTGCGCCTGGTGCTGCTGCCGCTGGGCATGGGCGGGCTCGCATCCACCGGCCTGTTGTGCCTGGTGCTGTCATGGAACGAGGCCTTCTGGAGCCTGAACCTGAGCGCCGCCAAGGCGGGCACGCTGGCCACGCTGATCGCGTCGTACTCCAGCCCCGAGGGCCTGTTCTGGGCCAAGTTGTCGGCAGCCTCGCTGATGGCCATTGCGCCCATCGTGGTGTTTGGCTGGTTCAGCCAGAAGCAGCTCGTCCAAGGTCTCACGTTCGGCGCGGTCAAGTAAAGCGCAGCGTTCATCTCCCCAGATTTCAAGCATTCAGGAACCCGATTCCATGGCCTACCTTCAACTGCGCGGCATCGAGAAATTCTTTGGCGAACACCGCGCCATCAAGGGCATCGACCTCTCCATCCAGAAGGGCGAGTTCATCGTCTTTGTCGGCCCCTCGGGCTGCGGCAAGTCCACGCTGCTGCGGCTGATCGCGGGGCTCGAAAATATCGACGGCGGCACGCTCATGCTGGACGGCCGCGACATCACCGACCAGCCGTCGAGCAAGCGCGACCTGGCCATGGTGTTCCAAAGCTATGCGCTGTACCCGCACATGAGCGTGTACGAGAACATGAGCTTTGCGCTCAAGCTGGCCAAGGTGGACAAGCAGGTGATCGACGAGAAGGTGCAGAACGCTGCGCGCATCCTCAACCTCACGCAGTACCTGCAGCGCACGCCCAAGGAGCTGTCGGGCGGTCAGCGCCAGCGTGTGGCCATCGGTCGCGCCATCGTGCGCGCGCCCAAGGTCTTCCTGTTCGATGAGCCACTGTCCAACCTTGACGCGGCGCTGCGCGGCCAGACGCGCGTGGAGATCGCCAAGCTGCACCGCGACCTGGGCGCCACCACCATCTACGTGACGCACGACCAGGTCGAGGCCATGACCCTGGCCGACCGCGTGGTAGTGCTGCGCGACGGCATCATCGAGCAGGTGGGTACGCCGCTGGAGCTGTACGACCGGCCCGCCAACCAGTTCGTGGCCCAGTTCATCGGCACGCCGCAGATGAACGTGGTGCCCCTGCCGCAGCTGCCACCGCCCGTGCAACAGCAGGCGCCTGCAGGGGCTGAGGGTGGCGCCATCGGCCTGCGACCTGAGAACATCATGGTGCGCAACACCGGCGCTACGCCCGTGACAGGCCAGGTGGACCTGGTGGAAGCGCTGGGCGCCGAAACCCTGATCTACGTGAGCACCCCCGGCGGCGCGCAGTTTGTGGCCCGCCAGAACGACCGCACAGGCCTGCGCGCGGGCGATGCGGTGAGCCTGGACATCGATGCCTCGCAAGCCCACTGGTTCGATCCCCAAGGCCGCGTGGTGGCCCGCCAAGCTGCATGATGGTCATGAGCCTCCAAGACCCACTCCAAGGCAAGGTGGCAGCCGTTACTGGCGCGGCCTCTGGCATCGGTTTTGCCAGCGCCCAGGCCATGGCCGAAGCGGGCGCGCGCGTGGTGCTGATCGACCGCGACGAGGCCGCGCTGGCCAAGGCCTGCGAGGCCATTGGCGAACGCGCTTCGCCGCTGGTGCTCGATCTGCTGGATGCCAGGCAGTGCTCCAGTCTGCTGCAGCGCACGCTGAGCATCGCCGGTCCGCTCGACATCTTCCATGCCAACGCGGGGCTTTATGTGGGCGGCGATCTGGTCGATGCCGACCCTGACGCCATCGACCGCATGCTCAACCTGAACGTCAACGTGGTGATGAAGAACGTGCACAACGTGCTGCCCCACATGATCGAGCGCGGCACGGGGGACATCATCGTCACCAGCTCGCTGGCCGCGCATTTCCCCACCCCATGGGAGCCCGTCTACGCGTCGTCCAAGTGGGCCGTCAACTGCTTTGTGCAGACCGTGCGCCGTCAGGTCTTCAAGCACGGCATCCGCGTGGGTTCCATCTCGCCCGGGCCCGTGATCACCTCGCTGCTGGCCGACTGGCCTGCCGAAAAGTTGGCTGAAGCCAAGGCCAGCGGCAGCCTGATCGAGGCCTCTGAAGTGGCCGAGGTGGTGCTGTTCATGCTCACCCGCCCACGCGGCATGACCATCCGCGACGTCGTGATGATGCCCACGAACTTTGATCTCTAGAAACCTGCAGTCACGCACCATGAATTTCATCCTGCACCTGGGCCTGGGCTCCTTCCACCGCGCGCACCAGGCCGTCTATGTCCACACATTGCGCCAACAGGGCACCAGCGATGACCGGGACTGGGCCATCGCGGGCGGCAACTTACGCCCCGACATGGCCGACACCATCGCGGCGCTGCAAGCGCAGGGTGGGCGCTACACGCTGGAGACGGTCACGCCCCAGGGCGAGCGCAGTTACACCGTCATTGAGTCCATTCAGCGCGTGATCCCTTACCAGGACGATCTGGCCCTGCTGATTGCCATGGGCGCCGACCCCGCCACACGCATCATCAGCTTCACGGTGACCGAGGCAGGCTACTACCTCGACGCGAAAAACCAGCTCGACTGGCCCACCTTTGCCGACCTGCGCGCCGACCTCGCGGCAGTCAAGGCAGGCCAAGCGGGCCACACCATTTACGGCGGCCTGGTCAGCATCCTGCGCGCGCGCATGGCTGCGGGTGCGGGCCCCGTGACGCTGATGAACTGCGACAACCTGCGACACAACGGCGAGCGCTCGCGCAGCGGGCTGCTGCAGTTCATCGACGCGCTGGGCGATGCGCCACTGAAAACCTGGGTGGAGCAGAACACCACGAGTCCCAACGCCATGGTGGACCGCATCACGCCGCGCCCCACGTCCGATGTGGCTGAGCGCGTGAAGGCCGCGACCGGCTGGGACGACAAGGCGGCTCTGATGGGCGAGAGCTTCATCCAGTGGGTGATCGAAGACGACTTCATCGCCGGGCGGCCCGCGTGGCAAAAGGTTGGCGTCGAGATGGTGCAGTCGGTGCAGGCGCACGAAGAGGCCAAGATCCGCCTGCTCAACGCCACCCACAGCTGCATTGCGTGGGCGGGCACGCTGGCGGGCTACCAGTACATCCACGAAGGTACGCACGACGCCGCCATCCGCCAGATGGCCTACGACTACGTGACCGACGACGCGATCCCCGTGCTGCTGCCGTGCCCCATCGACCTGGAGCGCTACCGCGACGTGGTGCTGGACCGCTTCGGCAACCCCGCCATCGCAGACACCAACCAGCGTGTGGCCATGGATGCGTTCTCCAAGATCCCCGGCATGATCGCGCCCACCATCCGCGACAAGCTGGCGCGCAATGCGTCGTTTGACAGCGTCGCCATGCTGCCCGCACTGTTCCTGGCCTACCTGCAGCGCTGGCACGCCGGGCAGATCCCCTACACCTACCAGGACCAGGCCATGGACCCGGCCGTGGCCCACGCCATCTGCGAGGCCACCGACCCGGTGGCTGCCTTCGCGGCCGACACGACCCTGTGGGGCGAGATGGTCGGCCGCCCCGAGCTGGTGGACACCCTGCGCAAAGCCTATGCCCGCGTGCTGGCCTTTGTAGCGCAGCGGACAGGCGCCTGATGCTGGTGTAACTTCGGCCCACCCACTGCCATGACCGTGAAAACCCCCACCGCCCCGCGCCAGACCAAGCCCGAGCTGGAGCACGACTATGTGCGCTCGCCCGCGCTGGGCTACGAGCCGCCCGAGACGGCGGGGTTCATCCGCTGTCTGTCGCATGGCTTTCCCACGCCGCTGGCGCGCTGGCACTACCACGACGAGTACGAGCTGCACCTGATCACCGCCACCTCGGGCAAGGTGTTTGTGGGCGACTGGATCGGGCAGTTCCAGCCCGGCCAGCTGGTGCTGACCGGCCCGCGCCTGCCGCACAACTGGATCAGCATGGACCTGCCCGAAGGCGGTGTGCCGCTGCGCGACCTGGTGATCCAGTTCTCCCACGCGCCGCTGGTCGCCAGCAGCGAGAGCATTCCTGAGCTGCGCGAGGTGCTGCCCCTGCTGGAGCGCGCACGCCACGGCATCGAATTCTTCGGCATGGAGGCGCAGGCGCAAGAGCACTGGCACCGCATCAAGGCGCGCCAAGGCCTGGCACGGTTTGGCGCGTTCTGTGAGTTCCTGAGCGACCTGGCCCGCTGCACCGACTTTCGCCTGCTGTCGAGCACGCAGCTGCAAAGCGAGGACGACGACACTCAGCTCGACCAGATCAACGCCATCGTGAGCCGCATCACCGACCACCTGGCCGAGCCGCTGTCGGCGGCCGACCTGGCGCAGGAGCTGGGCATGACAGAGAGCCGCTTCTCCCGCTTCTTCCGCCGGGCCACGGGCAACACCTTCACCGACTTTGTGAACCTGGTGCGCGTGAACCGCGCGTGCCAACTGCTGATGGAGACCGAGCGCTACATCACGCACATCGCGTATGACGTTGGCTTCAACAACATGGCCAACTTCAACCGCCGCTTTCTGGACATCAAGGGCATGACGCCCAGCGAGTACCGCAAGCAGGGCGCGGGAAGGTTTGGCAAGACCTCCTGAGCCCAGCAGGGGTGGCCTCATGGATGAGGCGTCCCTGCTTGTGGACTCCCGGCCTGCAGCCCGTCAGACGCACTGCCCAGGGCTTTGTTTTTCACTGTGAATCACTGACATCAGTCCATCTCCCATGTACCTCGGAATCGATTTGGGCACCTCGGGTGTCAAGCTCCTGCTGCTGGACGACGCGCACGCCGTGGTCGCCACGGCCGATGCGGCCGTGCCCCAGCACCGCCCCCAGCCCACCTGGAGCGAGCAGCACCCGGCCGACTGGTGGGCGGCAGTGGAGTCTGCCGTGGCGCAGCTGCGCGCTCAGGTGCCCGCTGCGTGGGCGCTGGTGCGGGGCATCGGCCTCTCGGGCCACATGCATGGCGCCGTGGTGCTGGGTGCGCAAGGCCAAGTGTTGCGCCCGGCCATCCTATGGAACGACGGCCGCGCCAGCGCCGAATGTGCGCAGCTAGAAGATGCCGTGCCCACATCACGCCAGATCACCGGCAACCTCGCCATGCCTGGCTTCACCGCGCCCAAGCTGCTGTGGCTGCGCGCCCACGAGCCTGCCGTGTTTGCGCAGATCCGCACCGTGCTGCTGCCCAAGGACTGGCTGCGCCTGCAGCTCACCGGTGATGCAGTGAGCGACATGTCCGACGCATCGGGCACGCTGTGGCTGGATGTGCAGGCCCGCGCCTGGAGCCCGGCAATGCTGCAGGCCTGCGGGCTCGATACATCGCACATGCCAGCGCTGGCCGAAGGCAGTGCGCCCACGGGCACGCTGCGCAGCGATGTGGCACGCCGCTGGGGGCTTGGTGGCAATGTCGTCGTGGCTGCAGGCGCGGGCGACAACGCCGCCAGTGCCGTGGGCGTGGGCGCCCGCACTGCAGGGCAGGGCTTTGTGTCGCTGGGCACCTCGGGCGTGGTCTTTCGCGTGACGGATGCCTTCGCTCCTGCCACCGAGCGCGCCGTGCACGCCTTTGCCCATGCGCTGCCGCAGCGCTGGCACCACATGTCGGTCATGCTCAGCGCAGCCAGTGCGTTTGGCTGGGTCACCCGGCTCACGGGGCGCGGCGAGGAGGCGCGGCTGTCGGACGCCGTGGGCACCCTCGGCACCACCCGCCAGGCGCAGGCACCGCTGTTTTTGCCCTACCTGAGCGGCGAGCGCACGCCGCACAACAATGCGGCTGCTACCGGCGTTTTCATGGGCTTGCGCGCCGAACATGACGCAGCCGACCTGGCCTATGCGGTGATGGAAGGTGTGGGCTTTGGTTTGCTGGATGGCCTCAATGCGATGCGTGCCGCTGGGGCCGGGCAGGGCAGTGCATCTGGTGATGTTGGCGCAGCCCTGGCCCTGGTCGGTGGCGGTGCCCGCAGCAACCCCTGGGCGCAGCTGCTGGCCGGTGCGCTGGGCACTCCACTGCAACGCCCGCAGGGTGCACACGCAGCCGCCGCCTTGGGCGCCGCGCGCCTGGCGGCGATGGCCTGCGGTGGTGATGAAGCCCCCTGGTGCCAACCCCTGCCCGCTGACGCCACGTTCCTGCCACAGCCTGCGCAACAGGCCCTGCTGGCCGAACGCTATGCCCGCTTTGTCGCGCTGTACCCCGCGCTGCAATCGCAGTTCTGATCTGCTGCCTAACAAGCCACCATGACTTCTGCACCCAACACCTCTACCGCCACGACGCCTGTCCACGCCGCCATCGCCGGCGAGGCCCTCATCGACCTCATCCGCCGCCCTGATGGCAGCTACCTGCCGTGTCTGGGCGGCGCGCTCTACAACCTGTGCCGCGCGCTGGCCCGGCAGGGCGTGGGCACGCAGTACCTCAACCCCTTGTCGCGCGACCGCTTTGGCCGCGAGCTGGCGGCGCAGCTGGTGGCCGACGGCGTGGTGCTGGCCCAGCCAGAGCCTGTGCAGCAAGTCACCTCACTGGCCGTGGTCAACCTCGATGCACACGGCCATCCCGATTACGCCTTCTACCGCGAAGGCGTGGCAGACCGTGCCGTGTCCGCCGCAGGCCTGGGCGACAGCTGCGCCGCCTTGCCCGCACTGCAGCTGGTCTGCACCGGCGCGCTGGCACTCGACGCGCGCGACACGGCCATCTACCTGCCGTGGCTGGCCGCCCAGCGCGCCGCAGGCCGCTGCGCGGTGGTCGATGCCAACCTGCGCCCCTCCGTCATGCCCGACCTGCCAGCCTACCGCTCCGCGGTGCACGCCGCACTGGCCCATGCACACATCATCAAGGCCAGCGACGAAGACCTGGAGCATCTGGCCGTGCCGGGTGCGGATGCCTTGGCCCGCGCACAGCATCTGCTCGCCGCCAACCCGCAGGCCCACCTGCTCGCGCTGACCCTGGGCGCGGAAGGCGCCTGGCTGCTGCACCGCAACGGCGCGCAGTGTTTTGCCAAAGAGGCCCATCCGCTGCAGGTGGTGGACACCGTGGGCGCAGGCGACAGCTTTCTGGCTGGGCTGCTGGCGCATTTGCTGCGGCAGTCGCAGACCGCCAGGGTTGCGAGTTTTGCGCAGTTTGTGGGCGGGCTGACGGCCGACGCCTGCCAGCAGGCGCTGCGCCATGCACTGGCCAGTGCCAGCCTGTGTGTGATGGAGCAGGGCTGCGTGCCGCCGGGCTGGGCGGCTGCACGCGCATGGGGCGAGCAGCATCCCGCCGCCCAAGACCCGCACTGACATGGGGATTGTGTCCGCACCCCTGGGAGCTGGATGTCTATGATCAAACATCGTCAATTCGCCGGGGATGCCCATGACTGATCTTGTGGTTGCGGTGTTGTGGTCGGCAGTGGATGTGCTGCTGATCGCCACCGGCGCACTGCTGGTGCGTGCGCTCAGCCTCGGGCGCTGGCGCACGGAAGATGCGCGCCACAAGGAAGCCCGCATGTTTGCTCCCGCCGGGGCGTTGTCGTTTCGGCGCGATGGTCAACGCGTGGTGACGGCGACCGGGGTGTACATCGCCGGATCCGCGTTTTATGCCGTGCTGGCGGTGTTGCTGGTTGGTCTGTCGCGGGCCGCATCGGCATGACGCCCGCCGACGCTGCCGCCGAAACCCTTTGCATCATGCCTGTGGGGGCAGATGCGGCAGAAGCCGCCTGTACGGTCACCCGCCAGTCCATCACCCACTGCTGCGTGCTCGATCATGCCAATGACGCTGCCATCCTGTCAGCCTGGCTGGCCAACAAGACACACGAGAACCTGGCCGCGTGGATGGCCGCGCCGGGTGCTGCGGCGTGGGGCGCATACCGGGGCGAAACGATGGTGGGCTTTGCGCTGCGGGCGCAGGCCACGCTGGCGCTGTGCTACGTGGTGCCGGATGCCTTGCACCGGGGGGTAGGGCGGGCCTTGCTGCAGAACATCGAAGCCCATGCCCGCGAGGCGGGGCTCGCAACGCTGGACCTGGAGAGCACGCGCACGGCAGAGCCCTTTTACCGTCGCCATGGCTACGTGCCGCATGGCGTGGCGCAAACGTGGGCCGGGCTACAGGCGCAGCCCATGCGCAAGCGGTTGTGACGTCACCTTGTCTGCGGCGGCGTCAACCCTCGGGTCACGGGCGAGTTAGCGAGTTTTATAGCAAAAAGAGCTTCCAGCGCTCAATTTGTAAGCGCTAGTGGCTCTCAATTTAATAGCAATTGGTACCCTCACCCCCGACGCACCTCACACATCAGTACGCACCCGGTGGCCCTGGTTGTCGTTCATTTCCAGAATCCACCACTGGGCCCCCGTGTTCCTGTCGATGAAGCGCATGTGCGAGGCGATATTGGCGAGCGTCGGGCTGTCAAGGCGGAGCAGGCGCTGCACATAGTCCACCACGTCGTCGGCCACGTGGGTGAATTCAAAACCGTCGTGGTCAAACTCGAACACCTGGCCGGCGCACTCGCCATCGGTCGCCATCAGGATGTAGTTGCCCGAATGCGGCGTTTCGCCAATCACCAGGCAGTGTGGGATCCAGTCGGGCAGGATCTCTTCGCGTTCTTCGTCGCTCAAATGTTCCGTCCAGCCCTCAAACGCCTCCTGCAATGTGGGCCATTCAGCGGGCGGGGCGATGTAGCGGGCGGCATCGCCGGTGTTGGCGTCGTGGTACAGCAAAACGCCGCCCATCGTGGCGTAGAACGCTGGCAACTGGCCCACCTCGGGCAGTGGCACATCCAGCGCTGCAGGCGGCTGGATGTGGTGCTGGAAGTTCACCGTTTTGGTTTCTTGCGGCTTGTTGATGCGCTCGCAGAGGAATGTGCCGGCGTGTTCGGCAATGGCGCGGTGCAGGTCGGGCAGGGTCATCGCAGGTCCTCGGGGCGGCGGTCAGAGTTCTTGGGCGTACACGATGAAGCCATGGTGCTTGGCCAGCTTGTCGTACAGCTGGCGCCCGGCGGTGTTGCTCTCATGGGTTTGCCAGTACACGCGCGACGACTTGGCGGCGCGCGCTGCGTCGTACACGGCCTGGATGAGCGCCCGCCCCACGCCCCGGCCGCGGGCGGCCTCGCGGGTGAACAGGTCGCTCAGGTAGCACACGGGTTCGATGCGCGTCATGCTGCGGTGGAACACATAGTGCGTGAGGCCCAGCAGCTCGCCGCTGGCATCGTCTTGCGCCACCAGGCAGAACATGGGCTCTGCCGCGTCATGAAAGCGCTGCCAGGTGGTTTGTGTGATGTGCTCTGGCAGCGCGGTGGCACCAAAGCGGCCGTAGAACGCGTTGTAGCCGTCCCAGAGCGGGCGCCAGGCGGCGTAGTCTTCGGGTTGAGCCGGGCGCACGGTGATGGCAGCGGTCATTGGGCAGCTTTCAGTGGGTTTACTGCAGCACGCGCTTCGGGTTCATGATGCCCTGCGGGTCCAGCGCCTGTTTGATGGCGCGCATCATGGAGAGCGCCACGGGCGATTGGTACTTGGCCAGCTTGTCGGCCTTGAGTTCGCCGATGCCATGCTCGGCCGAGAATGAGCCGCCAAACTGGGCCACGGCCTCGTACACCAGATGGTTCACATGGTCCTCGTATTCGCGCAGGAAGGCCTTGGGGTCGCCCTCTGCCGGGGCCTGCACGTTGTAGTGCAGGTTGCCGTCGCCCAGGTGGCCGAAGTTGACCAGGCGCACGCCGGGGATCTCGCGCTGCAGCACCGCGTCCGTGTGCGCCACAAAGGCGGGGATGCGCGAGATCTGCACCGAGATGTCGTGCTTGATGTTCAGGCCTTCTTCGGCCTGGGCGAGGGGAATGCTCTCGCGGATGTGCCACAGCTGGTGCGCCTGGGTAAGGTTCTCGGCCACCACGGCGTCGGTCACGCAGCCCATTTCAAACGCGGTCTCCAGCAGCGACTCGAATCGAGCGCGGGCGTGCTCTTCGGATTCGCTGTCGGAGTTTTCGAGCAGCACACACCACGGCGCGTTGTCGTCGCCCAAAAACGGCACGCGCAGCTGTGGCATGTGTTTGCCCACCAGGCTCAGCGCAAACTGGCCCATCACCTCAAAGCCCGTAAGGCCTGCGCCCAGCTGCTTGTGTGCCAGACCCAGCAAAGCCACAGCGTGTTCCATCGAAGGCACAGCCGCCCACGCGGTGAGGTTGGCGGCGGGCTGGGGGTAGAGCTTCATCGTCGCGGCGGTGATGATGCCGAGCGTGCCTTCGCTGCCGATGAAAAGGTCGCGCAGGTCGTAGCCCGTGTTGTCCTTGCGCAGGCCCTTGAGGCCGTCCCACACCTCGCCCTGAGGCGTGACGACTTCGAGGCCCAGGCACAGGTCGCGCGCGTTGCCGTAGCGCACCACCTGTGTGCCGCCCGCATTGGTGCCCAGGTTGCCGCCGATGGTGCAACTGCCTTCGGCTGCGAGGCTCAGGGGGAAGAGCACGCCAGCCTTCTCGGCCTCGTCCTGCAGGTTCTGCAGGATGCAGCCCGCTTCCACAGTCATGGTCAGGTTGTCGGTGTCCACGTTGCGCACCGCGTTCATGCGTGTGAGGCTCAGCACGATCTGCGTGCCGCTGTCATCGGGCGTAGAGCCCACGGCAAGGCCCGTGTTGCCGCCCTGGGGCACGATGGCGGTGCCCGCTGCCGCGCAGGCCTTGACCACGGCGGCCACTTCTTGCGTGTTGGCGGGGCGCACCACGGCCAGGGCCTTGCCGCGCACGCGGCGGCGCCAGTCCTGTTCCCAGGCGGTCAGGTCGCCTTCGTGGAGCACATGGGCGGGGCCGACGATGGTGCGCAGGGTGTCGAGCAAGGTGGTCATGGATGAAGCAGCGTGTTCAGTGGGTGGATCGGGTGGCAGGGGACTGCGCTAAGGGCATCAGGGAGCGGGCGTCGCCGCGCTGGCTTCTGCCACAGCAGCGGCGGCCTTGGCGTTGCGCTGGCGCACGCGCACATGCAGTGTGCAGGCGGTGAACAGCACGAGGCACAGGGCCACTTCGCCCCAGGCCAGCCACTGCGATGGTGGCTTGTCGCCCCAGCCGCGCACCACGCCTTCGGTGAAATACAGCCAGATCACCAGGCTGACCCAGCGGTAGGTGTACATGCGGTTTTTCAGGATGCCCGCCAGCGGGATGCACAGCGGCAGCGCCTTGATGGCCAGCCACGAGCCGCCAGGCCTGACCGGGGCCAGCACCAGCTCCCAGGCCAGGCACAGAACAATCAGGGCGAGCAGGCTGCCGGTGGCAAGCCAGCGGGTGGCGGCAACGCCGCTGTCGGACGGCGGGAGAGGGATGGCGGGGGAGGCAGTCATTGGGGTGGCATCATATCGGCCATGCCCTTGACCTTACAGACAGCCGCACTGCGCGTGGAGGCGCTGATGACCGAGCTGTCGCACTTCCCCTGGAAGACCACGGCCCAGACGCTGCGTGAGCGCTTCCGCGAGGACCACCTGGGCCTCACGGCCAGCAGCCTGACCTTCACCACCATCCTGGCGCTGGTGCCTTTTTTTACCGTGGCGCTGGCGGTATTCACCGCATTTCCCATCTTCGGCAAGCTGCAGGACGCGCTGCAGGGCTGGCTGGTCAGCAGCCTGGTGCCCGACAGCATTTCGCGGCAGGTGCTGGGCTACCTCACGCAGTTTGCAGCCAAGGCCAGCAGCCTGGGGGTGGCGGGGTTCAGCATCCTGCTGGCCACGGCGCTGGCGCTGATCCTGACCATCGACCGCACCCTCAACGACATTTGGCGCGTGCAGCGCCTGCGGCCGCTGGGGCAGCGGGTGCTGATCTACTGGGCGGCCATCACGCTGGGGCCATTGCTGATGGGGGCGAGCCTGGCGCTCACGTCTTATGTGATGTCGGCCTCGGGCGGGCTGGTCAAGCGCCTGCCGGATGGCGTGCAGCTGCTGTTCGACTCGATCCAGTTTGTGGTGCTGGCGGGCGGCATGGCGTCGCTGTACCACTATGTGCCCAACACGCCGGTGAAATGGCGGCACGCCTGGACGGGCGGCTTTTTTGTGGCGGTGTGCATCGAGCTGGCCAAGAAAGTGCTGGCGGTGTACCTGGGCAAGGTGCCCACCTATTCGGTGGTGTACGGCGCGTTTGCCACGCTGCCCATCTTGCTGGTGTGGATCTACGTGGCCTGGGTCATTGTGCTGCTGGGGGCCGTGGTCACTGCCTACCTGCCCAGCCTGCTGGCGGGCGTGGCGCGGCGTGGCACTGTTGCGGGCTGGACGTTCCAGTTGGCGGTGGAGGTGCTGCAGGTGCTGCACCGCGCGCGCCAGCAGCCTGCCAAAGGCCTGCGCCCCAGCCAGCTGGCCCAGCTGTTGCGGGTGGATGGATTGCAACTGCAGCCGGTGCTGGAAGCCCTGACCGCGCTGGACTGGGTGGGGCAGGTGAGCGATGCCGCCGTGAGTGCGGCCGACGTGCCTGAGTCCCGCTATGTGTTGCTGGCCGACCCGGAAATCACCCTGCTGGCGCCCCTGGTACAGCGCTTGCTGCTGCAGCGGGTGGACAGCCTGGGCCCGCTGTGGGCCAACGCGAAGCTGGAAACCTTGCGCATGGCCGATGTGCTGCAGGCGCGTTGAGCGGAGCGGGTGGGCGCCTTCAAACGGCAGTCATTTGCTATATAAGTAATAGCTATTCAGGCAAACTGCACTAGCGCTTCCTGCCTCTGAGGCTTTAAATCAGCTCACAGGGGCACTTTACCCGTCCAGATGTCCTTGTACATGACCCAGTCGCCCATGAAGCTGTAGAGCGGGCGCTTGAAGCTGGCGGGCTTGTTCTTCTCAAAACCGAAGTGTCCCACCCAGGCAAAGCCATAGCCGCAGAGCAGGCCATACAGCAGATACTGGGGCTTGCCTGTGGTTACCAGCATTGCCAGGCAGACCAGGGTGAGCGTGGAGCCCACAAAATGCAGGCGGCGGCATGTGCGGTTGCTGTGCTCGCTCAGGTAGAACGGGTAGAAGTCCCCAAAGCTTTTGAAGGCCCGAGGGTCAGTGGCGGGCGCGGGTTGCGAGGGGGCAGTCTGGGTGGTCATGGCGTTGTCTCCGGGCGGCGTTGGGGCTCTGCCCGCGTTATACGCCGCAGCGCCAGCGCGCACCAGGGGGGCAGTGCGGGTGTGCTGTTGCCAACGGGTCTGCCACCCTGGACCGGCGATTGAAACCCCGGCGGACTGTCAGCGCGCCGGGGTTTGGGGTCTCAACTGGCCAGGAAGTCGCGGATGGCGGCCAGTGTTTCTTCGGGCGCCTCGGTCATCTGGTTGTGGCCCACGGGCAGGTGGGCGATCTGCACCTGCTTGCCCGCCGCCTGGGCGGCCTTGACGAGACCTTGTGCCGCCTTGGGCGCCGTCATCTGGTCCTGGCTGCCCAGCGCAAACAGCACGGGGCAGGTGAGGGCTGCCATTGCCGCTTCGCCGCCCGCGTAGCTGTCGCAGGCCACAAAACCCCGGTGGAACACATTGACCTGCGGGTTGCTACGCAGCACCTTGCGCCCCAGCGCCATGCCCGCGCCAAACACCCAGGTGCCAGGCCCCAGAGCCGACGGGGGCGCAGACAGCGTGCTGCGCGAGAACACATTGACCATGCGCATCGCCTTCTCCGGGTCGGTCTGCGAGGCCTCGATGAGTGCGGGCGACACCTTCATCGGGAACGCCGTGCCCACCAGCACCAGATGGCTGATGCGGTCCTTGAGCCGCGCGGCGGCTTCCATGGCAATGAGCGAACCCCAGCTGTGGCCCACCAGTGCCGCGCGCTGCACGCCTGCTGCATCGAGCAGCGCGCCGATGAAGTCCGCGCCTTGCTCCACCGTGGCGGGCGCATCGCCGCCACTGCGGCAGTGGCCGGGCAGGTCGATGGCCAGCACGTTCCAGCGGTGGTTGGCCATGTAGCGGCTTTGCAGGGCCCACACGCTGTGGTCGTTGAGGACACCGTGGATGAACACCACAGTAGGCTTGGCGGCATCGAAGGCTTTGCCGCCGGTGTATGCGTAGATGGCGGCACCGTTGACGTTGATATGCATGGTCAGGCCCCCGCTTTCTCGGCCGCTTTCAGCGCGCGCTTGAGGTCGTCGATGAGGTCGTCGGCATCTTCCAGACCGATGGACAGGCGGATCGTGCCCTGGCTGATGCCAGCGCCCGCCAGCGCATCGTCGCTCATGCGGAAGTGTGTGGTGCTGGCGGGGTGGATCACCAGGCTGCGGCAGTCGCCCACATTGGCCAGGTGGCTGAAGACTTTGAGGGTTTCGATGAACTTCTTGCCCTGCTCGCGGTTGCCCTTGAGGTCAAAGCTGAACACCGAGCCCGCGCCGCGTGGCAGCAGCTTTTGCGCTAGTGCATGGCTGGGGTGCGAGTCGAGCAAGGGGTGGCCTACGCGCGATACAAAGGGCTGCGCGGCCAGAAACTCCACCACCTTCTCGGTGTTGCGCATGTGCTGTGCCATGCGCAGCGGCAGGGTCTCGATGCCTTGCAGGATGAGCCAGGCGGTGTGCGGGCTCATGCAGGCGCCAAAGTCGCGTAGGCCCTCGCGCCGCGCGCGCAGCAGAAAGGCGCCCACAGTGCTCTCTTCGGTGAACACCATGTTGTGGAAGCCGTCGTAGGGCTGGGTCAGCTCGGCGAACTTGCCGGCAGACTTTGGACCGTCCCAGTCAAAGCTGCCGCCGTCCACCACGATGCCGCCCACGACGGTGCCATGGCCAGAGAGGAACTTGGTGGCCGAGTGGTAGACCAGATCGGCGCCGTGTTCAAACGGCTTGATGAGCCAGGGCGAGGTGAGGGTGGAGTCCACCAGCAGCGGCACGCCCGCCTCGTGCGCGATGGACGACACGGTGGGGATGTCCAGCACATCCAAGCCGGGGTTGCCCACGGTCTCGCCAAAAAACAGCTTGGTGTTGGGGCGCACAGCGGCGCGCCAGCCGTCGATGTCGCCGGGCTTCACAAAGGTGGTTTCGATGCCGAAGCGTGACAGCGTGTAGTGCAGCAGGTTCTGCGATCCGCCATACAGCGCCGTGCTGGCCACGATGTGGCTGCCCGCGCCCATCAGCGTGGCAATCGCTAGGTGCAATGCCGCCTGGCCGCTGGCGGTGGCAATGGCGCCCACGCCGCCTTCCAAGGCGGCCACGCGCTGCTCCAGTACCGCATTGGTGGGGTTGCTGATGCGGCTGTACACATGGCCGCCGCGCTCCAGATTGAAGAGGGACGCGGCGTGGTCGCTCGACTCGAAGACGAACGAGGTGGTCAGGTGGATGGGCACGGCGCGCGCGCCGGTGGCGGGGTCGGGGCTGGCGCCTGCGTGCAGCGCCAGCGTGTCAAAGCCGGGGTCGGAGTAACCGGGCATCTGTGTGTCTCCCATGTTGTCAATGCAGGCGGGCATTGTGGGCTATATTTGCTGACAAACAGCCTGCAGCACCTGGGCAACCCCAGCGGTTGTGCTGGTGTGTGCGGGCCCACACATACTCTTTCCGATTCTTCCCGATCCCCCGGAGACTCCGCACCATGAAAGTCAGCGACATCCTTCGCGTCAAAGGCAACACCCTGTACACCGCATCGCCGGACGAGCCGCTGGCGGGTGCCGTGAGCCTGATGGCCGAGCGCGACATTGGCTCGCTGGTGGTGATGGAGCATGGCGATCTGGTGGGCATGCTCACCTTCCGCGAAGTGATCCAGGCGTTGGTCAAGAACGGCGGCAGCGTGGGCACGATGCTGGTGCGCACGGCCATGGACGATGCACCCCTGACCTGCACGCTCGAAACCGACATGGACGAAGTGCGCCGCATGATGCTGGACCGCCATGCGCGCTACATGCCCGTGATGGACCGCCGCATGTTGATGGGCGTGATCAGCTTCTACGACGTGGCCAAGGCCGTGGTGGACAGCCAGAA
>ERZ778028.1641-NODE-1641-length-21528-cov-4.722675_pt1 | contig 21528 bp, 18 predicted proteins | sample MGYA00375758_ERZ778028 | MGnify/ENA primary metagenome ERZ778028 (study PRJEB29350, sample SAMN05389828) | bioreactor metagenome | isolation source: Thiocyanate bioreactor | place: South Africa: University of Cape Town | collected 2014-03-17 ... | reverse complement strand
TCATATTGGAAAATGAATTCGCAGGCTTCAGCCTTCGATTTCCCAACTTGGAGGGTTGCAAGGGCATTCTGTAAGGCAATTTGACTTTCGCGAGGAAACGTCCCGTCGGTTTCCCCTACGTGCGCCGTGTCAAGTATATTGTTTATTTTGGCAATATACGTATCCATCGCTTCAAGGTCAAGTTCCGGAAGTGAGCTTTGCTTGTTGTCGGAACAAGAAATTCCGACACAGGATAATGTAAGCAGACAAACGAGTAATAATAAGTAATTGTTTTTCATAGCTTGATTCAATAATATTCCACAGGGGGTTAAAACGAATGCAAATATATCTTTCGGTTTCTGAAACGGCGGGTTAATTTAGGGTTAAAATAGAGTTAACCCCTTGACTAAATTGCTAATTTACCTCATTGCACCCCTATTGATTGACAAAAGGGACTTGCAGAAATTCTCTTTTATAGAAATTTCCGCAAGTCCCGACTTTTTGTATAAATGTATAAATCTGTATTATTTGATTCGGAATGTCTTATTGTCAACGTATTCGATGAAAGAAGCAGGCAAGTTGCCCGGCCGCTCCAAGGACGGATTCCCGGCAAATTCGTTGTATCTTTTCCGGGCAGCATCCATTATGCCCAGCTTCAGGTAGGATTCGACCTCATAGCGGAACGCCTCTTCGTCGTTCTCTTCTATTTGATTAAGGATTTTGGATAGATGGATAGCCAACATGTACTTGTGTTCCCTGTAAGATTGGATCAGTGCAGGCATAAAAATGTTTCTCATTTTGTTTTCGAGGAGTAGCTTGATCCTGACGATGGGAGGAAAGTCAACCGATTTCAGAAAGATGCCCCTGGCCGTAATGCTCGCTATCTGCTGAATGGTTTGTTCATCAATCAGTTCGGCAGTGCTTTTATTTGTCAGTCGCATAAAATCGAGATAATCGAAATAAAACTGATCGTCGAGGTCAAACTTGAAATATCCGTTTTTATACACAAGTTGTATTCCGAGCATGTCCGCCAGTATTTTCCGTATTTGGTTCAATGCCACCCCTTTCAGGTTTTTTGCATTTTCGGGTGTTTTATCCGGCCATATTGCCGTATGGATTTCCTGCGAGTCCACCCCTTCGCCATTCTCAATTCCGATAAACAATATGTAAAGGAAAAGTTGCTTAACCTTCGGGCTGAACAAATGGGCGATGTCTCTATTATGAGAATCCATGACTTTGAAATCTCCAAAAACGTAGAGGCTGTTGGGCATGGGAAGAGTTGGAGCTTGTTCCAATCCTTTCAGCTTCTCCATAACCTGTTTTTTCCTTTTGTCTGCCTTTCTTTTCATTCGGAATGTAGGAAATAGAATAATGAGAAGCAGGACGATTGGGACCAACACCCATGGAATCCATTTCTTCATTTCCAAACCGTGTGCATTTGCTGCGGAAATATATTCTTTGGCAACGGGAGGAGAAGCAATGGAATAAATTTTGACTACCGATGAGCCGTTGGGAGCGAACACCTGGGTGGTACAGAATAGCTCATGCGTTTGCTCGTTGTAGTATAGATTGGCATTCGATTCTATTCGTTCGGAGATAAAAGGGATAGAGTCTCCGAGTATTTCGTATTTTCCGTCTTTTATCGAAAATTTGTAGAGCCTGAGATAGGTGTTGGGAATGTATTCGGGATAGCACAAGGTGTAAAAGTAATCGGGATTTTCGGCTTGGATCATATTCCTCACGGTTACAAGTCCAGTTTTGCTCAACGGTATTTCCCAAAGTTTTTTTACTGTTTTTCTCGAATAGTCCACCAGATAGCAGTCATAACTATAGTTTCTGCCCAAGGTTTGGTCACCGGACTGGTTTCCGATGCCTCCAAAAAGGATGGTCTGGTGCGAATTTATTTGTGCCTGGCCCGAATAAAACCGGGGATGAATAATGTCTCCTGAGAATTTTCTTGTAACCCATTCGTCTTTGCGGATATCATACGTTTCGAAGCTGTTGAAATAGCGTTGATTTCCAAATCCGCCAAAGAGGGTAAACTCTTTCAGCGACGGATCGAAAAAAGAAGAATGGTGGTGGTGCTGCTGCGGCAATTGGCGGGAACTAATCTTTTGCCATTGGTAGGTTTGCAAATCCAGCGCCGATATGGAGTTCGAGTTTACCGGTAGATTATTTACCTCGTAAACATAGAGCTTGTGGTTTTGGCTGTCGATGAAGCTATTGCCCAATCGTGTCTCCAATGCCCATGTGTCCTTATATCTTACCGAACTTGTGTTTTTTTGATTCAAGCTGAAAATGAAGGCAGAATCGGCATCAAGGATGATAAATGATTGGTCTTGAACATTGAAAGACACTACGGCCGGTTTGCTCAAGTATTTTTTGCACTGCAATTTCCAGGCATAAGAGTCGTTGATGAGCCAGTCCGGATTTTCGATATAGCCATATTGCTTGCCATCAGTGGCATGAACCACATTTCCAACGTTTTCGTCAAAGTGAAATGCTATTTTCTTGTTTGAGCCTTCTATCTTCAGGTCTCTTATCGCTATTTTAGGCACATCTACATAGCTGTCGTGTTTGCCAAAAATGATGGATGGAGAGAAAAAACTGCTGCCGCCCAGCAACTCCTTTGAGTGATACGCCTGCCTGTTTACAACCAGCGAGATCCGCTTAGCCCGGCTGTCGAACAACAAGCTTAGCCGTTGCCATCTTCTGAAACCAAGGTTATTCTTGTTTACCGGAGCCTGTATCAGAGATTGTTTCCCGACAATGTTGAGTTTGAACAACACATTTGCTCCTTCATTGCTTAAGGTGAGGGAATAGAGGTCATTCGAATGGGGCTCCTGTATATAGCAGATATATCCAAAGGAATTTACATCCAAAACAGAAAGGTCAAAACTGATTTTGAGCGAATCATCAAATCGCGGGGGCTTTTCAGTGAATACAGTGTATGCGGTACGTTTCGATATTAATTCATCATTAGCATGAAACAACAAACCCTGAGCATAATTTTTTATTCCAAAAAGTACGGTCAAGGCCAAAAAAATAAGTATTTTGTGTTTTAGCATAGCACGAAATATTCGATTTAAAACAAAATTACAGTTTTTTTTTGATAGAAAATTGGCTATACAGTTAAAACAGAAAGAGCCTTTGCTCGATGAAATGCTATCTGCAGGGCATTTCTTATCTTATGCAGATAGAACTATGCCTGTTTTCGCTTCAAGCTTATACATGCAATATCTAAGCTCTCCGAAAAATAGTACATCTATGGATTAGGCTAAATTACCGGCTCTTCTGCTCCCTGAATTTTTTGGGAGTCTCGTTGTATTCTTTCCAGAAACATTTGATGAAATAGTGCGATTGGTTGAAGCTTGTCAGATAAGCGATTTCGGCCACCGTGAGGCTGCTGTTGAGGAGCAAGTCGGCGGCTTTGCGGAGACAAAGGCGTTGGGCGTTCGCCCATAAGGAGCTTGAATTTACGATGCAGGACGGTCTTGCTGACATTCATTTCCGAGGCAAACTCGTCGATATTGAAGCCCTCGTCCATGATGCGCCTTTCGATAACCTGGATGGCCTTGTGCAGGAAATCGGGCAGCACCTTTGTCGGTCTCGAATTTGAATTGAATTTGCTTGGAACGAGTCTGGTAGCCGAACGAATCTACAATGACATGGGTGAACAACACCGGCTCAATCTACTTTCTTAACGACATTCCGAGCCACTTCTATCTTGTATTTTTTGCCCTTCATTTTCTCGTCCTTTATGTTGGCCAGCAGTGCTTTTACCTTCAACGAGCGGACAGCCACAAAGGAAATGAAATCCTTCACTTCAATCAGCCCCAGATCTGATTTGTCCAATTTGCCTTTTTGCAAGAAAAATCCGACCATGTCGCTCTTGTTCAATTTGTTTTTCTTGCCGCCGCTCACATAAACGGTCTGGAATTCGGGCCGCTTGGGGAGCGGATTTCCGTCCTTCACACGAAGTATTTCCAAAGGCGGCATATAATCGGGCAACTTGTCTTCCTTGTACGACAGCACGTAGGCCGTTCCCGATGCGTGCATCCTCGCCGTGCGACCGTTGCGATGCACAAACTCGCTTTCTTTCGCCGGAAGATGGTAATGAACCACGTGCTTCATCTCCGGGATGTCCAATCCTCTTGCCGCAAGGTCGGTCGTGACCAAGTAGTTCAAGCTACCGTTCCGGAATTGTATCAGCACCCTTTCCCTGTCGTCCTGATCCATTCCTCCATGATAATAGCCGGTGTGTATTCCTTTTGCATTCAGCAAATCGCTGATGCGCTCGGCCACTTCCCTGTGGTTGCAGAAGATGAGCGCTGGCTCCGAATCGAAACTGCATAGAAGCAGGAAGAGCGATTCGATCTTGTCTTTCTCGGGAGAAATCACCTGCTTGATGGAAAGGCTGTCGGTTCTCTCCTCTTGGGTGTGGTCGAGCATTGCAGGAGAGTTCATCCGGATAAAGTCGGGAATTTGAACATCAGATGTAGCCGAAAGCAAAACCCGCTTCTGCAAATTAGGCAATTGTCCGATAATGCTGCTCATCTGCTCCTGGAAACCCAATTGCAGGGATTTGTCGAACTCATCGAGCACCAATATCTTGATACTGGAAGGATCAAACGATTTCCGCTCCAGATGGTCTGCCAACCGTCCCGGAGTGCCTACAAGCAAGGCGGGAGGATTGCTCAGGTTGTTGAACTCGGTGTCGATGGAATGCCCGCCGTAGCAGACGTTCACTTTGAATGGTGTCCCCATCTTTTTCCACACATGCTCTATTTGCAGAGCCAGTTCGCGCGACGGGGCAATCACCAGGCACTGCACTTTTTTCTCAGCTACATCCAGCAGTTGGAGGATAGGCAGCAGGAAAGCGAGGGTTTTTCCCGAACCGGTGGGGGACAGCAATATGGTATCCTGATTGTTGATTATCGTATCCTGAGCTGCGATTTGCATCTCATTGAGGCTGTCGATTCCCAAATTGGACAGTATAGCTGCGTGCGGGTCTTTTGTATTCATTCGGTAAAGGTACTATTTCCTGTTTAATAAGCCATGCCTTTTTCTTCCGCCTGTTTTTTTACCCGAAACGAAATACCTGCATTCGGACGTGAAAAATCGTTGATCCGAACGCAGGCACTTGCAGTCTGCAAAACATGAAAAAGAAAATATTTATTATTATTTTATTATCAATTTCTGGGTTATGCGATCACCCTTGCTGGTAGAAAATTTCAACAGATACACTCCCGGCCCATAAGACGAAGCGGGAATGTCGATTGCATTGTCGCTTTGAATCCCTTTCAATGAATTGCCGTAAAGCTGCTGGCCAACCAAATTGTAAACGCCGATCGCAACATCCGCCTCCAAGCTCAAGGAGAAGTTGACGCGGATCTGCTTGGTTTCGGCATCAAAATAAGCATCTAATTTCGAGTTGCTTCCATATTGCACGATGGAGGATAGCTTAGCCTGAAGCTTCTGGATGTACCATTGCTGGTTTTCGCTTATCAGCGTATAACCCGTTGTGCCGGAAACCAAACCACTGGTGTATTCGATGATTGGATTACCGTTGATGAAACTTCCGCCGGTGTTGTTGACTGTGCATCCCGACGACACATTCTGCAAGGCATACACATTCCCGGTATTTACTGCCACGATTTTCCACAACTGGTGCGAATCACTCGTGTTGATCGTCTTTTGGGTCAACCCGCTGTTGTATCCGTTTCCGGAAGCGGCCAATCCCGACTTCTTATTGATTAGACGGTAGGTGTCGTTCCCCACAAGATCCACACTCCACAGATGAGCATCTTCGCTTTCAATGGGAGTCCACGACACCAAGGCCGCATTTTCAGTCGAAACAGATCCGTTGACGGCTATGGCATTCTTGGTCTTCTTGTTGAGAAGCATGTAGTAATAATTGTTGTCGGTGACAAATGGCTCGGATGGTTTTTCCGGCTCCACATATTTGAGGGCAGTGTTCAGAAAGCTGATGCGATTCTTCACGTATTGTTTCAAATAATTGACCCCTTCTGCATACGTTTTAAATAGAAATTGCTCTTGATAAACCCTCGTGTTGAGTATTGGCCACAAGTTCGAGCTGAAATTCAATTGCTGCGACTGGTCAATCAAAGTGGCTGTGGAGGTGATAAAATCGGTCAATTCGGTTTCCATGTTTTTATTCACCAGCTCGTTCCATCGTTTACAAACGGCTTGCTGAAACCATTCGTCTTTATACAACTGCTCGATCCAGGTGCGCGGATTGTGTGCAGAATTGCGCATAAGTTTGTTCACGGCATCACCCAGACGGCTGTCGTTGTTGAAGGCAATGTCGTAGTCCCACATGGGTCCAAAAAACAGTTTGTCGTTGTTTCGTCTTTTATAGACATAAGTGCTCCAGAACGAATCGGAATTTCCGGTAAGCTCACAACCGATGTACCAATTGACAAGGCTTGTGGTGTCCACCTTAGCCCGGTAGCCAAACACCGGATCTTTGAAGTCGGCCGAGAAAAGCCGGTTCTCAAAGTCTGCAATGTAATTCTGAATATAGGTCATTTGCTGGCTGGTGATTTGGCTGTCGTCGGGCGATTTCACCGTAATTTTCAACCCCTGACCAGTGGTGAACCACACCGGTTCGGATGCGGCAAAGCCATCGATTTCGAGGAGATATCCGCCAGTAATGGCTTGTGGATCCACCACGGTGGAGTCCAATTCATCGATATTGACCCGCTTCGTATTCACTTCAATCTGGTCCGACAACATGTAATTGCCCAAGAATTGGCCATTCAATGTTAGATCGACAAATTTGACGGAAGGGGTGAATTCCAATCCCAGGAAATTGCTTATTTTGTAAGCAAGTGCATTTCGCATCAAGGTTTTATCCGCATGATTAGCCAGTAGCGTCCAGCTTTTGGCCTTAGCCGGCAGATTGAAGATATTGTATTTCTTGTCCAGCTTGATGCGGTAGGGCTTTTTGGGAAATTCCCAAGTGGAATTTCCCCTACCCCGGATTTCGGTCACCATATCTAATTTTTCGGAAGCATCGCTGCTTACGATGGTTATTCGGCCTTTCAGATAATCCTCCTTGCTGGTCACGGGCGTGTTGCCATCGGTGTTGATATATATGGCAGGCAAGTTTGTTTTTTGACTCTGCGAATAAGCTTTTGACACAAACATATTTGCTGCAAGAATCAATAGACAAGCCGTCAATGCTCTTGTTCTTGGATATGCAGGCAAAAAACGCAAAGGAGCTAAGAATTTCATTTAGTATAAGAATTTTAGGGTTATTGTGATTTACGATTACTTTTCAAGTGCATAAATATAGTGACTTTCAGCCAATACAATCCATTTTTGAAGAAAATAATCGGTTTTTATGTGTAAAAATTACGCTTTTCGGAAAATTCCGTTCAATCTCCACTTTTTTTGGCATTTACCGAATAAGATTTCCCCTTTTCAGCATCAAAGCTGTTCAGGTAATATTCTCCGTCCCGGGCTTGAATGGGTGATGCTCCATCAATCTGGACAGGAACACTTGTCCTGAGCACGCACTTTCCTCCGATCACCGATTTGACGACAGCACTTGTGAGCTTTCCTTTTCCCCATCGGATGTTCACCTCAAAATTGCCTCTCGCTTTCAAACCCGAAACGCTTCCCGACGGCCACGCATCAGGCAAGGCTGGCAGCAAATGGATTTCGTGCAAATGGCTTTGGAGCAACATTTCGACGAAACCTGCCGTCGCTCCGAAGTTTCCGTCGATTTGGAAAGGGGGATGCGCATCGAAAAAGTTAGGATAGGTGCCGCCAGCTCTCCGGTTGACACTTTCCGGCCCATTGTATTTCATAATTTCACGGATCATCTTGTAGGCATGGTTTCCATCCAGAAGGCGGGCTGCAAAGTTTATTTTCCAGGCTTTGCTCCAGCCAGTCCCGTCGTCGCCTCTCAATTCAAATGTCCTTGCGGCGGCTTTTGCCAGATCGGGAGTTCGCATGGGCGAAATGTCGCGTCCAGGATGAAGCCCAAACAAATGGGAAGTATGCCGGTGATGCGGATCAGTCTCCTCATATTCCTTGCTCCATTCAAGCAATTGCCCTTTCGAACCGATGTGGTAGGGATACAATTTTGCCCGCTTTTCCACCAATTGTTTCCTGAATCCCTTGTCGATACCCAAAGTTTCGGAAGCTTCTATCAAATTGGTGAACAAATCGCGGATGATAGCCATGTCCATCGTGGTGGCTTCTGACAATGAAATAGCTTTCCCTTCATACCGAAAAAGGTTTTCTGGGGTAGTGGAAGGTGCCGTTATCAGGTAACCGTCTTTCTCGACCAACCAATCGAAACAAAACAGGGCGGCTTGCTTCATAACCGGGTAGGCCTCGTTTTGCAGAAATTTCTTGTCGCCCGTGTAGGCATAGTGCTCCCACAAATGTTGCGACAGCCAATTGGCAGCCATGTACCAGTTTGCCCAAACAGGGTCGCCGTCGCCGTGGTCTCCTACGGGATTGCTGATGCACCAAATGTCGGAATTGTGGTGCGCGACCCACCCACGGGCGTTGTAGTATTGTTGGGCAGTGACTTTCCCTGTCTTGGAAAGGTTCTTGATATACTCCATCAAAGGCAAATGCAGTTCGGATAAGTTGGAACTTTCAGCAGGCCAATAATTCATTTGAGTGTTGATGTTGATCGTATAGTTGGAACTCCATGGAGCACGAAACTCCTTGTTCCAAATTCCTTGCAAGTTGGCAGGGACACCTCCCGGACGGGAGCAGGAAATAAGCAGGTAACGGCCATAGTTGAAATACAATTCTTCCATTTTGGGATCGTAGTTGCCATAAGAATATACCCGCAGGCGAAGATCGGAAGGCATATTTTTGTTGGCCAAATTGTGAGCCGTATCCGTCAAATCGAGCTTTACCCGGTTGAAGTATAATTGGTAATCAGCAACATGTTTCGCCAAAATGCGATCGTAAGACGAAGACAAGGCGCCCTTCAACGCTTTTTCCGATATCGCCTTTTCGTCCCGCCCTTCACTGTCGGGACATTTGAATGGGCCGTTGTAGCTGGTCGCCGAACTAAGGTAAAGTGTCACTTCGCTGGCATCTTTCACATGGATGCCGTCGTTATCGGCCAAAACCGTTCCCCCTTCGTTCACAGCCTTCAGCAAGGTTTGGAAACGCATTCCGCCGCAACCGGAGGCATCTTCCCAAACAACGGGCTGACGCCCTTCCTTGTTATAATAGCTGGGATCCAACCGAACGGGGGCTTTCCCGTTCATTGTCAATTGACTGCCATCGAAGGGTGTAACCGTATTTTTGAGTTGGCTTGTGAGGCTAATATCCAAATTGAGCATCGAGGACTTGCTCGACTTTATCTTTACAACCAGCACGCTATCGGGAAACGACACGAAGATCTCCCTGGAAAAGTTTACGCCGCCTTGCTCAAACCGAGTAAGAGCTACGGCCTTGCTCAAATCCAATTCCCTGTAATAATTATAGGCATCTCCTTTCGTGGCAAAGGTTTGTTTGATGTTCAAATCTCCCATCGGGAGAAAGCTTTCGGAATAATCACCTTGCATTTTTTTGCAAAGATCCATCGCCGTTTGAAAATCATTCTTAGCCAATGCTTCCCGTATCGGCTTCAGGTATTTCGGGGTTTCGGGGTTCACATTATTCTCTTTCGGCCCGCCTGACCACAAGGTTGCCTCATTCAGCTGAATCAATTCGTTGTCGATGCCACCGAAAACCATGGCACCGATCCGCCCATTGCCCACAGGCAGGGCCTCGGTCCACTCCTTTGCGGGTTTCTCGTACCAAAGTTTAGACGACTCTTGTGCATACAAGCCAACAAGAGAAAGAGAAAGCATAATAGAAATCGCAGATTTTCTTGCCATTAAATTTAAAGTTTAGATTGTATCTTATTATATTATTAGTAAGTAATTACAAACATAAATTGTCGTACTTTTTTAAACGCAAGACATAGCCAATAGCTATTGGCTTACACATTTTACGGCTATAAATAATTCCCATTACTTAAATTACAAAATAAAGGATAATAAACGAGATAGATTGTTCCTTTTCGTTCAAAATACCGCTACTTTTGATTCAATTTTACAATAATTGCGGTGAAGCACGGGGGAAAAAGGCGAAGAAGAAATGCATCCGGAGGATATTGCCATAAAATAAAAACTCACCCAAGGTATGTTCTATGGAAATTCGATTCGAAAAACAATTTTTCGATCAGCCCAAAAACAACATTGGCCGGACAAAGGGAAACCCCAAGCCCGGCCAATGGCCTATTTCTTTAGAATAATGACTTATCCTACACTTCCTTCCAAACTGATTTGAAGCAGCTTTTGCGCCTCCACGGCAAATTCCATCGGCAGGTTTTGCATCACCTCTTTTGCATAGCCGCCCACGATGAGCGCAACAGCATCTTCCGTGGAAATTCCACGCTGGTTGCAATAAAACACCTGGTCTTCGCTGATCTTGGAAGTGGTCGCTTCGTGTTCCACAATACCTGTTTGGTTGCGGATGTCGGAATACGGGAAAGTGTGGGCACCACATTTGTCACCCACCAGCAAGCTGTCGCATTGTGAGTGGTTGCGGGCATTCTCGGCTCCGGGAGAGATTTTCACCAATCCGCGGTAGCTGTTTTGGCTCTTGCCTGCCGAAATTCCTTTGGAAACAATACGACTCCGGGTATTTTTTCCGATATGCACCATCTTGGTGCCGGTGTCCGCTTGCTGGTAATTGTTGGTTACGGCCACCGAATAGAATTCGCCTACTGAATTATCGCCCGCAAGGATGCAGGATGGGTATTTCCACGTGATGGCCGAGCCGGTTTCCACCTGTGTCCAGGATATTTTAGAGCCGTTTCCCTTGCAGATGCCGCGTTTGGTGACAAAGTTATAAACCCCGCCTTTTCCTTCTTTGTCTCCGGGAAACCAGTTCTGCACGGTGGAATATTTCACTTCGGCATGTTCCATGGCAATGATTTCCACAATAGCGGCATGAAGCTGGTTTTCGTCACGCATCGGGGCTGTACACCCTTCGAGATAGCTCACGTAAGAATTGTCGTCAGCCACGATGAGCGTCCGCTCGAATTGTCCCGTGTTGGCTGCGTTGATGCGGAAGTAGGTGGACAATTCCATCGGGCAGCGCACGCCTTTCGGGATATACACGAAAGAGCCGTCGCTGAACACGGCCGTATTAAGGGCGGCAAAATAATTGTCGCGGTAAGGTACCACCGAACCGAGGTATTTTTTCACTAAATCGGGATGCTCTTGAACGGCTTCGCTAAACGAGCAGAAAATAATTCCTTTCTCGCCCAATGTTTTCTTGAAGGTAGTTTTAACCGACACGCTGTCCACCACGGCATCCACGGCCATCGTGGTCACACCAGCAAGCATTTCCCGTTCGTGCAATGGTATTCCGAGTTTCTCGAAAGTTTTCAGCAATTCGGGATCCACCTCGTCCAAGCTTTTGGGCCCGTCTTTCTGTTTTGGTGCAGCATAGTAGCTGATCGACTGATAGTCGATATTCGGGATTTTCAGCTGCGCCCAATCAGGTGTCTCCATGGTGAGCCAATGCCTATAAGCCTTGAGCCGGAATTGGAGCATCCATTCTGGTTCGTTTTTTTTCTGGGAAATCAAACGAACCACATCCTCACTGAGACCAATGGGGATGATTTCGGTTTCAATGTCGGTCACAAAACCATATTTGTATTCACTTGTGGTGATGTCTTCTATTATTTTGGTCGAATCTTCTTGCATTTTGAGTATAAATGTTTAAATGAATGATAAACAGGCGACAAACAGTCCTTATTATTGCAAAGATACAGATAATTTGCCATAAACGAGGAAGATGCCAGTCGATTTGCATGTTGAATAATGCCTTTTTTAAACATACGTATTACCCTATTTGTTCTAAGTGGAGGGAAAATTTGAAAGATCCGGCAAAAACCTATGCAACTTTCTGTTTTTATTTTACTTTTGCACCCGATAGAACTATTTTCACTTGTAGTTAGTTTATTAATAAGGTAAAGTAAAACACTTCTTTCAACATGATTTCTTCCTCTGAAAGCCCTTATTTGCAGTTCGATAGAGAGCGGTGGGCTTCCCTGCGCGATTCCGAACCAATGACTTTAACCAAGGAAGAAGTTGAAAGACTCCGGGGCATCAACGACGAGTTGTCGATGGACGAAGTGAGAGACATCTATCTTCCTCTCTCACGCCTTTTGAATTATTATCTGAATGCGCGCCACAACCGCCAGTCGGTGCTGATGAAATTCCTCAAGCAAGAGGAGCAGCACATTCCCTTCATCATCAGCGTTGCCGGAAGTGTTTCGGTGGGAAAAAGCACCAGTTCGCGCGTGCTTCAAGCATTGCTGAGCCATTGGAAGGAGAGCCTGAAGGTGGCCTTGGTGACTACAGATGGGTTCCTGCACCCCAATTCGGTGCTGGAGGAAAAGGGCCTGATGCTCAAAAAAGGGTTTCCTCAGTCCTACGACACCCGCAAACTGCTCCAGTTCGTGATGGACGTCAAGTCGGGAAAACGCCACTTGCAAGCGCCCAAGTATTCGCACCTCACCTACGACGTGATTCCCAACGAATACTACGAGATAGACCAGCCCGATATTCTGATCCTGGAAGGCCTGAATGTGCTCCAGAGCAGCTCCGACTATCCCCATTCGGACAAATCCCACGCCTTTGTCTCCGACTTTGTCGATTTCTCCATCTACGTCGATGCTGAGGAAGAGCAATTGGAAGAATGGTACATTTCCCGTTTCTTGAAATTGAGGGAGGGCGCTTTCACCAATCCTGAATCCTACTTCGTAAATTACTCGCGCCTCACCACCCAGGAAGCAATCCTGACAGCAAAAACCGTGTGGAGAGAGATCAACCTGCAAAACCTCCGTCAAAATATCTTCCCAACCCGCGACAGGGCAAATCTGATCCTGCACAAAGGACCCGAACACATCATAGATTCGGTAAAACTCCGAAAATAGGGAACCCACTGTTAAAGAAATGAAAATAGTGTGTAATGCGCTATTTATTTTGTTTCTTTGCACCAAATTTAGGGTATCTGTACCCGGTTTCAGGCAATCAGTATTTGCGTGAAATTTTGGACCTACGATAATAACGGAATCATGTCGAATAAACGCCGGCAAATTAAATCGACAACAATTTTCAACGCCAAGGTGACCACTACGATCAGCATATCCTTGGTGTTGTTCTTGCTCGGGTTGACCCTCCTCACCGCCTTCACGGGCAGGGGAATTTCTGCATTTGTTAAAGAGAATCTGACAATATCAGTTGTCATATCCGGTGATATGGACAAGTCTGCCACCAGCAAGCTGCAGACCGCCATCCAGAAAAAAAAGTACGTCAAGTCGCTCCGTTTTATAGGCAAGGAAGAGATCAAGAAGCAGTTGGTGGAAGATTTGGGACGCGATCCCGAAGAGGTGCTGGGCTACAACCCTGCATCAGACTGTTTCGACATCAAACTCAAGCCGGAATATGCCAACCCCGACAGCATCAAGGTAGTTGAAAAGGATCTGAAAGGGCTGAATTTGGTAAAAAACGTCATGTACAGTGCCGACGACCTGCGCATGGTGAATACCAACCTGTCGCGCATCGGAGCGGGGCTATTGGTGCTGGCCATCGTGTTGATGGTCATATCCTTTGCGTTAGTCCAAAACACAATCCGGTTGAACATCTATTCTCGCCGCTTCCTCATCAACACGATGCGGCTGGTGGGCGCCACCAATAGCTTCATCCGCAAGCCGTTTGTAACAGGAATGATCGTTTCCGGAATCGTTGCGGCCTTCTTGGCCAATCTGGGCATATTGGGCCTGGTTTACTACTTCCAGCAGGAATACCCGGACTTGCTCACGATCATCGACATCAACAATTTGTTCATCGTGTTTGGAGCAGTATTGGCCTTAGGTATTTTGTTGACGTTTGTGGCAACAGTATTTGCCGTCAACCGTTACCTGAGAATGAAGACAGACAAGTTTTACTACATATAAAAAACTAAAAATCAATTGAGAATATGGACAAAAAGATTTTTGCCTTTGGCAAGCTTAACTTCATTATCTGCGCCATAGCAGTGCTTATTATCATTGTGGGCTTTATCTTGATGACAGGTAAAGGGTCTTCGATTGAGGGCGGATTTCAGCCGGATATTTTTAGTACACGCCGCATCGTGGTTGCACCTGTCACTCGCTTTGTTGGTTTTATAATAATGATTGGAGGCATCTTAATGCCAGCAGACTGGAACAAAAAGAAGGAGGGAAATAAATAATGACTGTATTCCAAGCCATTATCATCGCCATCGTGGAGGGATTGACGGAGTTTCTCCCTGTCTCTTCCACTGGACACATGATTATCGCAGAGTCTATCCTGGGTGTTCCACCATCGGAATTTGTGAAAGCATTCACGGTCATCATCCAGTTCGGAGCCATCCTCTCTGTGATCGCCCTCTATTGGAAACGGTTTTTCCAATCCTGGACATTCTACTTGAAATTATTCATCGGGTTTATCCCTGCCCTCATTCTGGGAGGATTATTCAGCAAGAAAATCGATGCGCTCTTGGAGAGCGTGGAAGTCGTGGCCATCATGCTGGTCGTGGGCGGCGTCATCATGCTCTTTGTTGACAAGTGGTTCAACAGGCCAACCCAACCAGAAGGTAAGGAAATAAGCTCAAAGAATGCGTTCATCGTTGGCTGCTTTCAATGTATCGCCATGATTCCGGGAGTTTCCCGCTCCATGGCCACCATCGTGGGAGGTATGACACGAGGACTCACCCGCAGGGATGCTGCCGAATTCTCGTTTTTTCTGGCTGTACCCACCATGGCCGCAGCCACAGCCAAGAAAGTGTACGACTTAGTGAAAGTGCAAGGCGGCGGTCACTTCGACTTCGATTTCTCGCTGCTACATGAGAATTTGCCGATTCTGATTATCGGAAACATAGTGGCCTTCGTTGTGGCCATCTTAGCCATCAAATTCTTCATAGGATTTGTCACAAAATACGGCTTCAAAGCATTCGGTGTTTACCGTATCATTGTAGGAGGAGCCATTCTTATTTTGCTCCTTTTGGGACATAACCTGACAATTGCATAATGAATTTTATAGAAGGCGAAATTTTATATTTTGACAAACCGCTTGACTGGACATCGTTTGCGCTGGTAAAAAAAATACGCAACGGACTGACCCGCAAGTTGAACGTAAAAAAACTGAAAGTGGGACACGCTGGCACGCTCGACCCATTGGCCACCGGAGTGATGATAATATGCACGGGGAAAAAGACCAAACTCATCGAGTCGTTCCAATATCAGGACAAAGAATACGTTGCCGCAATCAGGCTTGGAGCCACCACCCCGTCGTTCGACCTGGAAACTGAAATAGATCAGACCTTCGAAACGTCTCATATAACCAAAGAGTTGGTGGAAGAGACCTTGAAGAAATTTGTGGGAGCCATCGAGCAAATTCCTCCCAGTTTTTCGGCCTGCAAGGTAAATGGCAAACGTGCTTACGACTTGGCCCGCGAGGGAAAGGAAGTGGAGCTGCAATCGAAACTCTTAGTGATTGACGAAATCGAACTTCTTGCGTTTGACCCGCAGGAAATATCCATCCGTGTGGTTTGCAGCAAAGGTACCTACATTCGGGCATTGGCCCGCGACATAGGTCAGGCATTGAACTCGGGAGGTCATTTGGTTGCTTTGCAGCGGACACGAATCGGGGAGATCCGTGTAGAAGATTGCATGAAAACAGATGAACTCGACTCTTTTTTCGAAAAAATAGACCCAACGGTTTTGGAAACCGTAGAAACACATTAATATTCAAACAACCGGGTGAAGAACCATTCTCTTTGCCAGGTGCAATAAATACATAACAAACAGATATACAATAATATATGAAGCTATCTCAATTTAAGTTTGACCTTCCGGATGAATTAATTGCCAAATACCCAGCAAAACACAGAGATGAATCCCGCATGATGGTGGTGCATCGCAAAACAGGTGAAATAGAACACCGGACGTTCAAAGACGTTCTGGATTATTTTGACGACAAAGACGTGTTCGTGATGAACGACACCAAGGTGTTTCCGGCCCGCCTGTATGGCAACAAGGAAAAAACCGGTGCCAAAATCGAAGTTTTCCTCCTCCGGGAGTTAAACCCCACCCTTCACTACTGGGATGTGCTGGTGGATCCGGCACGCAAAATACGGATCGGTAACAAACTCTATTTCGGAGAAAACGACTCGATGGTGGCCGAAGTGATCGACAACACCACTTCCCGCGGCCGCACCCTCCGTTTTCTATACGACGGGTCTTCCGAAGAATTTAAGCCTACTCTATATTCCTTGGGCGAGACACCTATCCCCAAATATTTAGGCCGTGGCGAGGAAGCCATCGACAAGGAACGCTACCAAACCATCTTCGCCAAGAACGAAGGAGCCGTAGTGGCACCAGCTGCCGGACTTCACTTCAGCCGCGAACTAATGAAAAGGATGGAAATCAAGGGCGTTGACTTCACCTTCATCACACTCCATTCGGGATTGGGAAACTACCGCGAGATAGACGTGGAGGATCTGACAAAACACAAAGTGGATTCCGAACAAATGATCGTTACGGACGAAACCGCCAACCACGTGAACAAAGCCAAGGACAACGGCAACAAAGTGTGTGCGGTGGGAACTTCGGTGATGCGCGCGGTGGAAACCATCGTTAGCACCAACGGCCATCTGAAGCCAGCCGACACCTGGACAAACAAGTTTATCTTCCCGCCTTACGACTTCACCGTGGCCGATTCGTTGATAACGAATTTCCACCATCCCCAAAGCCCGCTGTTGATGATGACCACAGCTTTCGGCGGATACGACCTCATCATGAACGCTTACACCTTGGCGGTGAAAGAAGGCTATCGGTTTGGCACGTATGGAGATGCCATGCTAATCATCTAAGATGCAGGTTTACCTTGGTTTAGGATCAAATATGGGGTCTCGCGAAGAAACTTTGCAGGCAGCCATTCAACTGATAAACGAGCGGATTGGGAAAGTAGTTTCCCGATCCGCTTTTTATGATACTACACCCGAAGGCTTTCAATCGGAACATCGTTTCCTGAATGCAGCCTGTGGCGTGGAAACGCCTCTATCACCCTTGGATATTCTTGATAGGACAGAAGCTATCGAAAAGGAATTGGGAAGAATGTCGAAGTCATCTGCCGGAATATACCACGACCGAACTATCGATATTGACATTTTGCTTATGGAGAATCAGATCATTGAGTCGGAAAGGTTGACCGTTCCCCATCCCCTGATGCACGAAAGGGACTTTGTGCTGAAACCTTTGAGCGAGATTGCCCCGGAGACGGTGCATCCCGTGCTGGGGAAAAGTGTGAAGGAGCTGGCGGAAGCAGGGAAACCTACCTGAACACAATATCTTTTATCACCTCCATCCCCGCATGTTTGTTGAGCTTTTTGACAAGGTTGTGGCGGTTGATGATAAGTTCGGAACGAAGCACCGACGAGGACACATGCACATGAAGTATGGAGTTGCGGATGTAGAGGTTGGTGGTGTAGGACGCGATGGAAGCCCCCAACAGCTCCTCCCAGCCGTTCAGGATGCGGTTTTCGCCCAACTTCTTCTGAAAAACTTCGTTCTCCGAAAAAAACTGGCTCAACACTTCGCCTATCGATTCTGTATTCTTTTTCCGCATATCCGTTTGATCTATTCTTCCGATTGCAACTGCTCCACCTGCCCGTTATCCACACGGTAGAGGTGGAAGTTTTGGTTCACCTTCTTGAGGATGTCGTCGAGGTATTTCCGATTGGTGTCGGTGATGAATATTTGCCCGAACTTGTCTTCCGACACAATCTGGATGATTTGCTCCACCCGCTGCGAATCGAGCTTATCGAAAATATCATCCAAGAGCAAGATGGGCGTCGTGTAGCCCATGCGGGCCATCATGTCGAATTGTGCGAGCTTCAGGGCGACCACATAAGTCTTGTTTTGCCCCTGCGATCCGACGCGCTTGATGGAATATTCGCCGATGCGCATCTCCAGGTCGTCCTTGTGAATGCCGACGGAAGTGTATCCGAGTATTTGGTCCCTACTGCGCTTTTCCTTGAGCAGGGGCTGCAATTCGCCCTCATTGAGGTGCGATTCGTATTCAAACTGGATGTTTTCGTCGGAAGATGCGATCCGGCGATAGTATTCTTGAAAAACGGGAGTGAAATCCTCCACAAACTTTTCCCGTTTCGAGTGTATCACTTTGCCCTCAAGGGCCAGTTGCTCTTCCCATATCTCAAACAAGCTCTCTTCCACCGGATAATCCGACTTGAGAAGAGCGTTACGCTGCATCAAAGCCTTGTTGTAGCGGATCAGCGATTGCAAGTATTCCTTATCGAATTGCGACAGAATAACATCCACGAACTTTCGACGAAGCTCGCTTCCTCCGGCAATAAGCTCCGTGTCGGCCGGCGACACAATCACCAAAGGCAACACACCTATATGCTCCGAAAGCCGCTCGTATTCGCGCTTGTCACGCTTAAATTGCTTTTTGTGCTTGTGGCGGATGCTGCAAAAAAAGTTTTCGCGCCGCTCCTCTTCAAACAGGTAGTTTGCCTGCAACAAAGCAAATTCCTGCTTGTGCGAAATATTTTGTGTGTCAATGGGATTGGAATGGCTCTTGCAGAACGACAAATAGTAGATCGCATCCAGCAGGTTGGTCTTCCCCATGGCGTTTTTTCCGAGAAAATAATTGATTTTCGGGGAAAAATCGAGGTCGGCCTGCTCGATGTTCTTGAAATGAAGTACTGAAAGGTGTTCCAAAATCATAGGCTGATGCACAAAGTGAATCACAAATGTACGAATTTATCGGTTCAGATGGAAATGAGAATGATTCTCCAAAATGCTTTCGAAATTCACCCCCACCCCACCCTTCGCTTGCCAAGAAAAACAAAGCCGAGTGAACCTTCAAGAAAATAGGCTACCTCAGGGAAGCCATCTTCCATCTCTTCATTTAGGAAAATATTCGATAAAAAACCACCTATTTAAAAAATAACGGGCGAAATTTTCTTTATAAACATAAAACTATTACTTTTGCATCTGCTTAAAAAGAAACCTAAAAAGCATAATATACATATATTTATGACAAAAACGAGAAAAGAACAGGACGAAGAAAGAGTCGGAAAAGAATGGGAATCGGTAAACGAAGCCGTTCTGAAATCAGAAAATTTCCTTGAAAAAAATCTAAAACCTATCTCGATAGGACTCGCCGTGATTGTTGCTGCCGTGCTTATCTATTTTGGAGTCAAGCAGTTCTATCTGGATCCGAGAAACGAAAAAGCACAAGCCGAACTGTTCAAAGGTGAAGAATATTTCCGTGCAGAACGCGACTCCATCACCCTTTTCGGAGATGGAAAAGGCTTTGACGGAATGGTAGCCTTCATCAACGAATATGGTTCCACAAAGGCTGGAAACGTAGCAAAGGCTTATGCCGGTATCTCGTATGCTCGCCTTGGAAAATACGAAGAAGCATTGAAATTCTTGAAAGGTTTCAGTGGCGACGACGAATTGATTTCCCATGCCGTGCAAGGTGCTATTGGAGACTGCTACGCCGGTCAAAACAAGCTGGAAGAAGCTGCTTCACAGTTTGAAACAACTGCCAAGAAAGCTGACGACCCGCTGTTGAGCCCGATCTACTACAAGAAAGCAGGCCTCGTTTACCGTCAGTTGAAAAACAACGACAAGGTGATTGAAATCTTCACGAAGGTCAAGAACGATTATATGAACTCGCCCGAAGCTGTCGAAGCTGACAAATATATTGGCGAAGCTCAATTGTTGAAAAAATAATCTCCTCGGGAGAAGCTTAAGATAACAAAGAAAGTTTCGTGATTCCAACGGAACTTTTTTTGTTATTATATGCAACCACATCAAAAAAAGGACAAGATATTATGGCAACAGCATACCACAACCTATCTTCTTACGATGCCTCCAAAATGCCTGACGGCAAAAACATGCGTGTAGGCATCGTGGTTTCGGAATGGAACGAAGACATCACATTCGCCCTGCGCGACGGCGCCTGCAAGGTGCTTGCAGAAAACGGAGTGCTTGCAGAAAACATCCTGGTGGACTATGTTCCCGGCAGTTTTGAACTCATTTATGGCGCGCAAGCCATGGCCGAAGCTCACCAGTTGGATGCAGTGATCGTTATCGGATGCGTAGTTCGCGGGGGAACTCCACATTTCGAATACGTTTGCAGCGGGGTCACTCAAGGCATAGCGCATCTAAACACACTGTATGGCATTCCCTTCATATTCGGACTTTTGACCACGGACGACATGCAACAGGCTATTGACCGTGCCGGAGGAATTCATGGCAACAAAGGCGATGAAGCCGCAGTGACAGCAATAAAAATGATTGATTTTTCTTGGAGAAATAAAATCTAATCGCTATCTTTGCATCGCAATTGAAAAAAGGGCAGTTACCAGAGTGGCCAAATGGGGCTGACTGTAACTCAGCTGGCTTTCGCCTTCGGTGGTTCGAATCCATCACTGCCCACAAAATTCAATGATGCGGAAGTAGCTCAGTTGATAGAGCATTAGCCTTCCAAGCTGAGGGTCGCGGGTTTGAGCCCCGTCTTCCGCTCTATAAAGAGGAAGAGATTCTGTTTGAATCTCTTCCTCTTTTTATTCTACTTGGTTCCATTTCTGGAAACAACTTATCCACACCGCAATCCATTCTGGTACAGAAGAAAAAGAGTAAAAGAAGCAACTCCTTTTACTCTTGTCTGGAATAGAATGGCTTTTCTTTCACTCAGAAAGCCCTATCGTTGTTAGTGAGACGAAGATTCAATGTATCGCCCGACGAACGACTTCACCCTACTGGTGTATTCGGCCGTGTGGTCCCAATAGGCTTGGGCGTGAGCCACTCCGGGAATCACCCAAAGTTGCTTGACCCCTTTTTTTGCCCCGTAAAGCTTATACACCATCCATGTTGGGACGTAGGTGTCACTTCCGCCGTGAATAAAAAACATGGGCTGCTTGCACTTCTTGATTTGCTCCAAAGGCGATGCTTCCTTGAAGTTCCATCCTAACTTAAGGTCCGCATAGAGGGAAGTGGTGTACAACAAGGGAAATGCCGGAAGATGAAAATCGGATTTGAGCTTGTATGCGAACTCGTCCCACACACTGGTGTAACCGCAATCTTCAACGAAGCACTTCACGTTGGGAGGAAGTTTTTCGCCAGAGGTCATCATGGTCGTTGCCGCACCCATCGAGATGCCGTGGATAACTATCCGGGTGCTATCCCCGAACCGAGACTTCACTACATCTATCCAGCGAAGGGCATCCAGCCGGTCTTTCCATCCCATTTGAATATATTTTCCTTCGCTCTTGCCCTGTCCCCTCAGATCGGGCAGGAGCACATTGTAGCCCATCTCTTTGCTATATAAATAACCAATCATCAGCATACGGATCGAATTGTCCGTATAACCATGGATGGCAAGGGCCGACTTGTCGCAATGCGGGTTGGGTGACGGAATGTAGAGC
>ERZ778028.1627-NODE-1627-length-21822-cov-8.533698_pt1 | contig 21822 bp, 18 predicted proteins | sample MGYA00375758_ERZ778028 | MGnify/ENA primary metagenome ERZ778028 (study PRJEB29350, sample SAMN05389828) | bioreactor metagenome | isolation source: Thiocyanate bioreactor | place: South Africa: University of Cape Town | collected 2014-03-17 ... | reverse complement strand
CGAGCACGGCACGCTCGTCTATACCGTTGCGACGGGCACGGTGACGAACTCTGCCAGCGCGTGAGGCTCTCTAGCCTCCCGGACGGCCGGTGCGACTAGTGCTGCCGCGCTCCGTCCTCGACGAGGCGTTCGGCGATCTCGACCACGCGAGTGCCTTCGTCGAAGCTCACGATTCCTGCAGTCGAGCCTATGGCGACCGCCTCCCGGAAGGCCTCGTGCTCGGCACGCAGCGGCTCCTTACGGTCGAGCGCGAAGCGGGTCATGTCACCCTCCGAGACGCCGCGGAACGCGGCCGGGTCCCAGGCCACCTGGATCCGACCGTTCTCGTAGTAGGCGAGGTCGGCGGTGAGCGTGTCCGCCACGAGCACGCCCTTCTCGCCGGTGATGACCGTCATCCGCTCCTTGTAGGGGGTTAGCCAGTTGACGATGTGCGAGGTGATCGCGCCGCCGGAGAGCGTCCCGACCGCGACGACCATGTCCTCGTGCGGGCGACCGGAACGGTGCGTCGTCCGGGCGTTGACGGAGACGAAGCTCTGCTGTGCCACCCAGGCGGTGAGATCGATGTCGTGGCTCGCGAGATCCTTGATCACACCCACATCCGCGATCCGGCCGGGGAAGGGGCCCTGCCGTCGCGTCGCGATCTGGTAGATCTCGCCGACCAGACCCTCCTCGAGCTTGCGTCGCGCCGACTGCAGTGCCGGGTTGTAGCGCTCGATGTGGCCCACGCCGCCGACCAGTCCCTTCGCCGTGAAGAGGTCGCACAGGGTTCGGGCATCGGCCGCAGTCGAGGCGACCGGCTTCTCGATGAGGGCGTGGATGCCCGCGTCGGCGAGCCGCTGCCCGATCTCGAGATGGTAGACGGTGGGGGCCGCGACGACTGCGTAGTCGATGCCGAGGGCGATCAGCTCATCGAGGTCGCGGACGACGGGCCGGCCCTCCACGGCCTCGGGGACGTTCGGCGCAGGATCGTAGACGCCGACGAGCTCCACGCCGTCGAGGCTTCCGAGGACCCGCGCGTGGTTGCGACCCATGACGCCGAGGCCGACGAGGCCGGCGCGCAGCACCATCAGGCGCCGGCCTCGGCCAGCGAGTTCACCGCGGCCACGATCCGCTCGAGGTCGTCCCGGCTCAGTGAGGGATGCACGGGCAGGGACACCACCTCGCGAGCGGCCTGCTCGGTGACCGGCAGGTCGAGCCCCGGCGCGTAGGGCGCGAGACTGGGAAGCCGGTGGTTCGGGATGGGGTAGTACACGCCCGAGCCGATCTGATGCTCCTCGCGGAGCGCCTTCACGAAGCCGTCCCGGGCCTCCAGCACTCGGATCGTGTACTGGTGGTAGACGTGGACCGCGCCGTCGGCGACCGGGGGCACGACGACCCCCCGCAGGTTCGCGTCGAGGAACGCGGCGTTCGCCTGCCGCGTGGCGGTCCAGGCGTCGACCTTGGTGAGCTGGACGCGGCCGATCGCCGCATGGATGTCGGTCATCCGGGCGTTGAACCCGACGACCTCGTTCTCGTACTGGCGCTCCATGCCCTGGTTGCGGAGCAGGCGGATCCGGCGGGCGATCTCGGGCGTGGCCGTGGAGACCATGCCGCCCTCGCCGCTGGTCATGTTCTTCGTCGGGTACAGCGAGAACATGGCGAACTCGCCGAAGGTCCCGACCGGACGCCCGTCGAGCGATGCGCCGTGCGCCTGCGCGGCGTCCTCGTAGAGCGCCACGCCGTGCCTCGCCGCGATCTCGGCGAGCTCCCGCATCCGCGCCGGGTGCCCGTAGAGATGCACCGGGAGGATGCCCTTCGTGCGCGGGGTGATCGCGGCCTCGACGGCACCCGGATCGAGGGAGAAGGTCTCGGGCTCGATGTCGGCGAAGACTGGGGTGGCGCCCGTGAGGGCGACCGAGTTGCCGGTCGCCGCGAAGGTGAACGACGGCACGATCACCTCGTCGCCGGGACCGACTCCGGCGGCGAGCAGTCCCAGGTGCAGTCCAGCCGTGCCGGAGTTGACGGCGACGGCGGGCCGTCCGTCCATGAAGTGCGCGGAGAACTCCTCCTCAAACGCCTTCACCTCGGGCCCCTGCGCCACCATGCCGCTGCGCAGCACCGCGTCGACCGCCGCGCGCTCCTCGTCGCCGATGATCGGCTTCGCGGCTGGGATGAACTCGTTCATGCTTCGACCTCGCTCAGGGTGCCGTCGGTCTCGATGTATTCCACTCCCGTCACCGGACAGACGAACCGTCCGTCGCCGCGGGCCTCGAGCGGATGCCCCGCCTTGCCGGCCCAGCCGACCTGACGGGCCGGCGAGCCGACGACGATCGCGAAGGACGGGACGTCGCGCACGACCACCGAGCCGGAGCCGACGAGCGCCCAGGCGCCGATCGTCACCGGGGCGACGCAGGTCGCGCTCGCGCCGATGGACGCGCCCTCCTCGATCGTGACGCCGACGGCCTCCCAGTCGTGCGCCGACTTGATCGAGCCGTCCGGGTTGATCGCGCGGGGGAAGTGGTCGTTCGTCAGGACGACCGCCGGGCCGATGAAGACGCCGTTCGCGAGCCTCGCCGGCTCGTAGACGAGCGCATAGTTCTGCACCTTGCAGTTGTCCCCGAGCTCCACGCCGGTGCCGATGTAGGCGCCCCGGCCCACGATGCAGTTCTCGCCGAGCCGGGCGTCCTCACGGACCTGCGCGTAGTGCCAGATCTTCGATCCCTCCCCGATACTCGCGGACTCGGCGACGTCGGCGGTGGCATGGACGTATGGCACCAGGACATCGTATCCGCAGGCTCGAGGTCGGAACCGCGTGCCCCTGGCCCTCTGAACTCGGTCAACGGACGAACTGCGAGAGGATTGGATCATGCTCGTCGGCATCAGCAACGAGCCCCGCGACTACGCCTGGGGCCGCCGTGGCGCGATCACCGCCCTGCTCGGCCGGCCCGCCACGGACGCCGTCGAGGCGGAGCTCTGGCTCGGCGCGCACCACGGCTCGCCGGCGCGGATCAGCGGGTCGGAGCAGAGCCTGCGGGATGCGGTGCCCGACCTCACGTTCCTGCTCAAGGTGCTCGCGGTCGGGGCGCCGCTGTCGCTCCAGGCGCATCCCGGCGCCGAGCAGGCGAGGGAGGGCTTCGCGCGGGAGGAGTTGGCGGGCATCCCGGTCGACGCGCGGCATCGCAACTATCGCGACCCGCTGCCGAAGCCCGAGCTCCTCGTCGCCGTCTCACCGCGATTCGAGGCGCTGAGCGGGTTCCGCCCGGCGGCCGAGGCACGCCGGGACGCCGAGCGCATCGCGGCGGCCGGGGACCTCGCCGACGCCGTCGCACCGCTGACCGAGCGCCTCGTCGACGACGAGGCGCTCGGCGACGTGCTCGTCTGGCTGCTGGCCGGCGGGCCCGAGGTCGACGCGATCGTCGACGCGCTGGGCCGCGGGCTGGCCGCCGAGCCCTCCGCCGCGCCGCACCTCGCGCGGATCGCCGAGCTGCACCCGGCGGACCCGGGCATCGCCGCGGCGCTGCTGCTGCACCATCTCGAGCTGCGCGCGGGGGAGGCGCTCTACCTGCCGGCCGGCAACGTCCACGCCTACCTCGACGGGGTCGGCGTCGAGCTCATGCGCGCCTCGGACAACGTGCTGCGCGGCGGCCTGACGCCGAAGCACGTCGACGCCGCGGAGCTCGGGCGGATCGTGCAGCGCGCCGCGGTCCCGCTGCCTCGGCTCGAGCCGGTCGCGCTGCCGGACGGCGGGCTGCTGTACGAGCCCTCCGACCCGGAGGCGGGCTTCTCGCTCGCGGTCGCCGACCGGGCGCTCGCGCTGCCGCTGGCGGGACCGGCGATCGCGCTGTGCACGGACGGCGCGTTCCTCCTGGAGGGCGAGCGCTCCGCGACGCGCGTGGTGCGCGGCGAGGCCGTGCTCGTGACGGCCGACGAGGGGACGCTGCGCGCCTCCGGCGCCGGCTCGCTGTACGTCGCCCGCTGAACCGGCGCGGGTTCCCCGTGCCCGGCGTGTCGCACCGCGCTCGGCGCGGCGTCGGACGGTATAGCCCGATGACTTGACGCGGACGAACTACAGCGGTGTAATTATCCGCGACTCGATTCCGAGTCGGGCCGGGGACGAAGGAGTGGTGATGGCGAGCAGCATCCGCGGGTCCGTGCCCGGCGACTGGTTCGTCGATCCCGTCCGCCTCGGCGTGCCGGGCGTGCGGCGGCCGATCGAGGACGACGACGACAGCCCGCTCGCGTGGCAGGTCGACGCGCTCTGCGCGCAGACCGACCCGGAGGCGTTCTTCCCGGAGAAGGGCGGCTCGACCCGCGACGCGAAGCGGATCTGCACGTCCTGCGAGGTGAAGGCGCAGTGCCTCGAGTACGCCCTGCAGAACGACGAGCGCTTCGGCATCTGGGGCGGCCTCTCTGAGCGCGAGCGCCGGCGCCTGCGGCGGCGCGCCTGAGCGTTCCGCGCGCCGTGCGTGTCCGGCCGGCCCGGACGACCCCTCCCGCCTAGTCTCGGACCCGTATGACTTCCGTGACCGCGATCCTCGTCGCCCGGAACGGCGCGCAGTACCTGCCGGCGACCATCGGCGCGCTGCGGGCGCAGACCCGGGCGCCGGATCGCATCCTCGCGATCGACGCGGCCTCGAGCGACGCCTCGCTCGCGACGCTGCGCGCGCAGCTGCCGGACGCGCTGGTCGCGAGCGCCGGGAAGGGATCGCTCGCGCAGGTCGTCGACCTCGCGCTCGCCCGCTCGGCGGGGCCCGAGCCGAGTGACTGGTACTGGTTCCTCGGTCACGACAACGCCGCGCACCCGCGCGCGCTCGAGGCGCTGCTCGCGGCCGTCGAGGTCTCGCCGTCCGTCGTCGTCGCCGGGCCCAAGCTGGTGCGCTGGGACTCGCCCGAGGTGATCCTCGGCTTCGGCGAGACGATCACCGGCACCGGCGCCTCCATCCAGCTCGTCAACTCCGAGCTCGACCAGGCCCAGCACGACCGGACCACCGACGTGCTCGGCGTCGCCGCGCCCGGGATGCTCGTGCGGGTGGACGTCTGGCAGCAGCTCGGCGGCTTCGACGGCGGGCTGCCGACGGTCGACGCGGGGCTCGACCTCGGCGTCCGCGCGCGGCTCGCGGGTCACCGCGTCGAGCGGGTCGCCGGCGCCCGGGTCGCGGCCGCCGGTCCGGTCGAGCTGTTCGGCCGGCCCTCGCTCGCGAGCGGCACGCGGAACCTCATCCGTCGCCGCGCCCAGTACCACCGCCGTCTCTCCTACGCGCCGGCCGCCCTGGTGCCGCTGCTCTGGCTGTCGCTGCTGCCGCTCGGGGTGCTGATCGCACTCTGGCAGGTGCTCGCGAAGCGGCCGGGGATGGCACCCGGCGAGCTCGTCGCGGCGATCGCGGCGATGTTCGACGGCTCCGTCGTCGGCGCGCGGGCGAGCATCGCGAGGACGCGCTCGAGCGGCTGGGCCGCGATCGCGCCGTTCCGCGTGCGCGGCCGCGACGCCCGCGAGCTCCGGGAGCGCGAGCGCGCGATCGAGGCGAACCGCGTCGACCATCCGGTCGAGGAGCGAGTGCGCCCGTCGTTCTTCGCCGCGGGCGGCGGCTGGGCGGTGCTGCTGGCGGCGATCGCCTCGGCGGCCGCGTTCGGCCGGCTGTTCGGGGCGTCGGCGATCGCCGGCGGCGCGCTCGTCCCGCTCGGCGGAGTCGGCGACCTGTGGGAGTCGCTCGGCGTCCGCTGGCGCCTCGAGGACGGCGGCTATCTCGGCGCGGCCGATCCGTTCAACTCCGTGCTCGCCCTGCTCGGCTCGACGACCTGGTGGTCGCCCTCCTTCGCGATCGTCGTCGTCGTGGTCGTCGCGATGCCGCTTTCGGCGCTCGGCGCCTGGTTCGCCGCCGCCCGCGTCGCCCGCACCGGCTGGGGTCCAACGGTGGCGGCGATCGGCTGGGCCGCGGCGCCCCCGCTGCTCGCCGGGATCGCGAGCGGCCAGCTCGGCGCGGTCGTGGCGCACGTGCTGCTGCCCTGGCTCGCCCTCGCGGTGCTCGACGCCCGGCGCTCCTGGTCGATGGCCGCCGTCGCCGGCCTGCTGTTCGCTGCGGTCGCCGCCTCCGCCCCGGTGCTCGTCCCCGCGCTCGTGGTGCTGCTGGCGCTGCTCATCGTCCTGCAGCCGCACCGCATCCACCGGCTGGTGACGATCGTCGTCCCCGCGGCCACGGTGTTCGCCCCGCTGGTGATCCAGCAGTTCGCGCGCGGCACGCCGTTCGCGCTGCTCGCGGATCCCGGCGTGCCGGTCGTGCGCGAGACGCCCCGCACTCTCGAGCTGCTGCTCGGCTCGCCGACGGCCGACGCTGCCGGCTGGTCGACGTTCGCGCAGGCGGCCGGCGTGCCCTGGCTGGTCGGCGTCCCGGGCTCGATCGTGCTCGCCGTCTCGGTCGCGCCGCTCGCGGTGATCGCGCTGCTCGCGCTGTTCCTCCGCGGCGGCGAGCGCGCGATCCCCGGGCTCGTCATCGCCGCCGCCGGCCTGCTCACCGCCGTCGGCTCGGCGCACCTCGCCGTCGCGCTGGTCGGCGGCGAGGCGGCGGCGATCTGGGCGGGCAGCGGTCTCAGCCTGTACTGGCTCGGCCTGCTCGCGGCGACCGCCGTCGGGCTCGACGCCCTCGGCCGCTTCGCGCCGGTGCCGGCGCTCGTCGCCGCGCTGGGCGTCGTCCTCGCCGCGGTGCCGCTCGGCCTCGCGGCGGCGAACGGCCGCACCGCGCTCGAGCCGAGCAACGGCCGGGTGCTGCCCGCGGTCGTCGTCGCGGAGTCGGCGGCGCGCCCCGAGGTCGGCACGCTCGAGCTCGCGGCCCGCGGGGAGGACGCGGTGACCGCGATCCTCCACCGCGGCGCAGGACCGCTCGCCGAGCGGGTGCTGACGCTGCAGACCACGCGCACCGCGGTCGGACCGGAGCAGGAGCGCGTCGCCGTGCTCGCCGGCAACCTGGTCTCGGCCAGCGGCATGGACCTCGCCCCGACCCTCGACGAGCTCGGCGTCGACTACCTCCTGCTCGACGCCTCGGGCACCGATTCGCCCGCCTACCTCCGCGCGATCGACGCGATCTCCGCGCGGCCCGAGGTCGTCGCGGTCGGGCCGACCGCCCAGGGCATGCTCTGGCAGCGGGCGCCCGGCGCCGAGCCGGCCCCGGTCCAGGGCGGCCCCGGTCCGTGGGACACGCCGCTCGGCGCGATCACGGCGGTGATCCAGATCGTCGTGATCGCGCTGGCGATCCTGCTGGCGATCCCGACCACCCGGCGGCGCCGGGTGCGAGCGGCCGTGGGCCGGGAAGGGGACGCACGATGACCGATCCGAGTGCCGGCGCCCCGCCGGCCCCCGAGCTGGACGAGCCGGACGCCGAGCCGCGTGCCCGGATCTCGGCGCGATCGGTCGCCGTCTGGAGCGCGCGGGCGTCCGGCGGCATCGTCGGCGTCGCGATCGCGGTCGTGGTCGCGATCGCGGCGCTCTTCGTCACCCCGCCGAGCTGGTCGGTCGCCCCGCCGGTCGTCGTCGTGCAGCCCGAGCCGGCCACCCAGGTCCTGGTCTGCCCGGGCCCGCTGCTGCGGCTCGCCGACGACTCGGGACAGAACGCGAGCCAGGCGACGCCGGTCGGCACCGCGCCCCAGGTCGACTTCCTCGCCGAGTCGGGACGACTGACCACCTCGGCGATCGCCCAGTCGGACGCCGGGATCGGGGGCTCGTCGCTCGCGCCGCGACTGGGGCTGGTGGTGCCGGTCGACGGGGAGGCGCCGGTCGTCGCCGGCGTCCAGAGCAGCCGCATCCCCGCGAACCAGGGCGGCGGCATCGTCGGCTACGCCGCGACGTCGTGCGAGCAGCCGGCGCTGCGCTCCTGGATCATCGGCGGCTCGACCCAGCTCGGCCGCACCTCCATCCTGACCATCGTCAACCCGTCCAGCGTCGAGGCCGTCGTCGACCTCGACCTGCGGGGTCAGCTCGGCGCGATCGACGCCGTCGGCCTCACGGGCATCGTGGTGCCGGCCGGCTCCCAGCGAGTCGTGCCGGTCAGCGGCTTCTCGCTCGAGCAGCGCGCCCCGGTCATCGGCGTCCGCAGCACCGGCGGGAACGTCGCGGTCTTCCTGCAGCAGTCGATCATCCGCACGCTCACGCCGGGCGGCGTCGACCTGATCGGGGCGCAGGACCCGTCCCCGGCGCTCGTGATCCCCGGCATCGCCGTCGCCGGTGAGACCGCCCTCGCCGGCATCAACACGACGCCGGCCGACCAGGACGACACGATGCCGACGCTGCGGCTGTTCGCGCCGAGCGGCCGGGCGACCACCGCGACCGTCGCGCTGGTGCCGACCGGATCGACGCTCGCCGACGCCCTGGGGAACCCGCGCACCGTCGAGGCCTCGGCGCCGACGGACGCGCATGCGGACGCGCAGCCGACCGAGCCGGAGGCGGAGTCGTTCACGGTCGAGCTCGCGGCGGGCGCCGTGTCGGAGACCCCGATCGAGCGCGTCGCGCCCGGCGACTACACGATCGTCGTCACCGCGTCCGAGCCGCTCGTCGGGGCGGTGCGGGCCTCGGTCGCCACCCCGGCCGGCACCGACTTCGCCTGGTACTCGCCGGCCGGAGCGCTCGGCGACCGCGCGGCGCTCCCGGCGCCGCGCGCCCCGCAGGTCGTCCTCGCGCTGGCGAATCCCACAGCCGAGGACCGCAGCGTCACCCTGGCCGGTCCCGACGGGGACGCGGTCGTCAAGGTCCCCGCGGGCGAGACCGTGCTCACCGAGCTCGAGCCGGGCGAGGACTACTCGCTGTCCGGGATCGCCGGCCTGCGCGCCGCCGTCCGGGCGGGCGGCGACGGCTTCGTCGCCCAGTTCCCGCTGCAGCCCCCGGCCGCGCTCGCCAAGCCGGTACGGGTGCACGTCTGACCTCGCTAGGCTCGTGCCGATGAGGATCAGCGTCATCGGGTGCGGGTATCTGGGAGCGGTCCACGCCGCTGCGATGGCATCGATCGGGCACGAGGTGATCGGCGTCGACGTCGACGAGGAGAAGATCGCGCGCCTCGGCCGGGGCGAGGCCCCCTTCCACGAGCCGGGTTTCGAGGCCCTGCTCCGCGAGCAGCTCGCCGGCGGGCGCCTGCGGTTCGCAACCGGGATCGAGCAGGTCCGCGACGCGGAGGTGCACTTCGTCACGGTCGGCACTCCCCAGGTCGCCGGCGGCTGGGCCGCCGACGTCGTCCACGTCGACGCGGCGGTGGCGGCGCTCGCCGCGATCGCGCGTCCCGGCTCCGTCGTGGTCGGCAAGTCGACCGTGCCGGTCGGCACCGCGGCGCGGCTGGCGGAGGCGCTCGAGGGCGCCGGGTCGGCGCTCGTCTGGAACCCGGAGTTCCTCCGCGAGGGCTTCGCGGTGCGCGACACGCTCGAGCCCGATCGGCTGGTCTACGGGGTGCGACCCGGGGCGGCCGGCGTCGAGCCGACGCTCGAGGGCCGACCGGAGGTCGCAGCCATCGACGCGGTGTACGCGCCCATGATCGCGCGCGGGACGCCGCGCATCGTGACCGACTGGGCGACCGCCGAGCTCGTCAAGGTCTCCGCGAACGCGTTCCTGGCGACGAAGATCTCCTTCATCAACGCGATGGCGGAGATCGCGGAGGCGACCGGCGCCGACGTCACGACGCTCGCGGACGCGATCGGACTGGACGCGAGGATCGGCCGGCGCTTCCTGAACGCCGGCGTCGGCTTCGGCGGCGGCTGCCTGCCGAAGGACATCCGCGCCTTCGCGGCCCGCGCGGAGGAGCTCGGTCTCGGCGACTCGCTCGCCTTCCTGAGGGAGGTCGACGCGATCAACCTCCGTCGCCGCGACCGGGTCGTCGAGCTCGTCCTCGACGCGCTCGGGGAGCGCCGCTCCGACGACCGCGTCGCGGTGCTCGGCCTCGCGTTCAAGCCGGACTCCGACGACATCCGCGACTCGCCGGCGCTCGACATCGCGGTCCGGCTGCACGGCCTCGGCGTCGACGTCGTCGCCACCGACCCGGCGGCGCTCGACAACGCGCGAGGGCGGTATCCGCGGCTCGGATACGTCGCGACGGCCGCCGAGGCGGTCCGGGGCGCGGCCGTCGTCGTGCTGCTCACCGAATGGGCGGACTACCGAGGGCTCGACCCCGTGACCCTGCGCGCCACGGCCGGCGACTCGCCGACGATCGTCGACGGCCGGAACGTCCTCGATCCCGCCACGTGGCGAGCGGCGGGCTGGGCCTATCGCGGCATGGGCCGCGGCTGACGACGGCCCGCCGTCAGAAGTGCCGGAACCGCTCGGGGGCGAGGTCCCAGGGATCCTTGCCGAGCAGCTCCGCGACGGCGCGCACGACGCAGGACTCGATGACGAGCACCAGGTGGTACTCGTCGCGGACGTGGAACCGGGTGAGGCGCTCGATCGGCACGCGATAGAGCACGACGCGGCGGTTCGCGCGGTCGACCTGCCAGCGGTCCACCCCCTCGTCCGAGACGTGCCCGGCCGGCAGTCCGGCGACCTCGAAGCGGACATCCGACAGCTCCTCCGGCCAGAGGTCGGTGAGGTACTCCGCCATCGAGGCGACGGTCGACTCGAACAGGATGATCCGGGTCGTCAGGGGCGGGAGCACGGGTCCGCTCACCACGTTGCGCATCCCGCGCCCGTGTCGACTCGCGGGATGGCCGCGTCGGACGGAGCGTCGTGCGGGCAGGGCCACGCGTCGAGTGTACGTTCATCCGAAAGGGCCTGGGAGGGTGCGGTCGCGTGAGCGCGAGACGGTGCAGTCGGGTGGGGTGCGACGACGAGGCGATCGCGACGCTGACCTATGTGTACGCGGATCAGATGGCCGTGCTCGGGCCGCTCTCGACCGAGCCGGAGCCGCATTCCTACGATCTGTGCGCCCGCCACGCCGAGCGCACCGCGCCGCCCCGCGGGTGGCTGATGACCCGGGTCGGCATGCGACAATTGCAGGCGTGACCTCAGCCTCCACCGCCGTCTCCCACCGCGTCGCCGACCTCGCTCTCGCCGAGGCCGGCCGGCACCAGATCCGCCTCGCCGAGCACGAGATGCCCGGCCTCATGTCACTGCGCCAGGAGTTCGGCGCCTCGAAGCCGCTCGCCGGAGCCCGGATCGCGGGATCGCTGCACATGACCGTGCAGACCGCCGTCCTCATCGAGACGCTCGTCACGCTCGGCGCCCGGGTGCGCTGGGCGAGCTGCAACATCTTCTCGACCCAGGACGACGCGGCCGCCGCGGTCGTCGTCGGCCCGAACGGCACCGTCGACGCGCCGAGCGGCACGCCGGTGTTCGCCTGGAAGGGCGAGACGCTCGAGGAGTACTGGTGGTGCACCGAGCAGATCTTCGACTGGAGCGCGGAGGCCGCCGCCGCGGGCGCGGACTGGATTGGCCCGAACATGATCCTCGACGACGGCGGCGACGCGACGCTGCTCGTCCACCGGGGCGCCGACTTCGAGGCGGCCGGAGCGGTGCCGCAGGCGGCCGCCGGCGACTCGCACGAGTGGTCGGTCATCCTCGACACGCTGCGCGCCTCCCTCGAGGTCTCCCCGGATCGCTGGACCCGGATCGCCGCGGAGATCAAGGGCGTCACGGAGGAGACGACGACGGGCGTGCACCGCCTCTACGAGTTCGCGAAGAAGGGCGAGCTCCGCTTCCCGGCCATCAATGTCAACGACTCGGTCACCAAGTCCAAGTTCGACAACAAGTACGGCATCCGGCACTCGCTCCCGGACGGGATCAACCGGGCGACCGACATCCTGATGGGCGGCAAGGTCGCGTTCGTCTGCGGCTACGGCGACGTCGGCAAGGGCTCCGCGGAGGCGCTGCGCGGCCAGGGCGCGCGCGTCATCGTCTCGGAGATCGATCCGATCAACGCGCTGCAGGCGGCGATGGACGGCTTCCAGGTCGCGCGGCTCGACGACGTCATCGGCGAGGTCGACTTCGTCATCACGTCCACCGGCAACTTCGGGGTCGTCACGGTCGACCACATGCTCGCGATGAAGCACCTCGCGGTCATCGCGAACGTCGGCCACTTCGACAACGAGATCGACATGGCCGGCCTCGAGGCGCTCGAGGGCGCGACGAAGGTCACGATCAAGCCGCAGGTCGACGAGTGGCGCCTGCCGAACGGCCGCTCGATCCTGGTGCTCTCCGAGGGCCGGCTGATGAACCTCGGCAACGCGACCGGCCACCCGTCGTTCGTCATGTCGAACTCCTTCACGAACCAGGTCCTCGCGCAGCTCGAGCTCTACACGAAGCAGGGCGAGTACCCGAACCAGGTCTTCGTGCTGCCGAAGCACCTCGACGAGAAGGTCGCCCGCCTGCACCTGCCGGCGCTCGGCGCCGACCTCACGGTCCTCACGAAGGAGCAGGCCGACTACATCGGCGTGCCGGTCGAGGGGCCGTACAAGCTGGACCACTACCGCTACTGAGGCGCGTGGGTCGCGACGGCGCGGCCGTCCGCGACCGACGACGAACGCCCCCGAGCAGGCTCGGGGGCGTTCGTCGTGATCGGGCTCAGGCCGCGGCGGCGGCCGCCCGGGCGGCGAGGCGCTCGCCGATCAGCGGCCGGTAGAGCAGGCCGGCGACGATCGCGCCGACCAGCGGGCCGACGATGAACACCCAGATCTGCTCCCACGGCCAGGCGCCGCCGTACACCGCGGTCGCGATCGAGCGCGCCGGGTTGAGCGAGGCGTTCGACACCGGGATCGCGATGAAGTGGAACACGCCGAGGGCGAGGCCGATCGCGAGCGGGGCGAAGCCCGAGGGGGCGCGGCGGTCGGTGACGCCGAGGATGACGAGCAGGAAGAAGAACGTCACCGCGGCCTCGAGGCCGAGCACGGCCCACAGCCCGAAGCCGCCCGGCGAGTGGTCGCCGAAGCCGTTCGAGGCGAAGCCGCTGCCGGTCGCCGAGTCGAGCAGCCCCGCCGGGCCGTCGGCGAGGACGCCGAACACGATGCTCGAGGCGATGACGCCGCCGACGACCTGTGCGATGACGTAGGGCAGGACGTCGCGCCAGGCGAACCGGCCGCCGACCGCGGCGCCGACCGTCACGGCCGGGTTGAAGTGGCCGCCGGAGATGTGCCCGAAGGCGTAGGCGCCGGCGAGCACCGCGAAGCCGACCGAGAACGGGACGAGGGACCCGGCCTGGAAGAACAGCGCGGCGCCGAGCACGGAGAACACGAGCAGAGCCGTGCCGGCGACCTCGGCGGCGAGGCGCTTGCCGAGGGAGGGGGTCTTGTCGAGCGCGACATCGGAGTCGGCCAGGACTGGTTCAGACACGTTGCTGCCTTTCCTTAGGGGATGGAACCGATGGGAACCTTAGCGGAGCCTGAGAGCGATGTGTCGGATCATTGCGGCTTGTCTCGATCGGGGCCGCCGCCCGTCCAGCGCCCTCCCAACTCCCGCGGCCCCGCTCGGCTACGCTGGTGCGAACCTGTGGACGAGGCTGACGAGGCATGGTGAACGCACGCATCCTGGTGGTCGACGACGACCCGGCACTCGCGGAGATGATCGGCATCGTCCTCCGCGCGGAGGAGTACGACGTCGCGTTCTGCGCCGACGGCGCGAAGGCGCTCGACGCGTTCCACGCCGAGCGGCCGGACCTGATCCTGCTCGACGTGATGCTCCCCGGCCGCGACGGCGTCCAGGTGTGCGCGCGGATCCGCGACGAGTCGGGCGTGCCGATCATCATGCTGACGGCGAAGACCGACACCATCGACGTCGTCGCCGGTCTCGAGGCCGGCGCGGACGACTACGTCCCGAAGCCCTTCAACACGAAGGAGCTCGTCGCGCGGATCCGCACCCGGCTGCGCCCGGTGACCCGGCCCTCGAGCGACATCGTGCGCATCGGCGACCTCGAGCTCGACGTCGTCGGCCACGAGGTGCGGCGCGGGTCGGAGCGGATCAACCTCACGCCGCTCGAGTTCGAGCTGCTGCTCGCGCTCGCGCTGAAGCCGGAGCAGGTGTTCACCCGCGAGATGCTGCTGGAGCAGGTCTGGGGCTACCAGTACAAGGCGGACACCCGCCTGGTGAACGTGCACGTGCAGCGCCTCCGCGCGAAGATCGAGGAGGACCCGGACAACCCGAGGCTCGTCACGACCGTCCGCGGGGTCGGCTACCGCGCGGGGAGCTGAGCGCGGCGCGATGCCCCGCTGGGTCGACCCTCGGCTGTGGTGGCGCAGCCTGGTCCGCGCATGGCGCACCTCGCTGGCGCTGCGGACCATCTCGATGACGATCGTGCTGTCGGCGATCGCGGCCGCGGCCGTCGGGGTCACGATCGAGCTCAGCATCAGCCAGAGCCTGCTCGACGCGCGCCGCACCCAGCTGGTGACGCTGAGCCAGAGCGCGACGATCTCGGCGCAGCGCAGCTTCGACGCCTCCGTCGACCAGGGCGACGTGGAGCCGGACGCCGCGCTCTACGAGGGCGTCCGGGTCATCCTGAGCGCCGCGGCGACGACCTCCGACTCGACCTCCTACGCGCTGGTCCTCGCCCCGGGTCAGGACGTGCCCGGCTCGTCCGCCCAGTCGAACTCGCGCAGCCTCGACGGGATCCTCGACCAGGTGGTCTCGACCGAGCTGCGGGACGCGCTCGCCGCGGACGCCGAGGGCAGGGTCTACTCGCAGTCGACCGGGCTCCCGCGCGCCGACGGCTCGCTCGCGCCGGCGATCGTCACGGGATCGATGCTCGAGATCCAGGGCGTCCGCTACCAGCTCTTCCTCGTCTATGACATCTCCGACACCGAGCAGACGCTCTCGACGATCCAGTTCGCGCTCGCCGGCGCCGGGCTCGCGCTGATCGCGCTGATCGGCGCCGTCACCTTCCTCGTGGTGCGACTCGTGGTCGGCCCGGTCCAGGTCGCCGCGGCGACCAGCCGCCGACTGGCGGCGGGGGAGCTCGACGTGCGGCTGCCGGTGCGCGGCGACGACGTGCTCGCGACGCTCGCCCGGTCGTTCAACGGCATGGCGGAGAGCCTGCGAGGCCAGATCACCCGGCTCGCCGAGCTCTCCACCGTGCAGCAGCGCTTCGTCTCCGACGTCTCGCACGAGCTGCGCACGCCGCTGACCACGATCCGGCTCGCGGGCGACGTGCTCCGGGACCGCAGCACGGCGTTCGATCCGGACACGGCGCGGACGGTCGAGCTGCTGCACACCCAGATCCTGCGCTTCGAGCAGCTGCTGGGCGACCTGCTGGAGATGTCCCGCTTCGACGCCGGCGCCGTCGAGATGGAGTACGACCGCGTCAACGTCGCCCGGCTCGCCGAGGACACGGTCGCGTCGATGACGCCGCTGGCGGAGCAGCGCGGCTCGGAGCTGGTGCTGGTCGCGGAGGGCGGCCACTTCGAGGCCGAGGTCGATGCGCGCCGCATCCGTCGGATCATCTCGAACCTGATCGGGAACGCGATCGACCACGGCGAGAGCCGGCCGATCGAGGTCTGGGTCGACTCGGACGCGAACGCCGCGGCGATCGCCGTGCGCGACTACGGCGTCGGGATCGCGGTCGAGCACCTCGACCGGGTGTTCGACCGGTTCTGGCGGGGCGACCCCTCCCGGCAGCGCACCACCGGCGGCACCGGCCTCGGGCTGGCCATCTCGCTCGAGGACGCCGCGCTGCACGGCGGCTGGCTCGAGGCGTGGAGCGCGCCGGGGCAGGGCTCCTGCTTCCGGCTGACGATCCCGCGGGCCCGGGGCATGGCGCTGCGGTCCTCGCCGCTGCCGCTGCCGCCGGAGGCCCCGCCGGAGGCGCTCGACACCGGGGTCGCGAGCTCGGGAGAGCGGCGATGAGCCGCGGGGCGCGCGCGCTGCGCGCGATCGGCACGGCGCTCGCCGGCATGCTGCTGCTCGCCGGCTGCGGCGGCATCCCCACCGCGGGGCCGGTCGTCGCCGGGCCCGCGGCGGACGAGCTGGACCCGGAGTTCGTCGTCTCGCCGAACGGCCCGGTCGCCGGCGCCGATCCGACCGGGATCCTGAACGGCTTCATGCAGGCGGTCCGCGCCCCGCAGGCCGACTACCAGGTCGCCCGCCAGTTCCTCACCCCGCAGCTGGCCCAGACCTGGGACCCGAACGCCGGCGTCGCGATCCGCTCGGGCGCGCCCGAGCTGACCCTGACCGGCACCGGCTCGGCGCCGCGCATCGTCTACGCCTTCCCCTCCGCCGCGGCGGTGGACTCGGCCGGGCGCTACCGAGCGGTCGGGACGCCGGGCACGCGCTCGCTGGAGTTCTCCTTCGCGCAGGTCGGCGGCGAGTGGCGGATCAGCGCCGCGCCGAACGTCGTGGTGCTCGGCGAGGCCTCGTTCGCGCGCGCGTTCGCGCAGTACGCGCTCTACTTCTTCGATCCGTCGGGGCGCTACCTGGTGCCCGACGTGCGCTGGTTCGCGGCGCGTTCGAGCACGCCGAGCGCCGTCGTCTCGGCGCTGCTGGGCGGTCCGGACGACTGGCTCCGGCACTCGGTGGTCACCGACTTCCCGGTGGGCACCACCCTCGGACCCCGCTCGGTGGTGGTCGCCGGCGGACGCGCGACGGTGGACCTCAGCAGCCAGGCCGCGGTCGCGTCGCCGGTCGAGCTCGATCGGATGCATCAGCAGCTGGTCGCCTCGCTCGACGTCGCCGACGTCACGATCCTCGCCGACGGCGTGCCGCTGCGGGTCGACCCGGTCGGCGCGCCGGCGGAGATCGACCCGTCGGCGAGCGGGCCGGTGCTGGTCGGCACCGCCTCGGACTTCGGCCACGCCGGAGCGGACGGCATCGTGTCGATCCCGGGCCTCTCGAGCGCCGTCGTCGCGGCCGACACGGTGGCGGCGACGGTCGCCGCGGACCAGCGGTCGGCGGCCCTGCTCGGGGCGGACGGCGTGGTGCGACGTGCGACGGCGGAGGGCGCGAGCCCCGTCGACGAGCGCGGCGGCCTGGTCGCGCCGTCGCTCGACGGCTTCGGCTGGATCTGGTCGGCCGGCGTCGGCAGCCCGCTCGAGGCGTTCGACGCGAACGGCGGCGCGGCCGGGCTCGCCTCGAGCGCGATCCCCGCGGACGCGTCGGTGGTCGCGCTCGCGGTGTCGCGCGACTCGACCCGCCTCGTCGTGGGCCTGAGCAGTCCGGCCGGTCCGCGGCTGCTCGTCCTCGGGATCGTGCGGGTGGACGGGGTGCCGACGGCGCTCGACCCACCGCTCGAGCTGCCGGTGACCGGGCCGATCGCCTCGGTCGCCTGGGTCGACAGCCGCTCGCTCGTCGTCGTGTCGGACGCGACGGACGGGCGCACCGCGCAGATCGTCGGGCTCGGCGCGCCGGGCTCGTCGCTCGGCCCGCTCCCGGCCGACGCGGTGGCGGTGGGCGGTCGCGGGGGCGCGGGCGGGGTCCGCGTGCTCGCCGACGGCGTGGTGCTGGCGCCGGGCGGGAACGACGGCTGGACCGACACCGGGATCACCGCGGTCTACCTCGGCGTCCAGCAGTAGCGCCGCGGCGAGGCCCGACCCCTCACATCCCGGATCCGGCCCCGGTGATCCCCGGAGCGACCTCCGCACGGGCCGGCCACCCCGGGTTCCCGTCACAATGCGGGGATGGCGACGCGTCCGGCCCGGGCACTGCTCGGCGTCCTCCGCGAGGCGCTGCTCGACGCCTGGGCGGTCGTGCAGCCCGTCGACTGCCTCGGCTGCGGAACGCCGGACCGGGCGCTGTGCCCGGCGTGCCGGGCGGCGGTCGTGCCGGCCCGACCCGGGCTCGTTCGCTGCGACGCGCGCCCCGGGGTGCCCGTGATCGCCGCGGCGGACTACGCGGGCCCCGTCCGTTCGGCGCTCCTCGCCCTCAAGGACGACGGCCGCACGGACGCCGCCCGTCCGCTCGCGCGCCTGCTGCTCGGCGCGCTGCAGGCCGTCGGGAGCCCGCTCGCACCGCTGCCGGCCCGGCCCCCGGGCGGCGTCGAGCTCGCCTGGGTGCCGAGCCGCCCGGCGGCGCTGCGCCGCCGCGGCCTCGACCCGGTCCGCGAGATCGTCGCCGCCGCGCGGCTGCCGGCCTCCCGGGTGCTCGCCGCCCGCTCGGCCGGCCCGGCGCAGAAGACGCTCGGCCGCGCGGACCGGCTGGCCTCCGGCGGCCGCCTGCGAGCGCGCCGCTCGCTCGCCGGTCGCGTGTTCGTCCTGATCGACGACGTCGTGACGACCGGCGCGACGATCGCGGACGGGGTGCGGGCGATCCATGCCGCCGGCGGCGCCGTCGCGGCCGCGGTGGCCGTCTGCGCGCCCCGGCTCGACGCTCGGCGGACGCGCAGCGGAGGTCAATAGGATCGCCGCGTGGGCGATGGGACCTCGGCAGACCTGCGCGGCGCCGACACGATCGTGCTGGTCCCGACCTACAACGAGGCGGCGAGCCTGCCGCCGCTCGTCGACCGCATCCGCGCCGCGGTCCCCGACGCCGACATCCTGGTGATCGACGACGCGAGCCCCGACGGCACCGGCGAGCTCGCGGAGCGGATCGCCGACGCCGACCCGCACGTGCGCGTGCTCCACCGGGCGGCCAAGGAGGGCCTCGGGCCCGCCTACCGCGCGGGGTACGAGGCGGCGCTCGCGCGCGGATACCGCTACCTCGTGCAGATGGACGCCGACGGCTCCCACCCGCCGGAGACCCTGCCGGAGATGCTCGCGGCGGCCGCGCGGCCGGGCACGGACCTCGTCATCGGGTCCCGCTGGGTGCCAGGCGGGCGCACGGTCGACTGGCCTCGGCACCGCGAGCTGCTCAGCCGCGCGGCGAACGGCTATGCGCGTCGCATCCTGCGCATCCGGGTCGCCGACGTCACCGCGGGCTACCGGGTCTACCGGGCCGAGGCGCTGCGGGAGCTCGCCCTGGAGTCGATCCGCTCCCACGGCTACTACTTCCAGGTGGAGATGACGGTGCGCGTGCTCGACCTCGGCGGCGGCGTGACCGAGGTCCCGATCGTCTTCGCGGAGCGCGAGGCCGGTGCGTCGAAGATGACGATGTCGATCATCGCCGAGGCCATGCTGCGCGTCACCTCGCTCGGGCTGCGGCGGCTCGGCCGCCGTTCCGAGGGCCGCGTCGAGCGCCGCGACGCGCCGGTGGCCGCGCCGCTCGAGTAGCCGTGCGGCCGTCCGCCGGTCGTCCGTGACAAATGCAGGGCGAGGGTCTAGCGTGGCCCGAACAGCGCGAGACGCTGGACCCCCGGCGCGGCGCACGAGGAGGGCAACCATGGACATCTCGCTCACCGCCAAGGGCCTCGACGTCCCGGACCGCTTCCGGGAGTACGCCGCCGAGAAGGCCGAGAAGATCGCCGCGCTCGCCGACCGGGCGATCGCGCTGCAGATCAAGGTGACGAGACACGCCGCGGGCAAGGGCTCCTCGGGCGACGACCGCGTCGAGCTGACCCTCGTCGGGCCCGGCCCGCTGGTGCGGGCGGAGGCGGCGGCCGCCGACAAGTACGCCGCGTTCGACCTGGCGCACGGCCGGCTGCTGGAGCGCGTGCGCGGGGCCAAGGACCGCCGCAAGGTGCACCGCGGTCGCCACCGGCCGGTCTCGCTGCACGACGCGACGGCGGAGGGCTTCCGCGCCGTCGACGTCACGCCGGCGAGCGTCGAGGTGCTGCAGGCCGTCGCCACCGGCTCGGTGCCCGTCCAGCCGGAGGCCGAGCCGGAGTGGTCGCCGGTGGTGATCCGTCGCAAGCTCTTCCCCGCCGCGACCATGACGGCCGACGACGCCGTCGACCACATGGAGCTCGTCGGGCACGACTTCTTCCTGTTCATCGACGCCGAGACCGACCGGCCGAGCGTCGTCTACCGCCGCAAGGGCTGGGCCTACGGGGTCATCGCGCTCGACGCGGAGGCCTCGGAGGCGGACTCGGCGGTCGGCCAGCGTGCGCGGAGGGCGAGCCGGTAGACTCCACGACTGGCGCAGGCGCGCCCTCGGTTAGGAGTTGATCCGTGGCGAACGTGCTCGAACGTGTTCTCCGAGTCGGCGAAGGCCGCACGCTGCGCAGGCTGGAGCGGGTCGCCGAGCAGGTGAACGCGCTCGAGGCGCACTTCGAGGACCTCACCGACGAGGAGCTGCGCGAGGAGACCGCCGAGTTCCGGCAGCGCTACGCCGCGGGGGAGACCCTCGACGAGCTGATGCCGGAGGCCTTCGCCGCGGTGCGCGAGGCGGGCAAGCGCACGCTCGGCATGCGGCACTTCGACGTGCAGCTGATGGGCGGCGGCGCGCTGCACCACGGGAACATCGCCGAGATGAAGACCGGTGAGGGCAAGACGCTGGTCGCGACGCTCGCCGCCTACCTCAACGCCATCCCCGGTGAGGGCGTCCACATCGTCACCGTCAACGACTACCTCGCCAGCTACCAGTCCGAGCTGATGGGCCGCATCTACCGCGCGCTCGGCATGACGACCGGCTGCATCCTCTCCGGGCAGACCCCCGAGCAGCGCCGCGAGCAGTACGCCGCCGACATCACCTACGGCACGAACAACGAGTTCGGCTTCGACTACCTCCGCGACAACATGGCCTGGCAGGCCTCCGACATGGTGCAGCGCGGCCACCAGTTCGCGATCGTCGACGAGGTCGACTCGATCCTGATCGACGAGGCGCGCACGCCGCTCATCATCTCCGGGCCCTCCTCCGGGGAGGCGAACCGCTGGTTCGGCGAGTTCGCGAAGATCGCGACGCGGCTCGTCGAGGGCGCCGACTACGAGGTCGACGAGAAGAAGCGCACGGTCGGCGTCCTCGAGCCCGGCATCGAGAAGGTCGAGGACCACCTCGGCATCGACAACCTCTACGAGTCGGCGAACACGCCGCTCATCTCCTTCCTGAACAACGCGATCAAGGCCCGTGCGCTGTTCAAGCGCGACAAGGACTACGTCGTGATGAACGGCGAGGTGCTCATCGTCGACGAGCACACCGGCCGCATCCTCGCGGGCCGTCGCTACAACGAGGGCATCCACCAGGCGATCGAGGCGAAGGAGGGCGTCGAGGTCAAGGCGGAGAACCAGACCCTCGCGACCGTCACGCTGCAGAACTACTTCCGCCTCTACGAGAAGCTCTCCGGGATGACCGGCACCGCCGAGACCGAGGCGGCCGAGTTCATGTCGACCTACAAGCTCGGCGTCGTCCCGATCCCCACGAACCGGCCGATGATCCGCATCGACCAGTCCGACCTCATCTACAAGAACGAGCAGGCGAAGTTCGAGCAGGTCGTCGAGGACATCGCGAAGCGCCACGCCGCCGGCCAGCCGGTGCTCGCCGGCACCACCTCGGTCGAGAAGTCCGAGCTGCTCTCCCGGCTGCTCGCGAAGAAGGGCGTGCGGCACGAGGTGCTGAACGCGAAGAACCACGCGCGCGAGGCGGCGATCGTGGCCCAGGCCGGTCGGCTCGGCGCCGTCACGGTGGCGACGAACATGGCCGGCCGCGGCACCGACATCATGCTCGGCGGCAACGCCGAGTTCATCGCGGTCGCCCGCATGCACGACCGGGGCCTGTCGCCGATCGAGACCCCGGAGGAGTACGAGCGGGAGTGGGACGCCGTCTACCAGGCGGTCAAGGACGAGGTCGAGGCGGAGGCGGAGAAGGTCCGCGACGCCGGCGGGCTCTACGTCGTCGGCACCGAGCGGCACGAGTCGCGCCGCATCGACAACCAGCTCCGCGGCCGCTCCGGCCGCCAGGGCGACCCCGGCGAGAGCCGCTTCTACCTGTCGCTGCAGGACGACCTGATGCGCCTGTTCAACGCGGGCGCCGCCGAGGTGCTCATGCGCGGCGCGCCGGACGACACGGCGATCGAGTCGCGGATGGTCTCGCGGGCGATCCGCAGCGCCCAGTCGCAGGTCGAGGCGCGCAACGCCGAGATCCGCAAGAACGTGCTCAAG
>ERZ778028.1620-NODE-1620-length-22031-cov-9.074308_pt1 | contig 22031 bp, 17 predicted proteins | sample MGYA00375758_ERZ778028 | MGnify/ENA primary metagenome ERZ778028 (study PRJEB29350, sample SAMN05389828) | bioreactor metagenome | isolation source: Thiocyanate bioreactor | place: South Africa: University of Cape Town | collected 2014-03-17 ... | reverse complement strand
GCGACCCCGACGGCCACCGCGTCGAGATCTACACGCAGGACTACTACACCGGCGATCCCGACAACCCGCTCGTCACCTGGGACGTCCACGACAACCAGCGCCGCGACTGGTGGGGCAACCCGGTCGTCCCCTCGTGGTACACCGAGGCATCCCTCGTGCTCGACCTCGACGGGAGCCCGCAGGCGGTCGTCGCGCGCACCGAGGAGTCGGAGATGGCCGTCACGATCGGCGCGGACGGCTTCTCCTACACCCGGGAGGGCGACACCGAGCACGGCTTCAAGCTGGGCCAGCAGCTCTGAGGCCGCCGGCTCTCCGCCGATCGCGGCGGGGCAGGCGTCGCCGCCGCGCTCAGCGGGTGATGTCGAAGTCGAGCAGCGGGATCACCTCGACGCCGAAGCGGTCGAGCCCCGCCTCGAAGTCGTCGAAGTGCATCAGCACGCCGTCGATCCCGTCGATCGCCGCCAGCTCGTTCAGCCTGCGGGCGACGGTCCGCGGGGAGCCGGCGAACAGCGCCGCGTCATCCGGATTGATCGCCTGGCGCACCTGGATCGAGGCGGCGCGCTCGGTCGAGCTGGTGCCCTTGGCGTCGACGGCGTAGTTCCCCTGCTCGTTCGCCAGCGCCTCCGTGTCGGTCCCCGCGTTGTAGTGGTCGATCAGCCGGGCGGCGTCCTCGTCGGTGTCGCCGAGGATCACGCTCCGGGCGGTGAGCAGGCGGACGTCCCGGCCGGTCTGCTCCGTCGCGCTCCGCAGCTCGTCGACGGCGGTGCGCATCCCATCGGGGTCCTTGGCGGTGGTGAAGTTGTAGTCGGCGAACTCCGCGGCGAACCGCCGTCCGCGGCCCGAGGCGCCCGCGGCGACGATCTGTACGGGATTCGCCGGATGGAAGCCCATCCGGCAGTCGTCCAGCTCGAAGTACCGTCCCTTGAAGTCGGACGCTCCCTCCTCCAGCAGCTGCTTGAGGATCGTCGTGTACTCGGTCGCGTACTCGTAGCGGTATCCGAAGTAGTCGTCGCCGGGCCACATGCCCATCTGCGCATATTCCGCACGGTGCCATCCGGTGGTGATGTTGATGCCGAGGCGCCCCGGCGCCACGTCGTCGATCGTGGCCACCATCCGGGCGAGCATCGCGGGGTGGAGGGAGAGGACGCCGACCGATGCGAAGATCTGCATCCGTCGGGTCGTCGCGAGGATCGGGGACGCGAGCGTGAACGGCTCGGTGGTGTAGTCCCAGTGCTCGGTGGCGCCGCCGTAGCCGCGGAAGGAGATCATCTCGAGCCCGAGCTGGAAGCCGAAGCCCTCGGCTCGGCGCACGATGCTCTGGTTGAGCGCGTAGGTCGGCATGTACTGCGGGGAATTGGCCGAGAAGATCCAGCCGTTGTTGCCGGTAGGCAGGAACACACCGAGACGCATATCCGAACTTCCCTTCGCCGTCGATAAGGGGTGAGCGGGGGTGTACGCCGATGTCTCACCCGAATATGCAATATGGTATACATCAGACCAAATGGAGCACAATGAGATCGCGCTTGGGCTGTAAGGTGGCGTCGCCGAGAGTGTCGGTGGCCATCGCCGTCTACCTTCCGTAGGCCGATCCTCCGGATTGCCTTCTGTTCCTGCCGAGGCCTCTCCAAGGGAGAACGTATGACTGACATCGCGGGGAAGCGGGACCCTCTCGGCGATCGGCATCGCTCGCTCAAATCGGAGCTCATCGACGAGCTCCGGATGGACATCGTCCAAGGACGGCTCGAACCCGGCGAGCGACTCGTGGAACGCACCCTCTCGGAGACCTACGGGGTCTCCCGTGTTCCCTTGCGCGAGGCCATGCTGCATCTCGCGGCCGAGGGCTTCCTCACGATCACTCCGCGGCGCGGCGCGACCGTCGCGACGTTCACCATCGACAGTGTTTCGGACCTGTTCGACGTGCGCGAGCAGCTCGACTCGCTTGCCGCGCGACTGGCCGCGGAGCGGATCGACGCCGCCGGCGTCAAGCGGCTGGAGCAGGCGCTGCTGCGCGCCGAGCAGACCGCGCTGACCGACGACGAGGCGGAGCGGACGGTGGAGAACGCCCGCTTCCACGAGCTGATCGTCGATCTCGCCGAGAGCCCGCTCCTCACGTCCATCATGAAGCCGATCGGGGCTCGGGTGCGCTGGCTGTTCAGCTTCATGAGCCGCGCCGAGTCCAGCCCGCTGCTGGCGCAGGAGCACCGCAGGCTCTTCGAGCTCATCGCGGGCGGGGACGGTCCGCAGGCGGCCGAATACGCGCGGGCGCATGTCGCCGCGACGCGGCAGTCGACGATCGACGCGCTGGCGGAGCTGATGGGGGCGGACGCCTAGGAGGTGGGCGCGAGGCCCGAGCCGGCGCCGCGGAGCACCCGGCTCATCGACGGCCGGTCGGATCCGGCCGGGTCGAGGTCGGCTGCTCAATTTGGGCGATGGTATACTACCGACCGATAACGATCTCGGCGTGGAGGCGATCTGTGCCGGCCATCCGGGGTGGGAGCCACAGTGCGGTGGTGTTGCGGACAGGCGCTCGTCGATCGACCTGCGGACTCCGGAGCCCGGCCGCGACCGTTCGCCCACAGCCTCGAGAAGGAGTTGGCAGTTGCAATCAGAAGCGCGGCAGTCGGACGAGCGGACGCGGATGCCGGGCGGTGAGTCGACCGACTTCGCCGCTCGCACCATCGAGCTCGCCAGGAGGAACGTCGAGGAGGGCGGTCGACCGTTCGCGTGCGTGATCGTCATCGACGGCGAAGTGGTCGCCGAGAGCCCGAACCTCGTCGCGCAGACGCACGATCCCACCGCGCACGCCGAGATCCTCGCGATCCGCGACGCCTGCACGCGGCTCGGCACCGAGCACCTCGTCGGCGCGACGATCTACATCCTCGCGCTGCCCTGCCCGATGTGCCTGGGCTCGCTCTACTACTGCTCCCCGGATCGGGTGGTCTTCCTCAGCACCCGCGAGGCGTACTCCGAGTACTACGTCGACGATCGGAAGTACTTCGAGTTCGCGGGCCTCTATGACGAGTTCTCGAAGCGCTGGGATGAGCGGCGGCTGCCGTTGCAGGCGGAGCAGCGGCCCGAGGCGCTCGAGGTCTACCGGCGCTGGCACGAGCTGAACGGCGGCGCGCGGCCTCGCGCCTAGTCGTCGGCGATTCGCGCCGCGACCGTCCCGGGGGGACGGGCCACGGCATCGGCACGGCCGAGCGGACCGCGGAGCAGGAGCCGAGAGGGCTGCCGGTGCTCTCGCGAGCGACCACCCTGGGCATCGGGCATGAAGATGGTTGACGGTGCTTCGTATATGGTATACCAATATTAGTCACGAGGTCGGGCCCATGGCGTCCCGGCGGCCGATGGAGGAGTCACGTGAGCTACACACGACAGTCCCTGCAGTTCGACACGGACGGCCGGCCCTGGCTCTCGTCCGCCGAACGCGATCGTCGGCACGAGCTCGTTCGGTCGTTCCTGCGCGAGCAGGGACTCGACGCGCTCATCGTGGCGGGCCTGCGCGGCCGGGAGCGATTCGACACCTACCTGACCAACGAGGTCTACGAGGGGGTGGTCCTGTTCCCGCTCGAGGGCGAGCCGATCTACTTCGTCACCCAGATGCATCGGGTCACGCTGCGGCACGACCGCTCCAACGCCGAGATCACGCCGTGGATCCCGGACGCCCGGCCCGGCGTCCGCATGTTCGACGGACTCCGGGACGCACTCGTCGAGCGCGGGCTCGGCCGTAAGCGCTTCGGCGTCGTCGGGCTGCTCAGCCGCGGTCCGATGGAGATGGAGGGGCTGATCACCTACGACGCGTGGAGCGGGGTCCTCGACGCCTTCCCGGACGCCGTGTTCGAGGACGTCTCCCAGGACTGGGCGCTGCGCACGCTCCCGAAGTCGGCGGAGGAGCTCGAGGTCACCCGGCAGGCCGCGCGCATCGGCGAGGACGCCTGCGCCGCGATGCTCGAGGCGGCGAAGCCCGGAGCCACCGACGCCGAGGTGTACGCGGCCGTGCTCTGGGCGATCCAGAGCGCCGGCGCGTACACCGCGCACCCGCACCTGCTGCTCCGCGTCGGGCCGGACTCGATGGGCTGGGGGCCGCCGAACACCTTCACCCACGGCGCGCGTCCGCGGACCGTCCAGGACGGCGACATCGTGCTCGCCGAGATCTTCTCCTGCCTCGCCGGCATCGAGACCCAGCAGGAGATGACCATCGCGATCGGTTCCGCGGGCGAGCGGATGAGCGGCGCCGGCGATGCGGCGCGCGCAGCCTACGAGATCGGTCGGGACCGACTGCGCCCCGGGGCGCGCTTCTCCGAGGTGTGCGAGGCGATGAGCCGTCCGATCCTCGACGGCGGCTACTGGAGCCTCGGCCCGAACATCCACTCGGTCGCGCCGCTGGCGATGGTCGACGCGGCGCTGCGCGGCGTGGAGGCGATCCCCGACCTCCCGGCGACGCCCCCGCTGCGCACGGTGCCGTCGCACGGCGACGCGGAGATCGAGGCGGGCTGGCTGTTCGTCCTCGAGCCGAACGCCATGAACCACCGCAGCCGGGTGCTCATCGGCGGCACCGTCGCCGTGACCCCCGACGGCATCGAGGAGCTCAACGACCTCCCGTGCCGCCTGCACTTCCGCTGACCCTCCTCGTCACCATCCCAATCACCCACCCCTGATCACATAGTTCCGACACAAAGGAGTTACGGAATGTCCAGTTCGTTCTTCCCGCGGAGGCGACGCCTGCTGGTGAGCATGGCCGCCGGCGCCGCGATCTTCGCCCTCGCCGGCTGCAGCGGCGGCGGAGCGGTCACGCCGACCGAGACGGCGACCGAGGCGCCGCCGGCCGGCACCGACGAGCTCGTCATCGCGAGCCATGGCGGACGCTGGGGCGAGGCGCTGACGAAGGCCTTCATCGAGCCCTTCGAGGCCGAGACCGGCATCAAGGTGACCTTCAAGGAGACCAGCGACTTCGCAGCGAGCAGCGCCGCGATCGACGCCGGGCAGGCTCCGCCGGAGGACATCATCGACGTCGCGCCGGCGCAGATCAACACCTTCGCGTCGAAGGGGTACATGATCCCGATCGACTACAGCTCGTTCGACGCCACGACCATGGCACAGGTGCCGGACTTCGCCAAGACGGAGTACGGCGCCGTGTTCGGCCAGATCGCGATCGCGATGTGCTACTCGACGACGGCCTACCCCGACGCGGCGACCGCGCCCAAGAGCTGGACGGACTTCTTCGACCTCGCCAAGTTCCCCGGCAACCGCGGCATGCAGAGCTGGCTGAACGACCCGACACCGGAGTTCCCGCTGCTCGCGGACGGCGTCTCGATGAGCAAGCTCTACCCGCTCGACATCGATCGGGCGTTCGCCAAGATGCAGTCGATCAAGGCCAACGTCCCGCAGTTCGCGGCCAACCCGACCGTCCTGACCCAGCAGCTCGTCGACGGCGAGGTGGACATCGCGCAGTGCCTGTCCAGCCGCGTGTCGCCGCTGGTCCAGGAGGGCGCTCCCATCCAGATCATCTGGGACGGGGCCCGGCTGCAGTCGAACACGTTCGGGATCTGGAAGGGCGCGACGAACGCGGTGAACGCGCAGAAGTTCATCGACTTCATCCTCCGTCCCGAGCAGCAGGCGGCCTGGGCCGAGATCGTGCTGTGCGCCCCGATCAACCCCGAGGCGCTCCCCCTGCTCTCGGACGACGTGGTGGCGTTGCTGCCCAATGCGCCGGACCATAACGTGTTCCAGAAGGACGACGCGTGGTACCTGGAGGATGCCGGCTCGGGGCTGAACAACTTCGAGACCATCACCCAGCGGGCCGCGCTGGAGCTCGGCTGACGACGTGATCGCGTGCGGGGCTCCCTGCCCGGGGAGCCCCGCACAGTCGCGGAGGGAAGACATGGAACAGGCTCTGCAGAAGACGCCGGCCCCGCGCGACGCGCCCTCGCTCGACCCGCAGGCCACCGTGGCGATCGACCTCCGGTTCCGACGCGGTCGGAGCAGGATCTGGCTGCTCGCGGTGGTGCCGGGGACGATCCTGCTGCTGCTCGTGATCGTGGCGCCGATGATCTACATGGCGCGCTACGGCGTCGTGGTCGGGATCGATCGCTGGTGGATGGTGCTGGGGCAGCCTCCGGGCTCGACCATCCTGGTCCGCACCGTGCTGGTGGCGGTCCAGGTGACCCTCGTTTGCGGCCTGCTCGGCTATCTCTACGCGGCCGCGCTCGTGGCCGCGGGGCCGAGGCTGCGGATGCTGCTGTTCGCCCTCGTGTTCGTGCCCTTCCTCACCAGCGTCCTGGTCCGCACCTACGCGTGGATGATCCTGCTCGGCAAGAGCGGGCCGCTGTCCGCGCTCCAGAACGGGCTCTTCGACCTCGGGCTGATACCGACCGCCGACGGCGGGCTGCTCTACAACCGGTTCGCCGTGCTCGTCGGCATGGTGAACATGATGCTGCCGCTCTTCGTCCTCCCGCTGTACTCGGTCATGTCCAAGCTCTCGCCGCAGCTCGCCCCGGCGGCGCGCACGATGGGCGCGAACCGGGTGGGCGCGTTCTTCCGGATCACCCTCCCCCTCTCGGCCCCGGGTGCGGCGGCGGGCGCGACCGTGGTCTTCACGCTCTCGCTCGGGTTCCTGATCACGCCGCAGCTGCTGGGCGGCACCGACGACCTGATGATCGCGCAGTACATGCTCATCCGACTGCACACCTTCGCCGACCTCACCTCGGCGTCACTGCTCGCCATCGGCCTCATCCTCCTGGTAGCGGTCATCGTGGCGCTCTTCCGCGTCTTCTATCCGATCGAGAACCTCGTCGTCGCGGGTGCCGGGCAGCAGGCGCGCCGTCGCGGCATCCGGCGCTCCGGCGCGGCGGGGACGAGCCGCCCTGATCGCGGCAGGTGGTGGCGGATCCTGGTCCGGTCGTTGTCGGACGCGCTGGCGGTCCTGCCATGGGGTGTGATCACCAAGGTGCTGGCGCTGGTGCTCGGCGTCTTCCTGGCGGCGCCGCTGCTCATCACGATCCCGGTGTCGTTCACGAACGACGGGTTCCTCTCCTTCCCGCCGAGCTCCTACTCGTTCCGCTGGTACGCCGAGGTGCTCGGCGACCCCGGATGGATCACGTCCCTCGGCGAATCGCTCAAGGTCGCGGCGCTCGCCACCGTGCTCTCGCTCGTGGTCGGGCTGCCGATCGCCTTCTTCATCGCGAGAGCCCCGGTGTCCCAGCGCGTCCGGTCGATCGTGCTCGTGCTGTCGATCCTGCCCGTGCTCATCCCCGTCATCGTGCTGGCGACCGGCACCTACGTCTGGTTCCTGCAGATCGGCGCGGTCGGGAACGTCTTCGCGCTCGCCGCGGCGCACTCGACGCTGGGCATCCCGTTCATGGTCGTCGTGGTCGTCAGCGCGCTGCGCGACTTCGATCGGCGCACCGAGATGGCGGCCCGGACGCTCGGGGCCTCCGCCCCGCGGACGTTCCTGGCCATCACCCTCCCGCTGCTGCGTCCGGCGATCCTCACCGGCGTGCTCTTCGCGTTCCTGCAGTCCTTCGACGAGCTGTTCATCGCGCTGGTGCTCGCGTCGCCGACCGCGCCGACGCTGCCGATCAAGATGTGGCTCGCCACGACGGAGAACATCAGCCCCGCGCTCGCCGTCGTCTCGAACGTCTTCATCCTCTTCACCCTGGTCGTCCTCGGGCTGCTGATGGTGTTCAGCAGGACCCGCAAGAACCTCAAGAAGGCATCACGATGACTGAAACCGTCAACCAGCTCGAAGTCTCCGCCCTCGTCAAGCGGTTCGGCGATCGCACCGTGGTCGACGACCTCGCCTTCGCGATCGGCAAGGGCGAGTTCTTCACCCTGCTCGGACCGTCCGGCTGCGGCAAGTCGACGACGCTCATGATGATCGCCGGGCTGGAGTCCCCGGACGCCGGGACCATCCGCCTCCGGGGTGACGACGTCACCCGCCTGCCTCCCGAGCGCCGCAGGATCGGCGTGGTGTTCCAGAACTACGCGCTCTTCCCCCACATGAGCATCGTCGACAACGTCGCCTTCGGGCTGCGGATGCACGGCCAGGGCAAGCGCGCCGCGCGGGCGGCCGCGGAGGAGATGCTGGACGTGGTCGAGCTCACCGACCTGCATCGGCTGCCCGCGCAGCTCTCGGGCGGTCAGATGCAGCGCGTCGCGCTCGCCCGGGCGCTCGTGACGGACCCCGACCTGCTGCTCATGGACGAGCCGCTCAGCGCGCTCGACCGCCGGCTCCGGCAGACGATGCAGTTCGAGCTGCGGCGCCTGCAGGCCAAGCTCGGGACCACCGTGCTCTACGTGACGCACGACCAGGAGGAGGCGCTCGTGCTCTCCGACCGGATCGCGGTGATGAACGGCGGCCGGTTCGAGCAGGTCGCGCCGCCCGCGGAGGTGTACACCCAGCCGGTCAGCGCCTTCGTCGCCGGCTTCCTCGGCGAGTCGAACCAGCTCCGGGTGAGGCTCGCCGAGGGCGAGGCGCCCGACGGCGTCGTGCGGCTCGCGCCGGAGTCCGTCGGCGGTCGCACCCTGCTGGCCCGCCGTCCGGTCGAGGCCTTCGACGAGGGGCTGCTCGTCGTGCGGCCGGAGTGCATGCGCATCGCGTCAGGGGACGCCGCGCGGGCGGCCGGAGCCGAGGGGCTGCCGGCGACCGTCGACGACGTGACCTTCCTCGGCGACCACCTACGGGTCGGTCTGCTCCTCGAGGACGGCACCGCTTGGACGGCGCAGCTCCCGCCGGGCGCGGCCGCGCCCACGGTCGGCTCGTCCGTCCGCGTCGAGTGGGACGTCCAGGACGCGGCGTACCTCGCCACCGCGCCGCAGCAGGCGCGTCGATGAAGTCCCTGCACCTGGTCCGCTCCGCGGACGCGCTCGCCTTGCTCCAGGCCTGGTGCGCCGCCGCGACGGCCGCGGGCGACGCCGCGGGCTACGACGTCTGGCGCGTGGTGACGGGGCCACCGGTCCCGCCCGAGTTCGCATCCCAGCCGCTGTCGCCGCCGATCATAGCGATCGTCGAGATCCGGGGCGGTGCCCGGCCGCCGGTGCTCGACGACCGCGCCGGCGACGGCTACCTCGTCGAGGAGACCGTCGTCTTCGACCGGCGCGAGCCCGGCGCCGACCCGGCGGCGGAGATCACCCGGGTCGGCACGCAGCGCCGCGCCGAGGCGCTCGACGCCGCCGGCTTCGCCCGGCACTGGCGCGTCAGCCACGGCCCGCTCGTGACGGCGCACCAGCCCGGGATCGTGCGCTACGTCCAGAACGTGGTCCGAGAGCGCCTCTACGGCCGACGGGACGCGGACGGGATCCACCAGAGCACCTTCGCCGACGAGGACGCCTACCACCGCAGGATCTTCGACGACGAGCACGGGAAGGCCGCGCTCGCCGCCGACAGCGCGCTCCTGCTGCGGGATCCCGGGCAGGAGGAGCGCGTCTTCGTCGTTCCCGCCGAGCCCGCCCGGGACGGCGCATGAGCCCCGAGCGGCCGGAGGCGGCGAACACGATCCTCATGTCGTGGCGCGAGCCGAGCGCGCCAGAGGAGATCGGGCGATTCGCCGACGAGGCGGTCCGCGCCGGCCTGGCGGAGCGCGCGATCGTCGACCGGGTCGTGGACGGCCCCGGCGAGAACGTACCGGTGACAGGGCGCCGCCCGCTGCGCGCACTGCTGCATCTCCGGCACCGCGACGCGGCCGAGGTGTGGCCGACCTGGCTCGAGCGGTTCGCCGACCGGGAGCTGTACCTCGTCGCCCACCGGCCGGTGATCGATCGCTCAGTGCCCGACGCCGGGATCGACGACGGCGGGCCGTGGATCCGGATCGGCAGCCAGACGCGACGCGAGGACGTCGATCCGCAGGCGTTCCGCGCCGCCTGGGGCGGTCGGCACGCCGAGCTGGTGGCGCGACATCACCCCGGAGTGGACCGCTACGCCCAGCACGTCGTGCTCGCGAGGAGCGAGGCGGCGCCGCCCGTCGACGGCTTCTACGAGGCGCGGTTCCCGACCGCCGTCGACTTCCGCACCCGGCTCTACGACTCCCCGGAGGGGGAGCGGACCATCGAGGACGACAACCGCTCCTTCGTCGACCAGGCGCTGACCGAGCGCGTCTTCGTCCGGCGGATCGAGCACGGACGGGCCGGCGCGCCGAGCCCGGCCTGATCGGAGGACCCCATGAGCACGCACCTGCTGCTGATCAACCCGAACACCTCGCCCGAGGTGACCGCCGACGTGGCCGAATCGGCGCGCCGGGTCGTCTCGCCGGGCACCGTCGTCACGGCGGTCAACCCCGAGCACGGCCCGGCCGTGATCGATGGCGCCTACGACAAGGCGCTAGCCACGTACGGGCTCGTCGAGGAGATGCAACGGGCGGAGCGCGAGGAGGACTACGACGCGTACGTCATCGCGTGCTTCGGGGACCCCGGCCTGGACGCCGCCAAGGAGCTGACCGACAAGCCCGTGGTGGGGATCGCGGAGGCCGCGATCATGGTCTCGGCGTTCCTCGGCGCGAGGTTCTCCATCGTCTCGACGCTGCCGAGGGCGCAGGAGCGCCTGCGCCGGCTCGCCGAGCTGAACGGCGCCGGTGCGCGCCTCGCCTCGGTGCGGACGACGGACCTCGGAGTGCTCGCCTTCCACGAGGACCCGGAGGGCACCCTGGACGTGCTCGAGGCCGCCGGGGCCGAGGCGATCCGCGAGGACGGCGCCGAGGTGCTGGTCCTCGGCTGCGCGGGCATGACCGGGCTCGCGGGCAGGCTGAGCGAACGCCTCGGCGTGCCGGTGGTGGACCCGGTCGAGGCCGCGAGCCGCGTCGCCGAGAGCCTCGTCGCGCTGCGCTACAGCACGAGCAAGGCGAACACCTACCAGGCGCCGACCGAGAAGGTCTACCGGTAGGCGGCGCCGGACCGCGGCGCCCTAGGACGCCGTCGGGTAGTCGACGTAGCCCTCGGCGCCGATGCCGTAGAAGAGCTGCGGACGCAGCTCGTTCAGCTCGAGGCCGAGGCGCATCCGCTCGACGAGGTCCGGGTTCCCGATGAAGTTCGCGCCGAAGGCGAGCACGTCGGCGACCGGGCGGCCGAGGGCCGGCACCTCCTCGGTCAGCAGGTGCAGGTCGGAGGCGTCGGTGCGACGGGTCGCCGTCCACGGCTTGAGCAGCAGGGTCTGCGGCCACGCCGCGCGGATCGCCTCGGTCAGCGGGCGCAGCTCCGGCCCCTCGTTGACGTGCACGTAGGCGATGCCGAGCGGGGCGAGCGCCTCGACGAGGGCGAGGTAGAGCTCCTCGCGCTCGACCTCCTGGATGCTGTGCAGCGGGTTGCCGGGGGAGAGGCGGATGCCGACGCGGTTCGCGCCGATCGCCTCGGCCGTCGCCTTGACCGCGGCGACCGCGAACCGGATCTTGCCGGCCACGGTGACGCCCCAGCCGTCCGTGCGGTGGTTCGCGGACGCCGAGAGGAACTGGTGGATGAGGTAGCCGTTCGCGCCGTGCAGCTCGACCCCGTCGAAGCCCGCGGCGATCGCGTTCCTCGCGGCGTGCGCGTACTCGCCGATGGCCTTCGCGATGCCGGCCTCGTCGAGCTCGTCCGGCACGACGTACGGGGTGGGTCCGCTGTGCGTGTAGATGGCGCCCTCGGCGGCCACCGGCGACGGCGCGACGACGTTCGCCTCGCCCTCGTGCAGCGTGGGGTCGCCGATCCGGCCGACGTGCATGAGCTGCGCGAAGATCCGCCCGCCCCTGGCGTGCACCGCGTCGGTGACGAGGCGCCAGCCGGCGACCTGCTCGTCGTTCCACAGGCCCGGGGTGTCCGGATAGCCGCGACCGACGTCGGACGGGGCGATGCCCTCCGTGATGATCAGGCCGGCGCCGGCGCGCTGGCCGTAGTACTCGGCCATCATCTCGTTCGGCACGGAGCCGGTCGCGCGGGTGCGGGTCATCGGGGCCATCGCGATCCGGTTCTGGAGCGTGGTGCCGCCGAGGTCGTAGGGCTCGAAAGCAGAAATCACCCATCGAGCCTACCGGGTCGCGCGAGGCCGGAAGCTCCGCCCCGAGGACTCGAACCTCGACTTCACGGCTCCAAAGGCCGTCGTGCTGCCGTTACACCAGGGCGGATCGCCGGCCCCATCCTCGCACGCCCGTTTCCGGGGACCCATGAGCGGGGACGCGCCGGATCGCCGGATCCCGTCGGGCGCGAAACCCGACGGGGACGGAGGCGCGAGGCACGGCAGAATGGGCGCATGACCGTTCCTCAGGCCCAGGACGGCGCGCCACGCCCGCTCGCCGTCGTCGTGCTCGCCGCGGGCCAGGGCACCCGGATGCGCTCGGCGACGCCGAAGGTGCTGCATCAGATCTCCGGCCGGACCCTCATCGGCCACGTCCTGACGACCGCCCGCGAGCTCTCCCCGGAGCACGTCGTCGTCGTGGTCCGGCACGAGCGGGACGCGGTCGTCGCGGCCGTCACCGACGCGATGCCCGGGCTGACCGTCGTCGACCAGGACGAGATCCCCGGAACCGGCCGCGCGGTCGAGCTCGCGGTCGCGGCGCTGCCGGGCGGATTCGACGGCGACGTCGCGGTGCTCTCCGGCGACGTCCCGCTGCTGGACCCGGCGACCGTCGGCGCGCTGCTCGCGCAGCACCGGGCCTCGAGCGCCGCGGCGACGCTGCTGACCGCCGCGCTCGCCGACGCGACCGGCTACGGGCGCGTCGTCCGCGGCGGCGACGGGCTGGTGGACCGGATCGTCGAGCAGGCGGACGCCACCCCCGAGGAGCGGCTGATCGGCGAGGCGAACTCCGGCACCTACGTCTTCGCCGCCTCGGCGCTGCGGACGGCGCTGCCGCGCATCGGCTCGTCGAACGCGCAGGGCGAGCGGTACCTCACCGACGTGGTGTCCATCCTGCGCGCCGAGGGCCTGCCGGTGGCCGCGACGGTCGTCGACGACCCGATGACCGTCGCCGGGGTCAACGACCGCGTCCAGCTCGCCGAGGCCGAGCGCGTCCTGAACGCGCGGATCGTCCGCGCCCACCAGCTCGCCGGCGTGACGGTCCGCGACCCGCAGACCACCTGGATCGACGTCGACGTGACGATCGGGCGCGACTCGGAGCTGCTGCCCGGCACCCAGCTGCGCGGGGCGACGACGATCGGCGAGCACGCGGTGGTCGGCCCGAACACGCGGCTCACCGACTGCGAGGTCGGCGACCTCGCCGTGGTCAGCCGCTCCGAGGCGACGCTCGCGGTGATCGGCACCTCGGCGAGCGTCGGGCCGTTCGCCTACCTGCGGCCGGGCACCGTGCTCGGGGCGGCCGGCAAGATCGGCACCTTCGTGGAGACGAAGAACACCGTGATCGGCAAGGGCAGCAAGGTGCCGCACCTCTCCTACGTGGGCGACGCGGAGATCGGCGAGGGCACGAACCTCGGCGCGAGCACGATCACGGCGAACTACGACGGCGTGCGCAAGCACCGCACCCGGATCGGCAGCCGCGTCCACACCGGCGTGCACAACTCGCTCGTCGCCCCGGTCGAGATCGGCGACGACGCGACGATCGGCGCCGGCGCGGTGGTGCGCAAGGACGTGCCGCCCGGCGCGCTCGCGATCAGCGTCGCGCCGCAGCGGAACGTCGAGGACTGGGCGCAGCGCGCCGCCGAGCGCACCGAGCCCGGCGCCTGAGCCGTGACGACCGATGCGCGCTCCGCCCGGCGGCACCCCCGCCGCCGCGCGCCGGCGATCCCGGTCGGCGCCACCGCCGGGCTCGGCTGGCGCCTGACCTGCTCGCGGCTCGGGCGCTGGCTGCTGATCACCGCGATCGTGCAGGGCGCGGTCGTCCTCCTCGCCTCCCCGCTGCTCTTCGCGCTGTTCCAGTCGGTGCTCGCCTCCGCCGGCATCGCGAGCCTCACCACGACGACGGCGACGACGCTGCTGGGCAGCCCCGGCGCGGTCCTGCTGCTGGTGCTGTTCCTGCTGCTCTCCGTCGTCGCGCTCGTCGTGCAGTCCGCGATCGTCGCGATCGCCGCCGACGGCCAGCAGGCCTCGTCGACCGCCGCCGTCCCGCGGCCGCGCGTGATCGCGGTCGCCGCCATGCGCCGGCTCCGCGCGCTCGCCCGGCCGTCCACGCTCCTGCTGCTGCCGTACCTGCTGCTGCTCGCCCCGCTCGGCCACGCGGCGCTCGGCTCCGTGCTCACGCGCTGGATCGCGATCCCGAACTTCATCTCCGGGGAGCTCACCCGCTCGACGACCGGGACGATCGTCTGGATCGTGCTCACCCTGCTGCTCTGGTACGCGAACCTGCGGCTCGTGCTCACGGTCCCGTTCCTCGCGGTCGGCGGCATGACCGCGCCGCAGGCGTTCCGGGCGAGCTGGACGGCGACCCGCTGGCGGTCCTGGCGCATGATCGGCATCCTGCTCGCCGTCATCGTGCCCGCCGCCCTCGCGCTGCTCGCCCTCGGCGGCGCCGCGCTCGGCGCGACGGCGATCAGCGACGCGGTCGACGTCGACGCCTCGCCCGTGGTCGCCGCGATCGCCTTCGCGGTCGTCGAGGTCGGCGCGTTCTTCGTCATCGGCACGGCCGTCGTCATCCAGACCCAGGCCCTGGTGCGGATCGTGCGGCTCGCGGCGGCCGAATGGAGCGTCGAGGTCTCGAGCCCCCGCGCCGAGCAGGCCTCCGGCCGGCGCCGCAGCCCGGCTCTGCGCTGGACCGCCGCGGGGGTCGTCGTCGGCTCGGTCGCCGCCGTCGGAGGGCTCGCCGTCGCCGCGGCGCCGGCCCTCGACCGCTACTCGGACGGCGCGACGCTCGCCATCGCCCACCGCGGCCTCACCGACCACGCCGTGGAGAACACGATCCCCGCGCTCGAGGCCGCGGCCGCGGCCGGCGCCGACGTCGTCGAGTTCGACGTGCAGCAGACGAAGGACGGCGACTGGGTCGTCATGCACGACTTCGATCTCAACCGGCTCGCCGGCATGTCCGGCGCCGTGAAGGACATGACGCTGGCCGAGGCGACCGCGGTCACCGTCCGCGAGCACGGCGTCGAGGCGAAGATCCCGTCGATGCGCGAGTGGGTGCGCCGGGCGAAGGAGCTCGGCCAGGCGCTGCTCATCGAGATCAAGCCGCACGGGCAGGAGACCCCGGACTACCTGGAGACGTTCTACGCCGTCCTCGACGAGGAGGGCGTCACCACGACGAGCCTCTACCACTCGCTGAGCGAGGCCGTCGTGGACGGCCAGCTGGCGCTGCGCCCGGAGACGACCGTCGGGCTCATCGTGCCGATCTCCTTCGGCGGCGGCGTCCCGGCGACCCCGGCGGACTTCCTCGTGGTCGAGGAGTTCTCGTACACGGACGCACTGGTGAGCGCCCTGCACGACACGGGCCGCGGGCTCCTGGTCTGGACGGTGAACGACCCGGCCGCGATGCGCCGCTACCTGCGCGACGGCGTCGACGGCATCATCACCGACCGGCTGACCGAGCTCCAGCAGGAGCGCCAGGAGGTCGCCGACGAGCAGGGCCTCGCCCCGAAGCTGCTCGACGCGCTCACCCGCGCCGTCACGCTCTGGTGAGCCGGACGAGGAGGCCCGGCCCGCCTCGATAGAATCGTCAGCGAGTCGGAAGGGGCGCCGTGGCCGCGATCAAGGTCGAGAGCAGGAAACGACTGGTCCTCGTCACGGGCCGAGCCCATCCGGATCTCGCCGAGCAGATCGCCGCGGAGCTCGGCACCGAGGTCGTCGAGACCGAGCTGCGCACCTTCGCGAACGGCGAGATCTACGCCCGGTACAGCGAGAGCCTGCGCGGCACGGACGTCTTCATCGTGCAGTCGCACTGCGCGCCGATCAACGAGTGGCTCATGGAGCAGCTCATCATGATCGACGCGGCCAAGCGCGCCTCGGCGAAGCGGATCACCGTGGTCGCGCCGTTCTACCCCTATGCCCGGCAGGACAAGAAGGGCCGCGGCCGCGAGCCGATCTCCGCCCGCCTCGTCGCCGACCTGTTCACGGCCGCCGGCGCCGACCGCATCATGTCGGTCGACCTGCACGCGGCGCAGATCCAGGGCTACTTCGACGGGCCGGTCGACCACCTGTTCGCGATGCCGGTGCTGCTCGACTACTTCCAGAAGCTCAAGGGCCCGGACCTGACCATCGTCTCGCCGGACATGGGCCGGGTGCGGGTCGCCGACGTGTGGTCGGACCGCCTCGGCGCGCCGCTGGCCATCATCCACAAGCGCCGCGACCCGAGGGTCGCGAACCAGGTGTCCGTGCACGAGATCGTCGGAGAGGTCGAGGGCCGGGTCTGCCTGCTCGTCGACGACATGATCGACACCGGCGGCACGATCGTGAAGGCCGCGGAGGCGCTGAAGCGCAACGGCGCGAAGTCGGTCGTCGTCGCGGCGACGCACGCCGTGTTCTCCGACCCCGCCGTCGAGCGGCTGCAGTCCGAGTACATCGACGAGGTCGTCGTCACCGACACGCTGCCGATGCCCGCTTCGAAGCGCTGGGACCGGCTCACCGTGCTGCCGATCGCGCCGCTCATCGCGCGGGCCATCCACGAGGTATTCGAGGACGGCTCGGTGACGTCCATGTTCGACGGGGCGGCGTAGTCCCGGGATCCGCCCCGGGCGCCGAGACGATGCCATGAGCGACGCCGCGCGGGTCTCCTTGGGGCGCCGGATCGTCCGCTCGTGGACCTGGGCGGTGCCGGTCGCCGCGATCGTGCTGCTCGTACTGGTCTGGGAGCGCGAGCTCAGCTGGCCGATCTACCTGCTCGCCGGGGCGGTGCTCATCGGCGCCGTGCTCGCGGCGGTGCACCACGCCGAGATCGTCGCGCACCGCGTCGGCGAGCCGTTCGGCTCGCTGGTGCTCGCGGTGGCGGTCACGGTCATCGAGGTCGCGCTCATCGTGACGCTCATGCTCGGCAAGCCGGGGCAGACGGACACCCTGGCCAGGGACACCGTCTTCGCCGCGGTGATGATCACGGTGAACGGCATCGTCGGGCTCTCCATCCTGATCGGCAGCATGCGCCACTCGCTGCCGAGGTTCAACCGGGAGGGGGCCGGCGCCGCGCTCGCCGTCGTGGCGACGCTGACCACGCTCACCCTGGTGCTGCCGAGCTTCACCGTCTCCGAGCCCGGTGCGAGGTTCTCCGACCTCCAGCTCGCCTTCGTGGCCATCGTCTCGATCGTGCTCTACGGCGTGTTCGTGTCCTCGCAGACCGTCCGCCACCGCGACTTCTTCCTGCCGGTCGGGCGGACCGGCGAGCCGATCTCCGAGGAGGAGCACGTCGACCCGCCGACGAACCGCGCCGCGCTGATCAGCCTCGGCCTGCTGCTGGTCGCCCTCGTCGGCGTGGTCGGGCTCGCGAAGTCGGTGTCGCCGGCGATCGAGGGCGTGGTCGAGGCGATCGGGGTGCCGCACAGCTTCGTCGGCGTCGTGGTCGCGCTCGTGGTGCTGCTGCCGGAGGGCATGGCCGCCGTCAAGGCCGCGCTGCGCAACCGGCTCCAGACCAGCCTCAACCTCGGCCTCGGCTCGGCGATGGCCTCGATCGGCCTGACCATCCCGACGCTCGCGGTGGCGTCGTTCTGGCTGCCGGGGAACCTCACGCTCGGGCTCGGTCCGCTGCAGATCGTGCTCTTCATGCTCTCGATGGTCGTCGCGATCCTCACCCTGGTGCCCGGCCGGGCGACGCGGCTGCAGGGCATGGTGCACCTCGCGATCTTCGCGTCGTTCGTCTTCCTCGCCGCGCAGCCCTAGGCGGCCGCCGCTCTGACAGCGCGACCGGCACCGGTCCGGCGGGCCGCGAGCAGCCGGATGACCTGTCGTCCCGACAGCGAGGGCAGGTACGCGCGGGCGAGTGCGACGCCGACCCGCGGCAGCGCGAGCGGATCCGGCACGGCCAGCCAGAGCGGGCGGAACGCGGGACGGAACTTGGCCTTGAACCGCAGCAGGGAGCGGAAGCCGTAGACCGGCTCGAGCCGGCGCACGAGCGCGCCGGCCAGCCCCGCCTCGCCGTCCTCCTGGGCGATCGTCGCGAGCGGCGCCCCGGACAGGCTGAGCTCCGTGAGCCCGTCCTCCCGGGCGCGCTCCACCGCCGAGACGACGGCGAACTCGGTGGCCCCCGGAACCGCATCCGCTCGGCGCCGCATCAGGTCGAGGGTCCACCCGACTCGTCCGGTGCGCCCGTGACGCGGCAGCCAGCTCGTGACGACCTCGATGCGGTCGGCGGCGGAGACGACGAGCAGCAGTCGGACGTCCGGATCCTTCGCCTCGTCGAGCCCTCCGAGCGTGAATCCCAGCTCCGGCAGCGGCTTGTCGGCGAGCCAGGATTCGCAGAGCTCGGCGACCTGTCCGGCGAGCGCGGCCGGCAGCGCCGACCAGGACGTCCAGGACGCGCGCAGGCCTTCGCGCTCGGCGCGATGCAGCGCGGTGCGGACGTCGCGCATCCGCCGGCCTTCGAGCTCGAACGCGCGGACGTCGACGACGGCCTCCTCCGCGACCCGCGCGGTGAACCAGCCGGCGCCCGCCAGCTCCTCGCGGAGCCCGTCACCGATCGAGTACCAGGCCGGCGTCCAGCCGCGATCCGCGCAGTGCACGGCGAACGCGAGCGCCGCCTCCCGCTCGGATCCGGGCGTGCCGAGCGGCTCCCCCGTCGTGATGGCCACGTTCCCGATCACGCGGAAGGCGACGACGGTGCCGCGGGGATCGCGCCAGTACTCGTGACCCGGCCAGGTCGTCATCCAGGAGATCGCGCCGCCGGCGCCGTCGCGCAGCAGAGTCCGGGCCGCGTCCGGTCCGGTCGCCGCCCGCCGCGCCCGGAGCCGTCGCACGGCGAGCCACGCGGAGCCGACGAGCACGATCCAGTAGGCGGGGCCGATCCACTCGGAGAGGATCACCGCGCCCGTGCCCACCGGCAGCACGTCGCGGGGCTCGATCGCGAGCAGCGCCGGCGGGACGAAGCGCTCGGGGAGGTCCGTCAGCAGGTCGACGAGGCTCGGCTCGCTCTCGAACTGGTCGCGCAGCGACCAGGCGACGCCGAGGTAGACGGCGCTCGCCCCGACGAGCCCGGCGACGGCGGCGACGGCGAAGCGGATGGCCTCGCCGGGCCGGACATCGCGCGGGAACGCGCGCACGCTCGCCGCGCAGAGCACCGCGACGGCGAGCGGGAACAGCACGGCGACGGCGGTGAACGCGCGATAGTGCTCGAGCGTCGTCGCGGGCAGGCCGGCGATCGGCGTCGCGCCGGCGAGCGGGACGACGCCGAAGTACACGGCTGCCGCCGCGGCGATGCCGGTGTCGATGGCGATGGCGAGCCAGAGGCCCGCCTGGCGACCGGCGCGGATCCCCGCCGCCGCGAGGAGCAGGGCGAGGAGCGGGAGCAGCTGGAGCAGCAGCGCGCCCGGTCCGCCGAGCCGGGACAGTGCGAGCGCCTCGACGCAGCGTCGCGATGGCTCCGCGGCCGGGCACGCTGCGGCGAGCGCGGCCCAGTCGGTGAACGGCTCCTCGAAGAGCCGCCCGAGCGGCGCGAGGACGCCGTGGCTGCTCGGCAGCAGGATGCTGGCGACCGGTCCCAGCGCGGTGATGGCCACGGCGGCGGCGAGCAGCACCCTCCACTCCCGTCGCGACACCGGGGCGAAGGCCCGCCGGGGACGCTCCCGGGCGAGCAGCATGCCGATCGCGATGCCGGCGCCGACCGCGGCGAGGCGGACCAGATCGACCGGCGTGCCCGAGTAGAGCGCGAAGACGAGGGCGAGGGTGATCGCGACGACGCGCAGCCGGCGGCCGACGAGCGGTCGGCAGAACGCGCTCGCGGCGGTCACGGCGCCGATCGCCGGCAGCAGGGGGTCGATCGTCCCGCCACGCGCGGCGTGCACGCCGTAGAGGTCGAGGCGGAGGTCGAGGGCCTCCATCCCCGCGCGCAGGGCGAGGTCCACGGCCGCCGCGGCGAGCACCGCGACGACCGTGCGCAGGTGCCCCATCCGCCGCTCGGCCCAGCCGACCCCGAGCAGACCGCCGGCGGCGGCGAGCACGATGGCGGCCGTCGCGGCGACGGGGGGCCGGTCGATCGTCAGCTGCAGCGCGACGGTCGTCGTGGCCGCGGCGATCGCGATCGGGGCGCCGCGTGCCAGCCGGCCGACCCCGCGGATCGCTCGAGCGGCGCCGTGCGGAGACCGCACGGTCACCGGTCGAGCCCCCAGGCGGCGCCGAGCACGTCGAGACCCCGTCCGAGGGTGAGGCCCCAGGCGGTGGCGTCGTGCGCCGTGTTCGGCCAGACCGCGAGCGTCGTCGTCGCCCCGGCCGCCTGCGCCGCGGCGGCGAGCTGCTCGATCCCGTCCCGGAAGCGGGTGTCCTGCTCGCCGACGCCGAGCACGGCGATCATGCCGGTCAGCGGCGCGTTCGCGGCGAGGATCGCCAGCGGCGTCGCCGCCAGGTAGGCGGATCGGTCGCCGTCGAAGCCGCGCGCCACGGTGTCGTCGACGGACCCGACCGACGGCACGAGCTCGCCCGATGCATCGACGAAGCCTCCGAACAGGTCCGGATGCGCCGGGCCGAGCTGCGAGGCGCAGGTGCCGCCCTGCGACATGCCGCCGATCGCCCACCGGGCGTGGTCCGTCGTCGCCGGGAGCCTCGTCTCGATCCAGTGCACCACGTCGACGGTGAGATAGCTGGCCGAGTTCCCGAGCGGCCCGTCGACGCACATCGGGTTCGCATCGGGCGAGCCGAGCTGGTCGGCGGCGACGACGATCGGGGCGAGGCCCTGGTGCGCCGCCGCGTAGGCGTCGAGCCGCGCGAGCAGCCCTGCCGCAGTGAGCGGATCCTCCGGGCTGCCCGGCTGACCGGACAGCACGATCCACACCGGGAGCAGAGGGGCGTCATCGGCGAGCGCGGCGGGCGGCAGGTAGACGACGGCCGGCCGCGCCGGGAAGCCGGAGACGGTCGCCGGGATCTCGACCTCGCTGACCGCGCCCGCGGTCGCGAGGCCCGCCGGTGCCGTCCACTCGGCGATCGAGGGCCGGGTCGCCGGCTGCGCGAGCGTCGGGAGCCGGTGGCCGTGGAAGCGGCTGATCCGGAGCACGCTCGCGATCGTCGGATACTCGCCGAAGTCGATGTTGATCCACATCGCCGGCACCGCGACGGCGAGCACGAGGGCGATCGCGCCGACGACGATCCGCCAGGGCCGCGCCCGGATGAGGCCGACGAGCGCCAGGGCGATCGCCGCCCCGCCGGCCGCGATCCAGCTGCGGGTGACCGTCGTCGGACTCACGCCGAACGCGTCGAGCACGTCGAAGGCGAGCCAGCCGCCGAGCCAGCCGAGGAGCGCGCCGCCGGCCGTCGCGCCGAGCACGGTCAGCGACCAGCGGCCGCGCGACCAGCGGCGGGAGGGCCGCCACAGCGATGCCAGGAGCGCGAGCGCGCCGGCCGTGCTCAGTCCGACGACGAGCGGGCCGTCGATGACGCTCGTCTCGAGCAGCCCGTCCACGCCGCTCCCTCCGACGCGCCGAAGCTACTCCGCGGTCGGGCGCCGAACCTCCGCCTGTCCTCGGTGTCGGCTGTGGATCCCCTCGATCCGGGCTCAGACCGCCGCGCCGGCCGGTGCGACCGGCGCGGGCGCGGCCGGCTGCTCGGACGGCGAGCGGAAGGTCTCGACGGCGAGCAGCACGACGGCGCCGAGCAGCGCGGCGACGACGACGACGCCGATGGTCAGCGGCCGGAAGAACACGACCGTGACGACGACGGCCGCGATCACGACCCAGTAGACGAGCGCGCGCCGGCGGGTGAGGAAGCGGCTGAACGCGTTCGTCGGGTGCAGCCGGCGCCGGGCGATCGAGGGCAGCCGGTCGAGCGCCCGGCGGGTCGCCGCGGAGGCGCGCCAGGGTCCGGCCAGCCAGGCGGCGAAGATCCCGATGACGGCGATCGCCCCGAGCGCGATCAGCGTCGTCCGGAGCGCGCCGGTCGCCGCGTCGAACAGCACGTTGAGCGCGTCCGGGCCGAGCGCGCCGTTCGAGGTCGTCGCGATGCGGCCGATCGCGAGGCCGATCGCGAGCAGCGCGGTGACGGCGCCGAGCGCGATGCTCGCGCCCAT
>ERZ778028.1610-NODE-1610-length-22169-cov-4.747309_pt1 | contig 22169 bp, 5 predicted proteins | sample MGYA00375758_ERZ778028 | MGnify/ENA primary metagenome ERZ778028 (study PRJEB29350, sample SAMN05389828) | bioreactor metagenome | isolation source: Thiocyanate bioreactor | place: South Africa: University of Cape Town | collected 2014-03-17 ... | reverse complement strand
CAAATCCCCAACCGTTTAGATGATTATTTAACCGTGAATCTGTTGGTAGGGATAAAGGGGGACCATACATATTATTGAGCGTGAATGCGAGGTGTACGGCACTTAAGCCGCCGCCTAGGGATAAGCGCTCGGTAACTTGTGCCCCAATGCTTGGGCCTACATCAATGGCGAGTACTTCGGAGCGCGTGGCCGCGTAGCGAGTGATCACTCCGGAATAGGATTTATAATTAGTACCCAAACCAAAAGGGCTGTTTAAATGTAAGCCGAGGCTAACTTTGGGCAAAACAGGATGGTTATAATAGAAAGAAGGCATAAAGGCGTTTATTTGGCTACGCGCTTTACCACTTTGCACGACGGTAAGCGGGAATGGATAAGGCGGCGTGGTTGCCGTACCAGTAAATTGCGTCGTACCTGTTATCCCTAAAGCATTGAACGTAACTTGGCGGGGAATATGAACAAGGCCTGCCGGGTTGGTATATGCAGTGCTTGCATCATTAAGCGCGGTTGCCCAATCGGCATAAGCTACGCCAAGACTGGAAGAGTTTACAAAGGGAAGACTAAAATCAGATGCCAATGCAGTGTATGAAGTAAAAAAAGATGAGATAACCAAACTGAGTTGAGGCAAATAACGCACAATAGTCCCTTTGCTAAATAAAAATTATTATAAATGATTTTTGATTGGAGAAAAATATTTCATTTGGCAATCAGTCACTTGCTGGCTATCAAGCCGTAATGTTTTCAGCGTGTGCTTGAATTTTCTTAAGTAAGCCCGTCAAGACACTTCCTGGACCAATTTCCTTAAATGCCATATTCGGTTTTGCTAAAAGATACTCAATGGTCGTAGTCCATTCGACTGTTTGGGTTATCTGTTGTACTAAATTATTTTTAATAGCCATGGGGTTGTAAGGTTTTGCATTAACATTAGCAAGAACCGGTATTTTGGGTTTGTTAAAAGAAAAGGAGTCTAGAAACTGGCTAAATTCTTGTTGCGCTGGCGCCATAAAGGATGAATGAAATGCCCCACTGACTTTGAGTGGGATAAAGGTAATGTTCAGGCGTGAAAAGATTTCCTGGGCGCGGTTTATATCAACCTGAAGCCCAGAGAGCACCTTTTGCTCAGGCGCATTATCATTCGCAATTGTAAGTTCCGTAAGCTGATACTCCGCTAGAATTTTTTCCAATTGTGGACGTTTAATACCCACAACTGCCGCCATACCCCCATTTTGTGCCTGGCTCATCAGTTCGCCACGTTTGCTCACAAGCTTAAGCCCCGTAATAAAATCGAAGACACCCGCGGCGAATAGAGCGTTATATTCGCCAAGACTATGACCGGCCACGTAATCCGGTAAGGTTGTACTTTCAGCCTCTATTTTTAAATAACTCAGGGCACTTACCGTGTAAAGTGCGGGTTGTGTGTATTGTGTAAGATGCAATTTTTGTTGGGTGTCGGTTTTACAAAGCTCTGCGATTGAGTAACCTAAATAGTCATCTGCCTGCTGAGTCAGCTCGGGAAATTGGATAAATAAATCCTCACCCATTCCTTGGAATTGAGAACCTTGTCCTGGAAAAAGATAGGTTAACATGCAAATGCTCCCTTTTTTAAATAGTGTGTCAATTCCGTCAATTCTACGGACATCGGACGGCAAGCTGCAATTTTTGGTGCGTACTGACGAATCGCTGCGGCTATTTGTTGTGCTTTAAAACTGGCTTTCTCCAATCCCCTAAATTCTAAAGCTTGAGTCGCGGCCAATAATAAAAGCACCGTTAAGCGCTCCAGATTCGCAACCGATTCACGCAAATCAAAAGCGGCATGAGTTCCTAAACTGTTAACATCTTGGTTATCACCTTCTGTGGGTAATGTATATGCCTGATGGGACTGTGCGAGTTTGCGATTTTGTACCGCCAGGGCTGCGGCCAGAAGTTGAATGGAGCGAAAGCCATTTTGATTGGCCGGATCGGGTACTAAATTGACCGGTAATTGTTGATTTTTGCGTGGATGAACCAGATTCGCGATTAAGGCATGAATCCAGGTCGAGGCTTGTGCAATATTCATTTTTAACAAGTCACAGGCATCGGTAATATAAAATCCCATAAAATTGGCACTGTGGTGTATTTGTTGTGCCTGGGCATCAATAATCGGATTATCGTTAACCGAGTTCATTTCATTCTCCACCCACATGACTGCACGCTGTAAATTTTCATGAAAAGGACCAAAGCCCTGAGGTACCGAACGAATAGAATAGTAATCTTGAACCGGCTTATGATCCCCTTGCGTTTCTCGTAGCTCATCCAAATCCGTTAATAATTGACTGCCTGCCCAGAAATCATTTAAAAATTGATTCACGGAACTTGCGCCCGCATGATGTTTGACTTCGTGAACCATCGGATGATAGGCACTGCTAATAACCAATAAGGCCTCTAGCGTCATCCCGACCGCGGCGAGCATTTGTGAGAACAGTTGATTAAGGTCGTAGACCGCAAGCCCTGCAATAGCCGTCATAAACGAAGTGCCATTTAGTAAGGCCAAACCATCACGCATCACCGGTTGGTAGGGTTTTAATCCCGCACGTTCAATCGCTTCAGGCGCTTTAAGTACCATCCCTTGATAGTTGACCTCAACCTCTTCGCCAATTAGTGCTGCTGCAATCATCGCCAGAGGAATGAGATCACCGCTTGCACCAATAGACCCATAGCAGCGTACGACCGGCGTAATCCCTGCATTCAAAAAGTCAATGAGTGCATTAATCAGTTCTGGATGAACCCCAGAATAGCCCTGCGCTAAGCAATGGGCCCGTAATAACATCGTGGTCCGGACAATATCAGGTGAAACCTGATTACCAAGGCCACAAGCTAATGAACGGATTATATTTTCCTGACGCTGGTTAATGGAGTCGTAATATTCTAATCCTGCAGTGTGTTGGATGGTGGTATCTATATAGCGTACCTGATCCCCAAAATTGGTATTAATTCCGTAAATAGGCACTCGTTTATCAACATAGATTTTTAGAAATTCATAAGCCATGTGGACCCGGTGCATTTTTTCAGCGGGAATGGCAACTACCGCTTGGTTTTGAACAAATTGAGCACATGCACTCAGGGATAATTTCGTTTCAAAACCAATAGCAATTAAATTGGGTTTTATGGCAACGCTTGAGGTGGGTGATTTTACCGAAATACAGTCCATCGATTTTAACTCCTTTTTCCTCACAATTTACCATGAATTAATGTTTAAGCCATTAAAAATTATTATTTATTAAGGAGATGACTTCGCGGTCAACAATTGGTAGCATGATCGAAAACTGAATGTTGTATGCTCAGCAAATGGATGTTGCTTATGCGTTATTTGACCGAGGTGCTCCAGCACCGTGCTCGTAAAAAACCTTCCGAACCAGCCCTTTTTTATCTAGAAGACGGGCTGACTCAAACCGCCTCAATTACCAATTATGAGCTGGATACCCAAGCGCGCGTGATCGCAGGATGGCTGCAAGAACATAATCTGGTCAATCAACGCATTTTATTGATTTATGCACCCGGGATTGATTTTGTCACAACCCTCATAGGCTGCTGGTACGCAGGGGCGGTGGCAGTACCCGTTGCGGCATTAAAAAATGAAAACCCGCAACAGGAAAAAGCACAACTAAAAAACATTGCACAGGATGCCGAAATTGCCGCGGTATTTACGCAAGCCCATTTGCAAGAAATCGTCGCCGCTGCAATCGGCGAATTAGGACCAATCTATCTTTCGCAGGAAGTTCCGCAGACATTCGCGACCCAATTTAACCCAGTAAATCTTAAAGAGCATCCGCTGGCTTATCTACAATATACTTCAGGCTCAACATCCGCCCCCAAAGCGGCGATGGTGGAACACCGACACTTAAATCATAGCCTCAAAGAAACGATTAAAATTTGGGCCTATGATACCCAAAGTAAAACGCTTACGTGGGCACCGCATACGCACGTGTATGGTTTGGTTTGCGGGCTGCTGGTGCCACTGTACCATGGTACTCCCGCATACATCGTCCCCCCAGCCGCTTTTCTTCAGAAGCCTATAACCTGGTTACAGGCAATAGGCCGCTATGCAATTACCCACAGTGGCTGTCCTAATTTTGGTTATGATGTGTGCGTGCAGCAAATTGATAACTCAATAGTTTCTGATTTAGACTTAAGCGCCTGGCGGGTTGCGGTCAATGGCGGTGATGTGGTGCAACAGCAAACCATCGATGCGTTTACGGATAAATTTAAAAAATGCGGTTTTACCGCAAAACAATTTTGCTCTGCTTACGGTATGTCTGAACTTGCAGGAGCAATTGCTTCAACCCCTGTTGCTCAAGAACCTACCTGGAGAACACCAAAAAATAATCCTGAACGTAGCCTGGTCAGCAGTGGATTCTTGTTGTCGGGTTTAGAGGCGGTGCTTGTTGATTCGCTTACAGGTCAGACGGTTGCACCCGGTGAGATTGGGGAGATATGGCTCGCAGGGAAGTCGGTGGTTAGCGGCTATTGGCGGCGTCCAGAAGAGAATAGAGCGATTTTTCAGGCTCGCGTACCCGGACGGCGCACCCGCTTTTTTAGAACGGGTGATTTGGGTTTTATGGAGAATGAGGAACTTTTTTTAACCGGCCGATTAAAAGAAGTCCTCATGGTCTATGGTAAGAAATATTATCCCCTCGATTTTGAATTAACTACTGCTAAAGTTCTCAAAAATTTTAATATTGCTCTCCCCCAGGCGGCCTTCTCAGCCACCTTTTCGGTGCAGGAAGAAATTGTCCTGGTGCAAGAAATTGCGGCACACACCGACGCTTCGAAACTTGCCCAAATAGCAGCGGCTATCCAACAGGAACTGCGTCGGCAATTCGGTGTCGATGTACGTCGTATAGTCTTTACTCCGCCAGGAGCAATTCCGAAAACGGCGAGTGGTAAATTGCAACGGAAAAAATGCCAACAAGCAATTCTTGAACAGACTTTACCCATTCTCTGGCCCCAATCTCAGGCTGAGCCTTCTGAGAAAAACTTCTCTAAAATCCAGGATGCTGAGTTTCTCAATCTGATTGCAGAAGTTTTGGGCATATCATCACCGGGGCTAAACTGGAACTCACCTTTAAGCCAATTGCATTTAGATTCCATATCCATAATGCAATTAACTTCGCGCTTGAATGAGCGTTACGGCACCAACATGACACCGGCACGACTTTATGAGTTCTCAACCTTAGCTGAGTTTTACCAAGAGCTGTTAGGCGAATTCCCACACTTAAAATCCAATAATACTTTTGCGAGCATACCCACCAAAGAGACCGATATAGCTATTATCGGTATGAGTGGGATTTTTCCTCAAGCTGCAGATGCAGCAAGCTTTTGGACTAACTTGGTATCGGGCAAAGATTGCATTCAGGAAATTCCTGCCACGCGATGGGATTGGCATCACAAGACCGTGCAATGGGCGGGGCTCATTGATCCTGTTGACCAGTTTGACGCTTCTTTTTTTAGCATTTCCCCACGGGAGGCCGCTTTAATTGATCCGCAGCAACGCTTGTTTTTGCAAACCGTATGGAAAGCGATTGAGGATGCAGGTTATGCGGTATCACAGTTGGCAACGCAGAAAACCGGTTTATTTGTTGGCGTGTTTAATCACGACTATGCCGAAATGCTGCAACAACAAGACATCATGGATGCGTATTTAACGACCGGTACGATGAACAGTATGATTGCGAACCGCATTTCGTTCTTACTTAATTTGCGGGGGCCTAGTGAAACGATTGATACCGCCTGTTCCAGTTCTCTAGTAGCAATACATCAAGCAGTGCAAGCCATTCTACACGGTGATTGTGAGTTGGCGATTGCCGGTGGCGTTAACCTTTTACTATCACCCACATCTTTTGTATCCGCTTATAAAGCAGGCATGCTCAGTGATGATGGGCGCTGTAAAACCTTTGATGCTAAGGCTAATGGTTATGTCCGCGGTGAAGGCATGGGAGCCTTGTTGCTGAAAAAGTTATCTCAGGCTCAGGCTGACGGCGATACGATATATGCGGTGATAAAGGGCACGGCAGTAAACCATGGCGGCCATGTAAGTTCGCTGACCGCTCCCAATCCCGGTGCCCAAGCCGAAGCGGTGGTTGCGGCGTGTTTACGCGCACAGATTCCTGTGGATACGGTGCAATACATTGAAACCCATGGTACCGGAACTCCGTTAGGAGATCCCATTGAAATTAATGGCCTAAAAAAAGCATTTAAGCAACTTGTAATCGAACAAAATTTAGGTTCATTACCCGAGCATTCTTGTGCCTTGGGGGCAGTTAAAACGCATATTGGTCACCTGGAATCGGCGGCGGGTATCGCAGGTGTCATTAAAACGATTCTTGCCATGCAGCATGAACTATTACCTGCAAATTTACACTTACAAAATGTAAATCCTTACATCGAATTGACGGACAGTCCTTTCTATTTATTAAAACAAAATACGCCCTGGCCACGTAATCCATCTAAGCCGCGCAGGGCAGGGGTGAGCTCATTTGGCTTTGGTGGTGCTAATGCGCATATTATTCTAGAAGAAAGTCCTATGAACCTGAGAACATTACCAGAAAGTTTGTCACCACAATTGATTACTTTGTCAGCTAAAACGCAAACTGCATTACGGCAAAAAGCAGAGCAATTACTGCAATGGTTAAACGAACAAGCATCACCGCCTGCCCTTTATGCCATTGCCTTTACATTGAATACGGGGCGTGAGCATTTTTCCGAGCGTTATGCGGTCGTCGTCAATAGCCATCCATCATTACAGGACCAATTAAAACAATTTCTTTCGGGAAGTGCTCAATTAGTCCAAAACGAGCAGGGTATAGCCTTGCATTTACAGGATCTCGCGCGGCGTTATCTGCAGGGCGAAACGCTAAATTGGCAAGAACTTTATCCAGAACATGCCTATCGAATCCCTCTACCAACCTATCCGTTTGCTCAGGAGTCGCATTGGTTCGTACCTAAAACAGGTCAAAAAATACATCCTCTTTTGGATGAGCAAACAGCCCCTCTTCCCAAGCCCGTCTTTATGAAGCGATTTAGTGGTGAAGAATTTTATTTATGCGAACATCAACTTCAACAAGAAGCGGTGCTACCGGGGGCGGTTTGTATCGAAATGATTTATGCTGCACTGAAACGTTTATATACGCCTGACACGCCCTGGTATATTGAGCAACTGCGGTGGAATAAACCCATTAGTGGCCATGCCTTAAAAGGTTTATATGTGGAGTTCAACCCTACGTCTACCAGGATTTTAGTTTGCTTTAAAGATGAGGACGGGCAGGAGTATCTCCAGGCTCAACTGAGCAAGAAGAATAGCCTATCATCGTTTACGCCGTTTGATTTAGATCAAGAAAAATCGATACACGTGCAAGATGCTTCAGAGTTTTATACTTATTTTAGTAAGAAGGGCCTGCAATACGGTTCAGGATTTCAGGTGGTGCAACAGGTGCGTTATACTGATGACCGACTCGAAGCGGATTTAAAGCTCCCATCCGCTTATGTTGCTGAAAACGATTCATGGCAAATGCATCCTGGCCTGCTTGATGGTTTGTTCCAGGTAACTCAAGTTTTACTCACGAAACGAGACACTCATTATCTTCCTTATGCATTAGAAGATTTTCATTTAGTGCAGGCTCTACCCGCAAATTTCCATGCTGTAGTTGAACGCTTACCCGCAAAGTCTGAATTTCCCACGTTTCGTATTCATGCATTTGCTGAGGATGGTAGCCTGTTGTTATCCATTGCTGAGTTTACCCTGGCTGCGGTGTCTAATGCCCGCGGCATGAATTATTTTTATCCGCAATGGATTCAGCAAGAAATCACCGCCAAGGTTACGCCTAGGTCGCTAACACTGATTGGTGCTGCTGCTGATATTGCGCCAATAAAATCACGATTAGGTGCTGATATAGAGTTGCAGACCTTTTTATCAGAGGAGGTTAAAGTCGGCACTTTAGAAAAAACTTCTGAACAAGTGCTCATTCTCTTACCCCAGATGTCTGAGGCCATACCCCAGCCCCATGAAATCGAAAACGCTTTACAGCAATCTGTATACTTGGTACTCACTATCATCGAAAAAATACTGCAGCTTAAACCGCAGCACCCTGTTGAAATTATATTTGGATCTCCAAAAGCGACCTTATGTTCTCGTGCACTCTCTGGCTTGGCAAAGACGGTGACTTTGGAGCAGCCCTATTTGAGGTGCCGTCTGGTGGAGTATTCTCATGTGGAGGATTTAATCCAGGAGCTGGGACAAGCAGAGGTTGAAGTGCGTTACGATACACACCGACAGCGCTGGATGAAGGAATATACTGCAACGGATGTCGAGGCAATCACTTCTTTAAAATTGCAAACCCAGGGTGTGTACCTGATTACAGGAGGCCTTGGGGAGCTTGGTTTTATTTTTGCCTTCTATTTGGCTCGGCATTGTCAAGCGCGACTCGTATTAACCGGACGCTCACCTCTGGCTTCTGCGGGCAATGATAAGCTCCAACATTTAAAAGAACTGGGGGCGGAGGTCCTTTATATCGCCGCTGATTGTGGTGATTATGAACAAGTATGTGCATTGCTGACAGCGGTAAAAAATGATTTTGGCTCTTTGCAGGGGGTTATTCATGCGGCAGGAACCACCGCAGATGGTTTTCTGGGTAGTAAAAATCTAACCGATTGCAGCACGGTATTCGCGCCAAAAATAGGGGGAGTCTGCCATTTACATGCAGCAACGATTTTTGAACCGCTCGATTTTTTTGTGCTGTTTTCTTCCGTCGCTGCCGTGTTCGGAAATGCAGGACAAAGTGATTATGCTTATGCGAATGCATTTCTCGATGAATTTGCAGTAGTTCGTGAACAACTACGACTCCAAGGGCAATGTCACGGTAAAACCCTAAGCATCAACTGGCCCTATTGGGAAGAGGGTGGGATAAAACTGGATTTGGCCTACCAACAGGCTTTGGAGCACAAGTTAGGTATCGTGAGTCTACAGCGTGAGCAGGGTATTGCAGCCTTTGCCGATGCGTTACAAGAACCTCATCCGCAAATGATTGTTATGCCTGGATACCGTAATAAATTACTTGCAGCCTTAAATAAGAAACACGAAATGCCGGATGAAAACTCCTCATTAGCCCCAGTGGCCTTGGTGCAATCTGAGGTGGCAGATTATTTAAAAAATCTTCTTGGACAAGCCCTTAAAATATCACCTGCTAAAATAAAAGCGGAAGTTGCCTTTGAAGAATACGGGATTGATTCCTTAATGATTCTGCAGCTCAATGAACTGTTTGAACAGCATTTTTCAGCATTACCCAAAACTTTATTTTTTGAATATCGAAATCTTGACGATCTCACCGATTATTTTTTAACTCATCAGACCGAAAAATTGCAGCGCTTACTTCCGCAAACACTAGCGAAACCGGTACGTGTCCAACAGATGACAGAAATCTCAGAATTAAAATCAATGTCCTATGACCATCAAGATATTGCCATTATTGGGATTCATGGTCGGTATCCGCAAGCAAGGAACCTGAAGGAGTTTTGGGAAAATTTATGTCAAGGCAAAGATTGTATTACCGAAATTCCTGAGGAACGTTGGTCAATTCAGCAGTATTTTACTGAAAATAAGGATGATATCGGCAAAACCTATGGTAAATGGGGGGGATTTATACGAGGGGTGGACGAGTTTGACCCACTCTTTTTTAATATCTCACCGCGTGAAGCAATCTTAATGGACCCACAAGAGCGCTTGTTTTTACAAAGTGCCTGGAGTGCAGTGGAAGATGCTGGATATGCGCAGGAACAATTAAAGGGAAAAAAAGTAGGGGTATACGTTGGGGTAATGTATGGAGAGTATCAATTATTCGCTCAAGGTCAATCCCATTACACGCCGGTAAACTCGGTATTTTCCAGCATTGCCAACCGGGTATCCTACTTTTTTGATGTTCATGGTCCCAGCATGGCTTTGGATACCATGTGTTCCTCATCCTTAACGGCGATTCATTTAGCATGTAATAGCATTAAAACCGGCGAATGTGAGATGGCGCTTGCTGGCGGTGTTAATTTGTTATTGCATCCAAATAAATATCTTTTATTAAGCCATGGTAAATTTTTAGCCTCAGATGGTCACTGCCGTAGTTTTGGTGCGGATGGCGATGGGTATGTTCCTGGAGAAGGCGTGGGTGCGGTTTTATTAAAACCATTCGCAAAAGCCCTGGCCGATGGCGATATCATTCATGCGGTAATCAAAGGCAGTTCGTTAAATCATGGGGGCAAAACCAACGGCTACACCGTACCTAATCCTCAAGCTCAAGCCGAGGTCATTAACGAGGCTTATCGTCGTGCGAACCTTGCTCCAGAGGAAGCGACCTACATCGAAGCCCATGGTACCGGTACAGCTTTAGGTGATCCGATTGAGATGGCGGGCTTAAGTAGGGTATTTTCCGCAGTTAAAGATGGCGTATCACGTAAAATTGGATCAGTAAAAGCAAACATTGGTCATTGTGAAGCCGCTGCCGGTATTGCTGCTGTGAGCAAGGTTGTCTTGCAAATGAATCACCGCCAACTCGTCCCATCCATTTTAGCGCAAAAATTAAATCCTCATATTGATTGGAACACCGCACCGTTCCAGGTGCAGCAGGATTTAAGCTTCTGGGATAGTCCTGGACCACGAATAGCGGGGATCAGCTCTTTTGGTGCGGGAGGCGCGAATGCGCATTTAATTCTTGCAGAAGCGCCAGCGCCTCAACATGCAAGTGATGCAGAAGAACGGCCGCAATTATTGGTATTGTCGGCTAAAACACCGTCAGCATTATGGCAGCGACTTGTAGATTTACTGGTCTGGAGTAAAGAACATTCACAAAGCTCTTGTGAGGCTGTGGCGTGGACTCTTGCCACAGGACGAACTCATTTTGAATACCGTTGTGCTTTGATAGCTTATTCAATCCCCGAATTAGTGCGATTACTACAACAAGCTTGTGCAAACCAAGAGGTACTAAAGCTCTATTGTGATGCCCATGGGGTTGAAGATTTGAAGGCTATTGCCCAGGCCTACCTGGAAGGGCAATCTCTGCCCTTAAGTCAGCTCTTTAAAGAGTCGCGGATTCCTAAAATTTCACTCCCGACTTACCCATTTGCCCAGGAGCGTTACTGGTATCAAGATGAATTGAGCCATGCTGAGTCGGCAATAAAAATCCCATCATCGCAAGCGCAAGGAGCACGGGTGGAACACATAAGCACATTTATTTTACAACAGGTAAAACAACTATTAAATATTACACAGCATCAAGTACAGCTTAATAAAAACCTTGGTGAATATGGGATGGATTCGGTAAATTTTGTCGCGCTAGCAAAACGCATTGCGAATGAGTATGAAGTAGAATTTACCCCCGCTCATTTTTATACGTACAGCAGCATTGAGCAAATAAGTGCGTATATCAGTAAAAGTTTGCCTCAAACGGAGCGAAGCCAACCCGTTCATTCTGCAGTTATGCGCGCGGCGATAAGAAAAAACGAGCCAGCAGCTTCTCACATGGAGGTAGCCGTTATTGGCATGAGTGGCTTATTTCCCCAAGCAGAGAATGCCCACGAGTTTTGGCAACACTTAATTGCTGGACGTGATTTGATTACAGAAGCCCCTGCCAATCGCTGGTCTTGGCAGGCATATCAAGGTAAAGGAGGCGAAAAAAGTCAGGCACGATGGGGTGGATTTATTGAGGGCGTGGATTTATTTGACGCTGCTTTCTTTAATATATCGGCGCGCGAAGCGCAGTTGATGGACCCCCAACAGCGATTGTTTTTAGAAACAGCATGGAAAACCTTTGAAGATGCAGGCTATGATCCACTGATTTTAAGCGATAACAAAATAGGGGTTTTTGCAGGAGTTGAATTTAGCGAATATCAGCGATTAATTAGTAAGGAACAAAAAGATTTTCACGGATTTGTTGCGACTGGTAATTCCCCAAGCCTTATTGCCAATCGGGTTTCTTATTTTTTCAATTTACAGGGACCAAGTGAAGCTGTCGCAACGGCCTGCTCCAGTTCCCTGGTGGCCATTCATCGCGCCATTCAATCATTACGAAACGGTGAGTGCAGTATGGCCCTCGCAGGGGGCGTGAGTTTAATTCTTGATCCGGATACTGTGGTGATTACCAGCGAGATGGGTGCTTTATCTCCTGAAGGTCGTTGTAAAACATTTGATGAAGCAGCTAATGGTTATGTTAAAGGGGAGGGGGTCGGGTCTTTACTCTTAAAACCACTCACTCAGGCGCAACAGGATGGTGATTTTATTTATGCGGTGATTAAAGGCTCAGCCGTAAATCATGGGGGTAAGCCACAATCGCTAACGGCCCCCAATGCTTTGGCTCAGAGTGAGGTGATTGTTAACGCTTATCGGCAACAGCAGCTGGATCCGAATCAAGTGAATTACATTGAAACCCATGGTACCGGTACTTCCTTAGGCGATCCGGTGGAAATTGAAGGGTTGAAGCTGGCGTTTACCGAGTTAAATCGCTCCAATCCACAACCCATAGGCTTAGGTTCAGTGAAAACAAATATCGGTCATCTGGAACCGGCCTCTGGCATTGCGAGTGTGATTAAATTAATTTTAGCGCTCAAGCATGAAACCCTTCCCGGTATTGTTCATCTGCAAAAACTTAATCCTCATATTCGTCTTGCCGATTCTCCGTTTTACATTGTAGAAAAAAATCAGCCCTGGTTACGACAATACAGCCATGATGGTAAGGAATTACCTTTAGCCGCAGGTGTGAGTTCTTTTGGGTTTGGTGGAACGAATGCACATTTGGTTATTGAAGAGGGTCGGCCTCATCAGGTGTTGTCTGAAGAACAGCAACGACCTGCGTATTTAATGGTTTTGTCTGCAAAAACTCAAGAAAGTTTATTGCAAAAAATTGTTGCATTACGCGAGTGGCTACTCGCCCAGGCTAATATTTCACTTAATTCATTAAGCTTTACTCTAACGCAGGGGCGAGCTCACTTCAGCCACCGTTGCGCTCTAGTTACCCGAAATAAAACGGAGCTTCTGCATCAACTGGCGCAACTAGCCGGTGAGGAGCTTCCCGCATACTCATTGATGAACTATGGGCAGACTTTTGCAATTCAAGGGCCGGTATTTACGGAAATTTATCAGTCTACTCTAAATGCTTTACGCCAGGCCTTAAGTGAGGAGCAGTATTTCCAAAAATTATTTATTATGGCCGACCTTTATATCAAACATTACGACATTGCCTGGCACCATTTATTTGACGTGCGGGTGCCGCGACTGGCGGGCTTACCTGCTTATCCCTTTATCAAACAGCGTTATTGGTTTGATGCAGACGTAAGCCCTGCAACTCGAACCCATGATACAAAAACGCAAACCATGGTTGCACCGGCTCCAGGTGGCAGTCGCAGCATCCTTGAGTATTTACAACAAATTTTTGCAGAAAAACTTCGTGCCCAACCCGATCAGATTCATGCACAGGAAACCTATGAACTCTTTGGCGTGGATTCATTAATCGGCCTGGAAATTACCAATCGTTTAGAACAGGATTTCGGAACTCTGCCAAAAACCTTACTGTATGAATACAATCGCCTAGAACATCTGGCTCGTTATTTTACAAAATATCATGCGCAACAACTAAATCAGGTGCTTGGGGTGCAGACCACTCCTCCCGTTGAGCCGCAAAAAAATTCCTTGGCTTTTGTAGCACCGCAATGCGGGCAAAAACAGGACATTGCGATCATCGGTTTAAGCGGAATGTTCCCCATGGCGCAAGATATGGATGAGTTTTGGGAGAATCTTGTATCAGGACGTGATTGTGTAGGTGAGGTTCCTGCGGATCGTTGGAATTATCTGGATTATCCGGTGCAGGTTGGCAGTGAACAAAAATATTTCCGCCATGGTGGGTTTATTCCCGATGTGGATAAATTTGATCCCCTCTTTTTTAATATTTCACCGCGTGATGCAGGCCTTATGGATCCTCAAGAACGCCTCTTTTTACAAACCGCCTGGGCGACCTTAGAGGATGCGGGCTACACGCGCGCGAAACTGCAGCGATGTACACAAAATCGCGTGGGTGTATTTGCCGGGGTTACTTATAATTTTTACCCAATGTTTATTGCCGAGGAATGGCAAAAAGGAAATCGTGTTCCGTTGGATATTCAAACATTCTCGGTTGCGAATCGCTTATCTTATTTCCTGGATCTCACGGGTCCGAGTTTGGTTCTGGATACCGCCTGTTCATCATCCTTGGCGGCAATTCATCTGGCGTGCGAAAGTATTTTACGCGGCGAATGTGCGATGGCCTTTGCCGGTGGTGTTAATTTATCTTTACATCCGAGTAAATACCATTTCTTGGGTAGTTTTAGTTTTATGTCCGAGCAGGGGCGTTGTACTAGTTTTGCTGAAGGCGGTACAGGCTATGTACCCGCAGAAGGTGTTGGTTGCGTGCTATTAAAACCTCTGGAGCAAGCTCTGGCTGATAAGGATCGCATCTATGGGGTGATTAAAGCCAGCAGCATGAATCATGGGGGCAAAACCAGTGGCTATACTGTACCTAATCCCAATGCGCAAGCCGAAGTGGTACGACACGCCTTAACTAAAGCGCAGCTGAGCGCCCGCGATATTTCCTATGTTGAAGCTCATGGGACGGGTACTGCCTTAGGCGACCCCATTGAAGTACGGGGTTTGCACGATGCATTTAGCGAAGACACCCAGGACAAACAATATTGTGCTTTGGGGTCGGTGAAATCCAATATTGGACATTTGGAATCGGCAGCAGGCATCTCCCAGCTTGCTAAAGTATTATTGCAAATCAACCATAAAAAACTCGTTCCAACCTTACATACGCAGCAGCTCAATTCATTTATTGATTTTGCACAGTCGCCTTTTTATGTGCAACGGGAGCTCTCGGACTGGCCTGCACCTCGCTATGCCGGAATTAGTTCTTTTGGTGCCGGGGGTGCCAATGTTCACCTCATCGTGGGTGAGCATCAAGAGCCTATTACTTCCTCGTTAACGCTGGATATCCCTTATCTTTTTGTGCTTTCTGCGCAAAATGAAGAGCGATTACAAGCCTATGCCAAAAAAATGTATGATTATCTCACCCGTTATCCACATACACAGGACGCCCATTGGTTGCATCAAGCCTGTTACACTCTGCAAGTTGGACGAGAAGCTATGAGTGCCCGCTTAGCTATCCTTGCGAACACGCGCGAAGAATTATTGCACGCATTAACATCTTATCAACAGCAACGCGCAGACAACATTTGGTTTAATCCTCAGGCCGGAAAAAATGCAGCTGCACCTCATTTATCCCTAGACTCATTAGCTCCTTGGCTGGAGCACTGGGTTCAGGGCGCAGCGGTTAACTGGTATGTATTATATGGTGAGGTCGCGCTAAAAACGGTGACTTTACCGACCTATCCTTTTGCCAAACGTCGCTGCTGGATTCCTACTCAAGAGCCGGTTGAATTATCCACAATCGTGTCTGAAGCCACTACAGTTGAGGTACCTTCCAATAAGAATTATGAGTGGTTTTATGCAGTCCAGTGGGAGGAATGTCACGCAAAATTGAAGCAAGAAATCTTATCGGGCTCCTGGCTTATCTTTAGCGACCACGAGCTTGGTTTGCATGTACAAAATGTACTGCCAGCTACACAGTGTATTTATTGTTTTGTGGGTGAAGAGTTTCAAGCACTTGGGGAGAATACCTATTTGGTTAATCCGATGCACACCCAGGATTTCCATACTCTGTTTAGCCAGTTACAGCAACATCATCAGGATTTACAGGGAATTATTTATTTAAGTGATGCGGTACCGGAAAGTGCTCAAGAGCCGCTTACCGCAAGCCTTGCATTGCTGTCCCTATTTCAGGCGTTAGGACAATTTAATTGGTCTCAAGGATTATTGTTCACCTTGGTAACCCATAAGGCACAGCAAGTCCAGCGCCAGGATAAGGTCAATTATGGGCAGCATCCGCTATGGTCCATGACGCGAATTTTTGCGGCAGAGGAAGCACAATTTCAGGTTTTATTACTGGATGTGGATGAGCAAGAGGGTTTGGTGCATAACGCACAAAATATTGTTAGCGAGTTGGTGAATTATCAAGCCGGACAAAATCATATCGCCCGAAGACTTGGAAGTCGGTTCGTACCGCGCTTTGTCACCGAAGATCTTTCTGCCGTGAATAATTCTTGGGTTGCCCCTCCTGCCGCCCTGGTTACTGGAGGTTTAGGTGCTTTAGGTTATGAAGTAGCGCGTGCATTAATTAATCAAGGGACGCGCTATTTATTGCTCACAGGAACTCAGGCACGTGCTTCGTTAACCCCTGAAAAAACGACATGGTTACGGCAGTTGCAGGAGCAGGGTGCGCAGATAGAGTATCAGGCAGTTGATGTTGCCGATGCTCAGGCAATGCAGGCCGCGATTCACACTGCGGAAGCCAAATGGTCGTGTGCGATTACGGGTGTATTTCACTTAGCCGGAGTGACGACCGACCATGTCACTTTAGCGCAGATGGACCGCAATTTATGGCAGCAGGTATTGCGTGTTAAGGTCGATGGTTCATTAGTCTTGCATGAATTGTTTGCATCGCGTCCCCATACCGCTTTTGTGTTGTTCTCATCGATTGCTGCCGTACCCCATTTCGGAATGGCAGGCTTAAGTGCGTATGCAGTAGCCAATGAATTTATGAGTGGTTTGGCACATCATCGCCGCAGTCAAGGCTTACCCGCTTTAAGCATAAATTGGGTGGCCTGGTCTGAAAAAGGAATGAGTCATCGGCATAACCATGATGCTTTTTTGGATGCGGTGGGAATGGCAGCACTGAGCATCAAAGAGGGGATGGAGATATTTAATCAGCTACTCCAACTCAACCCGGTCGAAAGCACCATATGTAAAATAAACTGGCAGAAATTTTTTCAAGTGCATGCAACAGCGAAGAAGTTAGATTTCTTTCATCACTTCCAGCAGGAGTATGCTTCATCCGCAGCGATTGCCCCTTCATCATTTACCGCTGAGGAAATATCCCAGTTAGTGGTTGAGGCATTGGCTAAGGCGTTGGCGCTGGAGACCCATGAACTTGAGATGGATGTCCCTTTTCAACAATATGGTATGGATTCAATTATCGGTATCCACTTCACCGCCGATTTAAGCATGTCTTTTCCAGATGTCGTGTCACCTATGGATTTGTATCGTTATCCTACATTGAAGCAACTCACGGAATTTATCATCGAACGGGTGGGCATCACGGAAAAATCCCTCTCGCCCTCGGAAGAATTGGATTTGGATAAACTGAGCTCAGAAGAGCTTCAGAAATTGCTTGAAGCGGAGCTAGAAGGTTTGGAGGAGCTGACTTATGAATGACATCCCGATTTTAAAAAAGGCGTTACGGACTATTCAACAGCTCAAAAAATTAGTGCAAGAAAAAAAAGAGTTTTCATTTGAGCCGATTGCCATTGTTGGCATGAGCTGTCGTTTACCACAGGCTCATAACCTGGATGAATTTTGGAATCTTCTTGCGACCGGTAAAAATATCATTACCCCTTTATCGGAACAGCGCTGGAATTTATTACAGGGCACGAAAGAGCCTTTAGAACGTAAAGCCGATTTAACTTATCGCGGAGGATATCTCGAAGATATTGCTGCATTCGATGCTTATTTTTTTGGGATTAGTCCACGTGAAGCATTATGGATGGACCCACAACAACGCCTCTTGCTTGAGGTATCTTATGAAGCTTTAGAAAATGCTGGCTTGCCTTTGGAGCAGGTGCAAGGATCACAGACTGCCGTTTTCTCAAGTTTGTATGCAAGCCAATACGGTCATCTGCAAACTTTGGATTCGGCTATGGATGCTCTATTTTTGCCCACAGGAAGTGCGGTCTCAATTGCTGCAAATCGGCTATCCTATCTTTGGGATCTACGAGGTCCCAGCATGGTATTAGATACTGCGTGTTCTTCCTCACTAATTGCGATTCATTTGGCCTGTCTGCATCTTCAGGCTAATCTCTGTGAGCAAGCTTTGGTGAATGCGGTTAATATTAATTTACTTCCATCCATTCATGCCATACTTGCTCAGGCCAGTATGCTCTCTCCCGCAGGGCAATGTAAAACATTTGATGCGCAAGCTGATGGTTATGTGCAAGGGGAGGGGGCGGCGGCGATTGTGTTGAAGCCTCTATCCAAAGCACTTAAAGACCAGGATCGCATTTATGCACTCATCCTCGGGGGTGCGGTCAATCAGGATGGTAAAACCAATGGTTTAACTGCGCCTAATGGTTTACAGCAGGAGCAGTTATTAACGAAAGCCTATGCGACGGCCAAAGTGCAGCCTCATCAGGTATCGTATGTTGAATGCCATGGCACCGGGACCTTTCTTGGCGATCCCATTGAGGTAGAAGCTTTGGGGGCCGCACTGAGTAGCGCGCGCACAGCGGATACACCCTGCTATCTGGGAGCTGTTAAGACCAACATTGGGCATTTGGAGCCTGCCGCAGGGTTAGTGAGTATCATTAAAACAGCGCTGGTGTTGCATAAAAAAAGCATACCTCCCAATCAAAATTTCACCAGCCCCAATCCCCACATTCCTTTTGCGCGATTGGCCTTTAAATTGCCAAAAACGGTTGAACCCTTACCCCGCTATGGAGAAACTGCCGTGGCTGGAGTTAGTGGTTTCGGTTTTGGTGGCGCGAATGCACATTTGGTGTTACAAGAGATGCTTCCAGAAACACCCGCGTTTGCGCCCTCAGCAAGTCAACCCCAGCAGGAAGTGTTTACCCTTTCTGCAAAAAGCAGTACTTCTTTAAAGGGGCTTATTCAGGCTTGGAGTATTTATTTAAAGCAACATCCGCAACTGGATTTAGCACAACTGTGTCACACCCTACATCTAAGACGTTCACATTTTTCTTATCGTCTAGCGCTTGTGGTCCGTTCTGTAGACGAGTTAACGCAGAAATTAAATCTTTTAAAAATTGATTTAAACTTGCTCCCTGAGGGGGCTTTCTACAATCCTGAGCCGAAAAAGGTAAAACCGGTGGCAGGGCCGTCTAACCCTGAATTAATGGATGCAATGAGTTTGGCAAAACTTTATGTCGCGCAACAAAATATCGATTGGCATCAATTTGAAAAAAGTCGCTCGTTCCCCCAGATCGATTTGCCCGGCTATGTTTGGGATCATAAGGATTACTGGCCTAAATTTAACAAAATTGCACCACAGAAAGCCGTAGCGGAGCATCCGTTTCAAGCAAGGGTACTACCATCTCCTTTAGCAAGTCAGCAGTTCGAATTTATTTTTGAGTTAGAAAATTTACCGGAAATTAAAGACAGCTTCTCCATATTGCATGCGGGTTTTTATGTGGAAATGCTTGCTTATGCTCTCGATAATCGTTATCAACATACATCGTTTACCGCTACAGAATTCTATTTTTCTTCGCCTTTGTTGGTATTAGAAAACCAAACAGTTACCGTGCATTTAATTTTAGAACCGCAAGCCAATGGATTATTAGGATTTGAATTTTATAGCAGCAATGGACAGGATTCCTGGATTCGTCATGCACAGGGTAAATTAGCGTCCACGCACATCATGACAGCTCCGCAATTGCCTGAAATTAGTTCTATCATGCGCCAACATTATTTGGGTAATGACCAAGTCTGTTATCAACGCATTCAGGATATGGGGATGCCTGCGGGAGACACGATTCGCTGGATAAAAAATTTTTGGTTTGCAAACGGTGATGGCGTTGCCGAACTGCGTGAAAAAAAATTACTTGAACGCAATGAACATTATGTCCGTAAACTCCACCCCGGTATTATCGATGCTTGCATTCAAACGCTTTTTTTACTGTTACCACCCGAAATCAAAATCCCTTTTGTAGCCTCATATATGGGGGAACTTAAGTGTTTTCATACCGCTGAAAATGCCAAATATATTTATACGCGAATAAAGCCTTATCTTGCTGAAGAAAAAAAGATTATTGGTGAATGGTTTTTACTTGATGAACAGTTTACAGTCCTGGCTCAATGCACTGATATTCACTTAAGTCAGCTTAATAACACCCGTGGTATTGAGCAATTACTTACAGTCAATACCCAATCACCAATCGATTTCACGCTTCCTTATGCTTTATGTAAAGAACAGGTGCAACAATTACTAATGGAGCAATTGGCAGCGATATTTTCCATGCCGGTAGCAGATATTAAAGCGCACCATACCTTACATGATTTGGGGATGGACTCATTGATGGCACTTGCGGTGATGCGGGTCATCGAGACGCATACAGAGGTCAGCTACGCACTACCGAAATTGATGCAAGGACCAACTATTGAGGAAATTACCGTAGATATTTTAAAACAAAAAAATATTCAGGCGGCTGTAAATCTGCCGGAAAAGACAGCGGATATTACTTCCTGGCTTGCCTATCACAAGCCGCAATCAGACGCTGAGCTTCGTCTTTTTTGTTTTCCTTATGGTGGAGGCGGAGCGTCCATTTATCGTGAATGGCAAACGCATTTTCCAAATCACCTTGAGGTATGCCCGATACAGTTACCGGGGCGAGAAAATCGCATGCAGGAAACTCCGCTAGCAGATATAAAAGAATTAATCCCTTTGCTTGCTGAGCAACTTAAGCCCCTCATGGACAAACCTTTTGCTTTTTTCGGTCATAGCTTTGGCTCCTTGGTCGCTTTCGAGTTAACCCGTTTTCTTAGAAGGACAGGGGCTCAAGAGCCTGAGCATCTTTTTGTCTCGGCCTATCCCGATCCTCGCGTGCCCAGTAAAAGTCTGGATAATTTACTTGCGGAGTTGGCGGCAATCAATCTGGATTTATTTTCTCTTGATGAACAGCATCTGCAACGCTTAGATGACCTGAAGCTTAGCGAATTAGCGGCTATTTTCAAGAGAAATGGCGTGGTGGATTACAGTGACGCACGCATGACGAAAAGTATCATTCAGGTGCTCTTGCCTATCTTTGTTGGTGATATGCGGATAGTAAAGAGTTATCAATATTATGAAGACCCCCCCTTAAATTTACCCATCACCGTTTTTGTCGGCCAACACGATACCTGGGTCTTGCCGCAAGATCATGCGGGGTGGACGGCACACAGTGCACAGTCTTGCACCCTAGAGCAATTTCCAAGTGGTCATTTATTTGTAAGAGAGGAACTCTTTAGGAAAAAAATTATTTCCGTAATTCAAACAGCTTTGGATCAAAAGTTGCTGGTCACTTAATCAGTTACATGAAATCCCGCATTCAACGAGGCTAGCAACAAGTGCTAACAAGTTTATAAAAGATTCTTATGCACCTAAAATGCACAAAAAAGCTGATGGAACAAAAATGTATCAATCCTCTTCGGTTAAGTAGCTCGCCGCAAAATGCGTTTTTTAAACCACGCTCGATCAAATCCAGGACCACAAAGGATAAGAAAGAAGCACAAATTAAACAAAAATATAATAAAGGAACTGAATATCTAGATCGCGTGTATATCGAAGAAGAAAAAGGAATGAATTTATTGGAGTCAAGAAACTATGAAAAACTCTGTGAATTAATTGATTATCTTGAAAAAAATGATAAGAGCAGGATTTATTATCAAATGCTTGCTGCACAAGTTTCCCTGCTCCAGCAAGCTGTCAATGACGATGAACGATATTCACTTTAATCAATAAAAATTAAGGACGAATATTTTCTTCTACAAAAGAGTTTTCCAGTTCTTGAAGTGACTTCGTTTTTCTAAAAAAGCTGATTGAACGGTGCTTGCTGACAATACGCTTAATCTCTTCATCCGTGCGCACATCTTCTATGCCCATAACCACAGCATTGTTTAATGCTACTCTTAAATCGCTTGCTTTTTTAGCACTTCCCGGAGAGCAGCAACTTCGAGAATTCCGCTCAAGCCTTTTTATAATGCGCTCAACTACCTCGACATCGGCACGTGTTGTGTCGTTGGGTGCATTTTCAGTCACTGATGAGTCTTGAGAAAATTGTTTTTGGTAATAAGCCGCCATACCGGTTTCAGCAAAAACTTTGGCAACAAAACCTGCATGAGAAACAGTCAAACCGTCTTCTTGGTAAATGCTTTCAATAATCTGTGCCGTATTATTCAAGGGAAAATTTTTATCTTTATGCTCAACAAAATCGAAGATGACAAGCCAGAACTCAAGTGCATTAACTAAAAC
>ERZ778028.1609-NODE-1609-length-22183-cov-4.933794_pt1 | contig 22183 bp, 32 predicted proteins | sample MGYA00375758_ERZ778028 | MGnify/ENA primary metagenome ERZ778028 (study PRJEB29350, sample SAMN05389828) | bioreactor metagenome | isolation source: Thiocyanate bioreactor | place: South Africa: University of Cape Town | collected 2014-03-17 ... | reverse complement strand
CCCGTGCGACTCACGGTCAGCGACGGTCCCCAGACGATGAACCTCGCCGTACGCCCCGAGGGGATCGTGCAGCTCGTCGACGACGCCGGCATGATCCCGCCGGCACACGGCCTCAGCGTCCACGAGGGACGCTGCCGCATCTGCCGGCGCCTACAGGCCGTCACCGAACCGGTGTGCGTCCAGTGCCACACCCCCGAGCCGCACCGCGTCGAGGCCGAGCCCATCGACGTGCACGCCGTCGTCCCCGCCGCGGTCGAGGCCGTCGCCGCCGAGGCGGCCGCCTTCCAGGCCGACGACGAGGTAGACCACACGATCTTCGTCCGACGTACTCCCCCGCCCGCTCCGCGGCCGACGCTACGTCTGACCTTCAACACTCAGGGGCCGGTCGACGTCGCCCAGAACGCGGCCATCGGCCGCAACCCGGCTCCCGTCGACGGACGCCTACCCGTCCCCGTGCAGAGCCCCGAGCGCATGGTGTCTCGCACCCACGCCCTCGTCGACGTCGACGAGGGCGGCCGCATCATCGTCACGGACTACCACAGCGGCAACGGCATCGAGACGCAGACCGATCCGCCCGTCCGCCTCGATCCCGGCGTCCCCTACGTCATCGAGCCCGGAACCACGCTCATGCTCGGAGACGTCGACTGCACCGTCCGCCTGGCGCCGTGAGCATTCAGCCCTACACGGCGAGTCGCTGCCGCTTGGTATGCATAGTGCTGACAGGATGGCTTCCATGACGGACACCGGACGACGCGCGCGGAGGCCCGACGACGCGCCCACTGTTCTGCTACAGGGCCGCGTATCCCCTCAGACGCGAGATGAGGTCAAGGCGGCCGCTGCCGCCTCGGGCGTCACCGTCGCCTACTACCTAGAAGCGCTGATCGCGAAGCTCGTCGACGAGAACGGCGGCATGCCGCTCGTTGAACGACCCAAGCGCGATCGCGTGAACCAGCTCGACTTGCCCGAGGAGGTCGCGACGAGAGCCGCATAGAACGAGCGAGCCCCCGCCTCTAGCGAGACGGGGGCCGAAGCTGAGTGCCTGATCTTCTTGAGTTTGGCGACCTGGGTAGATCGAGGCAATTCCAAGAACCGGCCATCTGGCCGGGGGTTTGACGTACCCGCATCCTGAAAGGTGCTGCCATCGTAGCAGGGTCCACCGTTTCCGTAACGGATAGTCGCATCGGCGATTCGTGGTCGCTCACGCGCGCTCTCAGCCCGCGGCCGAGCGTGCGCGTGGCTGCCGTCGACGCCTACGGCGACGTCGTGAACCGCTACACCGGCCATCAGCCGGTCAGCGGTGACGAGCCCGCGCGCCCGTGGGCTGTCTACCTCGCCGGCACCGATCGCCGGTTCCGGCTGCTCGGCTTCGACCTCGACGCCAAGACGGACGGCGCCGCGGCCGCGGCCGCGCGCGACGCCGACGTGATCGCCGGACTCCTCACGGAGGCCGGCATCGAGCACGTCGTCTGCCAGTCCGGCCCCACGGGCGGCCACCACGTCTGGGCGGCCCTGGCCGAGAGCGTCGACCCCGAGACGATCGCAACGCTCGCCAGGCTCACACGCCACCTGTGCCCGACTCTCGATACCTCACCGCTGGCCAACCCGGACACGGGATGCGTGCGGCCCCCAGGGGCGCCACACCGCGACGGCGGCCGGTCGACGGTGCTGCGCGGCGAGCTGCGCGCGCTCACCGCGCCCACGACGACGCTCACGCAGGTTCGCGCGGTCGTCGAGTCCCTGGCCAAGCTCGTCGACGACGCCGAGCCGGCCGGCAGGATCGACCCCAAGCGCCCGATCCCCCTCGACGACCACGGACGGCTCTACCTGCCCGGCCCGCGGCGTGTGCTCACGGCCGGCAGCGCCGCCGCGCTGCGCGAGGATGCCGCCTCGGGAGACGCCTCAGCGGTCCTCTGGCGCGTCCTCGTCGGCGCCGCTGCCGCCAGGTGGCGGCACGCGGATATCGCCGCGCTCGTCGACGAGGCGCCCGGCCTGGAGCACGTGCGCACCTACCGCGACCGTGGCCAACGGCGCCCGCGCGGCCGCGGAGGCGCCGCGCACACGCTCCGCCGACAGTGGGACAAGGCCGTGCGCTACGTGGCCACCACCAGCCGGCAGATCGGGGACGATCCCACGTTCGACGTGCGCGCCGACGCGATCGCCGCGCACGTGCGCGAGCTGCAAGCTCACGCCGACGTCGCCGCCGGCCGCTGGACCCACGGAGGAGGCCCAGCCGACCGCCGGGTGCTCGACGTCCTGTGCATCCTCGCCCTACAGGCCCTCAGCGCCTCTGTGGAGGCCGATACCCGCCGCCTGGCTCTACTAGCCGGCATCGGGCGGGAGACGGCCCGCACGGCGCTGCTGCGCCTCGCAGGCGAGGGATGGATCGGCCACGCACGCGCGGCCGATGGCCCCCACGGTGCGCACTGGACGATCGACCCTCAGTCGGTTATCCCCAGCTCCCCCGGTCCAGGTCGGTCACAAGCGGACCCGCGCCCCGCAGGGGCGGGGGCCGCAGAACGATCCACCCTCCTCGCAACGCTCACCACGCGAACAACGGATGCTGCACACGACCTGTTCACGCTGGGACCGGGGCTCGGGTTCCACACCGGCAACGTCTACGCACGCACCACACGCGAAGCTCTCCCCCTCGACGCGATCGCCCGCGCCACCGGCTCGACCACACACACGGCACGTCGCGTCCTCGACCGCCTCACCCGCGTAGGCGTGCTCGTGCGCTCCCGGCACGGCTGGCGACGCCGAGCCGTCGACCACCGTCGAGCCGCCGCGGTGCAGCTCGACGTCGACCGCCGGCTGAGCGCCCGCGCCACCCGCTACGCCGTCGAGCGCGAGCTGTGGGCCTGGTGGCAGGCCGAGGAGACGTGGATGCGCGCCCCGAGGCGCACACACCCGAGTCGACGGCCCGGCCCCGGACAACTCGCGCTGCTGCCCGAGCTGGGGACGAACGCCTACGGCGCCCACCCCCGCACACCCGACGGCCGAGCCGACTACCGAGCCGCCCGAGCGCTGCTGGCCGGCGACGCGCCGACGTCGACCGCCGCCGCTCCCCTGCCCGCACCCGACCCGCTCGACGAGATGCTGGGCCGGCTGCTCGGAGCGAAGCGGATCGCCTGAGCGGGCGCCGCCCCCAATGGGCACAGCCCAGCTCCCGCCGGCTGGCCTGCACCCAGTGGGGACGGACGAGCTGCCCAAGCCGCCAGAGACAGCGATACCGTGTTCGTCAAGACTTCCGAGCGAGATGACCGACGCTCCGCCGTCGCGCGACTGCTCCTCGGATGGGGAGCCCTCCTCGTCGGCGCTGCCATAGCCATCCCGATGCTCCTCGGCGCGATCGCCAGCTCGACGTGGCTCATCGTCGTCGTCAGCGCGATCCTGCTGCTGCTGCTCGTGACCACATCACTCGTGATGGTCAGCGTCACCCGCGCATCCCTGCGCCGATAGCGCAGAGCGGCCTTCCAGGCCGAGACGACGGCCGCGAGCGGCCGACAGTTCCTCGCGCCTGCGGCGCTCGTTTTCTTGCCGTGAAGCCTGCGGCATTCTACGGGCGCCGTCGTCCGCGCAAGCGGCTACGCCGCCGGCTCCTCCGAGACTTTCGGCACGCGGTCGCTGCGCTCCCTCACATCGCGCCGAAACTCTCTCCCCCACCGCCCTCCGGGTTGACACTTCCTCCTCTGCCCTGAATGGCACTACGTGCCTTCACGGCAAGAAAACGTGGAGGGAGGGCGAAAGACCCTAATAACCCTATTACCGTCGTCGGAGATAGCGAGATGGCCCGCAAGATCAACAGCACCAAGACCGCCGAGGAGCGTCGCGCCGAGGCCGAGGCCCTGCACAACACGATCGCGGAGCAGGTCGAGGCGCTGCGCGAATCCGAGACGTGGGCGCGGTTCCTGGACTTTTCCCGCGCGTTCCACCGCTACAGCCTCAACAACCTTCTGCTGATCTTCGCCCAGCGTCCCGAGGCCGAGCGCGTCGCCGGTTACCGGACGTGGCAGAAGCTCAACCGCCAGGTGCGCAAGGGTGAGCGTGGCATCCGCATCTTCGGCGGCCGCGACGTGCGCGAGACGGTCGAGAACCCCGCCACCGGCAAGGAGGAAGAGCAGCGCCGAACCGTGTTCTTCCCCGTGTCCGTGTTCGACATGGGACAGACCGACCTCATCGACGAGGAGGCCGGCGACCCGGCCGATATCGCCCGAGCGCTCACAGGCGAGGACGTCGCCGGCATCTACGACGCCGTGAGCGACTACCTCACCGGCGAGGGCTGGACTGTCGAGCGCGAGGCGATCGCGGGAGCTGCGCACGGCTACACCGACCCCGAGGCCCGCCGAGTCGCGATCGACGCGGACCTCTCCCCCGCTCAGGCTGCCAAGACCGCGCTGCACGAGGCCGCGCACGTCATCCTGCACGCCGAGGAGGATCACGCCGAGTACGTCGAGCACCGGGGCGTCAAGGAAACCGAGGCCGAGAGCGTCGCCTACATCGTCGCCGGGATTCTCGGGCTCGACACCACCGCTTACAGCGTCGGCTACGTCGCCGGGTGGAGCAAGTGCGACGCCGACACCATCAAGGCCACCGCCGCGAACGTGCTGCGAGCAGCCCACGCCCTCGCGGACGCGCTCACCGAGCCCGAGCTCGCCGCCGAGGCCGTCGAGCCCGCCGCCTGACCCGAATAACCCTATTGGAGGTATTGCCGTGAACGGAGAGCCCACCCTGTTCGACCTGGCCGACTTCGAGCGCGAGGCGGTCGCGGCGACGCCGTGGCACGGCGCGCCCCTCACATACACGACGGACTACTACACGCCCGAGGAGCTGCGCGCCGCGTTCGAGCGCTACCGTGCCGAGCGCGGCGACTTCGGGTGCATCCCCCGTAGCCACATGTGGCACCCGGCCTACCCCGGCCAGGGCGACCGCACCGTGACCGAGGGCCACGAGCTGCACATCTTCCACGCCGACACGCGATGCCGCGAGAGCGACCACGACCACACCGCCGCGCCCCTCCCTGACGACCTCACGTCACAGGGAATCTGCCCGGCGTGCCGGTGGCACATGATCGACCGCTCAGAGGGAGCGATCGTCGAGGCCTGGCACGACCACGCGATGCCCGGATGGCGTGAGCTGCCGGTCCTGCCCGGCAAGCTCGCCCGGTTCGACAGCCCGAAGCGTATTGCCGCCGTCGCCGCATGGATCGCGGAGAACTACCCGCCCGCCTGGCAGCGCCTCGGCGTGCCGATCCTCACCGAGCGCGGCCCGTACGGGACGCGGCACGTTCCCGGCCGCTCCCCCCTCGGCGGCTACGACCTCAGCGCCCAATAACCCCATTACCCCTATTGACCCCATTGGAGACACCATGAGCACCACAACCGAGCACCACGTCACCCCGGCATGCATGCTCTGCGGGCGGACCAGCGTCGTCGAGCTGACCAGCGACGAGGCCGCCGCGCTGCGCGCCGGGACGCCGATCCAGGACGCGGCGCCGAACCGGTCCGCGCCAGAGCGCGAGCTGATCCGATCCGGCATCCATCCGGCGTGCTGGGCGGACGCCTTCGGCACGGTCGACGATGACGAGTGAGATTCGGCAGCCGATGGCCAGGCCCGCCACGCTGGGCGAGTACCTGGCCATCCGGCCGTGGATGATCGACACCCACGGGCGCCCGGCAATCCTCGAGAACTGCGCGAGCTGCGGCCGCCAGCACTTCACCGTCGAGCCGTGCGCCCGCGAGGCGCCGTGCCCGCGGTGCGGCTCGACCGCGAGCCGTTGCCATCGTCCCTCCGGGCACGATGCGGACGCCTGGCACGCCGAGCGCGCGGCCGCGTTCGAGGCGCTGTGCGCCGAACGAGAAGCGGCAGGGCTCCCCCAGGTCGCCCGATCGCCCGACACGACCCCGGCCCTTTTCGACTGGCCGTCGACGTGAGCGGTCAGGGCGGCTCCGGTGGAGCCGGTGAGGGGGCGCGCCCCCTCCCGCTCCCCCAGCCCAGGCGTGACGGAGCACGCCAGGGCAGACGGACGGCCGCGAGCGGCCGGCTGATGGGCCTTCGGCCCTCGTCTTTTCGCCGTGAAGCCTTCGGCAGCATACGGTCGGCCACCCTCCACACAAGGGCTTTCGCGGCATATCCTCCCTCGCTGCGCTCAGTCCGGTATTCCACGGTCCCTTGTGCTCCGGTCGGCGCTCCCTCGCGGCACTTGCAGTGCCTTCACGGCAAAAAAACGTGGAGTGGGAGGATTCAGAGATGTTGGCAGTCACGATCTACACGACCGGCCCGGCGTGCGGGAAGTGCCGGATGACCAAGATCGCCCTGAAAGCCAAGGGCATCCCCTTCAACGAGGTTGATATCAGTCAGCCCGAGAACGCGGACGCTCGCGAGTACGTCACTGGTGACCTCGGCTACAGCGTCGCCCCGATCGTCGTCGTCGAGGACGGCACGGGACAGGATCACTGGTGCGACCTCCGACTCGACGAGGTAGATCGGGTGGCGCAGATCAACGCCGCCGCCTAACTACCCGTTGACGGTAATAGGGTTATTAGTGTTACAATGGAACCAGAAGAAGGAGAGACGATGAACACCACAGCCCAGGAACTCGCCGCCCAGTACGCGGCCCTGCCCGAGAGCATCAAGGACAAGTGCCCGCGCCCGATCGTCGACGTCACGCCCGAGCGCATCCGCGCCTGGCTGCTGGACGTGCGGACGGCATGCCTGAGCGCTGCGGCATCCACGGTCGACCTCGCGCTGAGCGTGGCCCGTGACGACGTTCAGGGAGCTGACGCGCTGCGCGCCGATGGCGCCAAGCTGCTGTCGTTCGCTACCCAGGTGGGCGACCTCATCGGCTACGGCCCCCGGCACACCCCGTACGACCAGGGAACGCGGCTGGAACCGCTCGTGTGGGTCACGGACGGGATCACCGGCCAGGAGAACCCCCGCCCGGCCGAGGCTGACGACTACGGCCGCGTGGACTTCGACGATGACGCGGGAATCACCGTCGCGACCGTGCACATCGAGGCCGAGCCCGATGCAGCCGAAGCGGTCTACGTCATGAAGGTCAACGTCAACGCCCCGGTCATCATCCACGGCCCCGGCGGCGAGTACATCGGAACCATCCACCCCATGTGATCGCGAGTGGCCCTAATAGGGTTATTACCGTTAGGGCCACTCCGAAAGGAGAAGTCATGTCGACGATCATCGTTACCCGCCTCGCGGAGCTGCGCGCGGGGGACCGGATCATCAGCCACGACGGCCGCGCGTACGCGAAGCCGCTGCGCGTCACCGACGAGCTAGCACCGATCGAGCACGGATCGCCCGTGATCGGTGTGCGCGTCGAGAACCCCAACCCGTCCAGCGGCATCGAATGGGTGCTCTACCCCTCGCAGATGGACGGACGACAGATGGAGGTCGAGCGCTACTAACCCTTGTAACCCTATTACCGGCAAGAGTATTATTAGAGTCACCACCGATTCATTCGATTCAGGAGGAAGTCATGAGCTACATCACCCGCACCGGAAACCTGGCAGCGAAGCCGACCCTGCGCGAGGGGGAGCGCGGCGCGTACACCTACGCCCGCGTGATCGTCACCGATCGCATCCGCCAGGAGGACGGTTCCTACATCGACGGACCCGCCACCGCCTACGACGTCGCCGTGAGCGGCAGCCAGGCGACCAACCTCGTCGAGGCGGCCGAGAAGGGCGGAAACATCCGCATCACGTTCTCGGGCAGCTACCGTGTCACGGAGTACAAGGGCGAGCAGGGCACGCGCATCCAGCACGAGGTCCGCGCTGACGAGGTCGGCGTGAGCCTGCGCGGGCAGAGCGTCACCGTCGAGCGCAACGCCCCCAGCGCCGCCGACAGCGGCGACGACACCCCGTTCTGATCGACCAGGGCCGGGGGCCGACTGGCCCCCGGCCCTCACTCTGCCCACCGTCGTGTCAGACGGTAAGAGCACTATTAACCCCATTGGAGGTAATACCGTGACTGCGCGAATCCTCGCCCTGTGCAACCAGAAGGGCGGCGTCGGTAAGAGCACGACGACGTTCCACCTGGCCCGCGCTGCCGTCCAGGCTGGCCGACGTGTTCTCGTCGTCGACAACGACCCGCAGGGCAACCTGACGTCGATCGCGGCGGCCGAGGCCGTCGACGAGGACCAGGCGGGGCTGGCCGATGCGCTGAGCTCGCGGGCGCCCGAGACGATCCGAGACGTCATCGTGCCGGGAGTGTGGCCTGGCCTCGACGTCGTGCCGACGAGCGGTGTGACGCTCGGCTACGTCCGCGACGAGCTGGTGATCGCGGGAGCCGGGCGCGAGGGCCGGCTGCGCCAGGCCCTCGCCCAAGTGATCGAGGACTACGACCTCGTGCTGATCGACTGCGCCCCCAGCCTCGACCAGCTCACGATCAACGGCCTGACGGCCGCGAATGCCGTCGTCGTCGTCACAGAGTCCAAGCTGTTCAGCGCCAACGGGCTGTCGCAGTTGCTCGACACCATCGACAACGTGCGCGCGTACTACAACCCCCAGCTGACCGTGGCAGGCGTCATCGTGAACAAGCACGAGGAGCAGACCGTCAGCGGCCGCACCTGGCTCGACGAGCTGCGCAAGGCCGCCGAGGGGCGCGGGCTGCGCCTGCTGTCGCCTCTCGTGCCTAAGCGCGTCGTGATCTCCGACGCGGCCGAGGCCGCGCGAGGCCTCGACGAGTGGGGGAGTGCTGAGGCGACCGCGCTCGGCGCGATCTACACCGACCACCTGGCCGTCATCGAAGGAGCCGCATCATGAACCGTCCCGCACCGCGCAAGTCGAGCCTCACTGGATCGAGCCCGGTCGCGCCGCCCGCTGCGGCGGAGCCGGTAGCGGCGGCGCCGATCGAGGAGGCAGCGCCCGAGACGCGGGCGGCTGTGCGCCCGGTCACGAAGAAGGCCGGCACGAAGTACCCGCCCAAGGTCACGTTCTACCAAGACCCCGAGGACACGGCGCGCACCCGAGGCGCGCTGCTGCACACGCAGATCAGCGAGGGCTCACGCTCGCTCAGCGCGTTCATCAACCAGGCGGTCATGGCCGAGGTCGAGCGACTGGAAGCGAAGTACAACGGCGGCAAGCCGTTCCCGGCTGTGGGCTCGCGTGAGATGCCCCAGGGCCGCCCGATGGGGGAGTAGCGAGTAGCACCACCCGGAGCCGATCAGGCTGTCAGGGCGGCGTACAGCGCCGCCAGCACCCCACCCTCGAGAACCGATCCCGGAAGGACCGACCCATGACCACCGTTTTGCAGGCCGTCGAGCCACCCGAGCCGGACCCGGTAGCCGACGCGATCGCCGCGCTCACCACCGCGGCGCGACAGACCCGCGTCCGCGGCGCCGGCACCGAGCAGGCCACCGTCGAGCCCGTCGACTTCGGAGAAATCGCCTGCCATGTCATCACGACCGTGGCCGCCAACCTCGGCGGCGTCGACGAGCTGCTGGCCGGCCGTCCCGGATCGTGGGAAGCCGACTACGTGCGCCAGATCGTCCAGAGCACCGCGGGCGACGATGCCGACGAGCTACTGCGCTATCGCACTGAGCCGGTACGCCTCGCGTTCGACGCCGAGGACGTGTTCTACGACCTCGGCCTGAGCGACCTCTACGAGCAGGCCGCCGCCGAGCTGGGCAGCCGAGAGGATGCCCTCGACGAGGAGCTGTTCAACGCCGTGGCCACGCGCGACGAACGCGCACGGATCGCGGACATTCAGGCAGCCATGCCGGCCGACGTGTTCGCCGTCGACGAGCAGGACCGCGATCGAGTGCTCGCACTGATGCAGGAGGCCCGGAGCCTCACCGAGGCCGTCATCGAGCGCGCCGAGTCGACCGGCGAGCCGCAAGCGGCCGCGCTGGCCTCGGCACGCGCCGCGACGGCGACCGTCGAGGAGCTGTGGCGGCAAGACCTCGCGGCCTACACCGCGGCGTACCTCGCGGCCGCGCGCCGCTACTTCACCGATCGCGGCGTGACGTGCGAGGTCGAGCTGACGACGACTCCGACCGGAGAGCCGGCGACGTGGGACACGCTCACCGACCAGGTGCACGAGTACGCACGCACCAACGCTCCGCTGCCCATGACGGGTGAGGCCCCCGACTACAGCGACGGATCGCCGGCCGACGCGCTACGCCGCGCCGGCCTGACCTACGCCGATCGCGCGGTGCAGGCATGACCGCCGTCCCCCAGCTCGTCGACCAGGTGCTCGACCAGGCGCAGGCAGCGCATCCGGGCGTCGAGTTCGGCATCACCCTGTCGCTCGCGAACTCGCTGCTGCTGCCGAAGGACGGCGACAAGCTGTGGCGGCCCGACTCACAGGGCCGCATCGGCTACTACAGCGGGCACGTCTACCGAGACTGCCTCGTCGACGCGATCCCCTCCGAGAAGCCGGCACCGATCGACTACCTCGTGATCGTGTCGCCGGTCTACGGGACCAGCGACGCCGCTGAGGAGGCCGTGACCTACTACGGCGACCTGCGCACAGGAGCGATCGGCACGAGCCTGCCCGAGGACGTGCAGACCGATCCGCCGGCCGAGCACGCCTGAGCTACCTGCGGTTGCTCGTCGGCGGCCCCGTCCACCGCACGTACTCCGACCAGGTGCACTCGGCCGCGAGCTGCATCCCGTTGTCGGGGAAGTAGCCGATGAGCTGCCGCTGATCCGGGTCGGGATCGTAGGTCACCGACCGGAGCAGCCGGCGGCCGCGGACCTCGACGAGCCGGATGATCGCGATGCGCCGGCTGCGGTCGAACACGTACCAGGTGCCCGGCTCGACGCCGGCCTGCACCTGAGACATGGGGGACCAGTGCTGCACCACGACCTCGACCGTACGTCGAGCCACCGACGCCTGACCGGAAACGATCGTTTCCGGCGGTGCCGTCGACGACACCGCCGGAAAGGCGACACGCCGTCATCGAGCGCACCGAAACTGTGCACCGAAACTCGAATGCACCGAAACATCCATCCTCCCGTTTTCGGTTGGGTTCTGGTAGAATCGGAGTAGCTCACGGAAGGGGCGGATTATGGCTCACGCGATCGCAACCGATCGACAGGCGCAGGCTGTCGTCGAGGACCGTCTGGCATTCGCTGATGCCGCGCTCGCCCTGGCCGGCCACGAGGTCACCGACCCGACGCTGCGCGCGCTCATGGAGCGGGTGGCCAGCAACGAGCTGACCGCCGACGAGGCCGTTGCGGCGATGCGTCGACACGTTCAGGGCTGATGCCGCGCGGCACCACCTTCCGTACCTGGGATGACTACTTCATCCCAGGTACGTCTGTGTTGAGGAACAAGTTCACCGCGCCGGGCAAGCCCTACGGTGAACCTGACCCGGACAAGCTGCGCACGATGGAAGAGGGTGCTGCGGCGTTCCGATTGGAAGAGTTGCGGCAGCACCCGATCGCGGGCCGGTTTGACTATGACCACATGAAGGCGATCCACGGCGCGATCTTCCAGGACGTCTACGACTGGGCCGGCGTGCCACGGGTCGGCCCGGATACGCCGATGAGCAAGGACGGTCCGAACGTGCTCGACCCGAGCAGTACGGAGCTGATCGCCTATCGCTACTACCCCGGCGGTGAGCCGATGAACGAGGCTGCCGAAGCGCAGTACGCAAAGCTCGCCGGCAAAGACTTGCTGCGCGGCTTGCCCGAGGCCGAGTTCGTCGACGAGCTGGCCGAGACGTGGGGCGAGGTCAACGTGATCCACAGCTTCCGGGAGGGCAACACTCGATCGCAGTTCGTGTTCTTCTCCCAGCTCGCGGAGCAGGCCGGCTATCGGATCGACCCGGCTCAGTTCGCGCCGGGTGCGCCGCTGCGCGACGAGTTCGTGCGGGCCCGATTCCACGGCCAGGCCACCGGACGTAACGACCGACTGGCGGCGGTGCTGGGGAAGGCGATCGCCCCTTTTGAGTCGGCCCCCCGCGACACGCCGCCGGGGGCCGTGAGCAGGAGCCCGCTCTGGCAGGCGAGCTATCCGGGGTCCGCGGCCGACGCGACTCGGCCGGTGGCACCGCCGACCGCTCGCGGGGGCAGCGGGACTACAGCCGGCCGAGCCTACGGGGCGGGACAGGAGGGGCGAGGATGACCACCACGACCACGAGGGCGGAGCGTGCACGTTGGGTCGCTGAGGCGATCCACAGCACTGAGATGGAGGGCCTGACGGTAGGTGCGGCGACGCGTGCCGATGCAGGCTTGTATGTCGAGGGGGCCATCGACTCCGACGAGCTGGTGACGCGCCACCCGAGCCCGCTACGGACTGACTGCCGAGGAGACAGCGGGGGAGGAGATGCGCTGATGGAGCGGTTCGACATCGAGGAGCGCTGGCCCGAGCTGTTCGTGCAGCTCGACGACGTGCAGCGCAACTCCGTGCGCCAGTCGCTCGCGGCCGGCTGGCACGAGGGCTTCGAGCCCACCCGCGAGGACGTGGAGAACCTGACCGAGTTCGCTCGCGGTGCGATCGACTTCGACGAGTACCGGCGTCGCGGTGATCGCGCGGTGCGCCGGTTCATGGAAGGACGCGCGTCGTGAACGTCGTCGGATACGCGCGGGTGAGCACGCGCGAGCAGAACCCGGAGGCGCAGGAGGCCGAGCTGCGCGCGGCCGGCGCCGGCAGGGTGTTCGTCGATCGAGGAGAGTCGAGCCGGATCACGGAGCGGCCGCAGTGGGTCGCGTGTCTGGACTATCTGCGCGAGGGCGACACGCTCGTGATCCGCGCGCTGGATCGCATCGCGGGCACCGAGCTGATGGCCATCGAGTTGATCCGCGACCTCGGCCGCCGCGGCGTCCGCCTGCGGAGTCTGACCGAACCGTTCCTCGACGTCGACACGTCGACGCCGATGGGGGAGGCCATCGTCGGGATCATGGCCGTGCTCGCCCAGCTCCGTGTCGCGACGATCCGCGACAACACCCTGCGCGGTCTTGCACACGCCCGCGCGCAGGGCCGCGTCGGCGGCCGCCCCTCGGTGATGACCACGGAGCGGACCGTGGAGGCAGCTCGGATGCGCGACGCGGGCCTGAGCATCGCGAAGATCGCGCGCACGTTCGGCGTCGGTGCGTCCAGCGTCTCTCGGGCTCTCGCGAAGCACGACGAGAGCCAGCCGGCCGGTGCGTCTTAGCCTCCTGTCTCGTCCTCGCTGAGCCAGTCCGCGACCTCGGAGCTGAGGTAGCGGATCGTGCGCGGCGTGAGGGTGATGTAGGCGGGGCCGCGGCCCTCGTCCCGGAGTCGTTTGAGGTCGCGCACGTCGACGCCGAGCTGCGCGGCCAGTTCGCCGGGAGTGAGCATCTTGGGACGCTTGCGGGGGCCGGTCACTGGCACGATTCGCACCCCGTCTCCTCGGCCGGGTCGACCGGAACCAGGTAGCCGTCGACCGCCTCGACGTCGGCCGCGCTCTGCTGCTGGCCGGGCATCATTCGGCGTCCTTGGTGAGGGTGTCGACGACGGTCACCAGCTCGGCGCCGGTCGCGGTGACCGTGTTCGCCAGGTGGTAGCCGGCGCGGCCGTAGTCCGCGAGTTGCTGATCCCGCTCGGCCACGTTGCGAAGTAGCCGCGGCCGATCCTCGTCCCTCGACGGGAGCGTGGTCGTGATCGTCGTGAAAGCAACCAGAGTGCTCATCGTGACGTCCTCTCCTTTGTGTGTGTCCGTCCGAAAGTGGGAAGTTCGGCGCGTGCGCCGAGCTGCCTGCTTTCGGCGGAACACTTGCCGCCTTGCACGCAGTGGAGAGGCGGTCAAGGGGAGCCCGCAGGGCTCTCCCGGAGGGACGCGAAGCGCCCTTGACGGGCTCGGAGCGGAGTGCAACCCCGCAACGCGGGGGAACGCAACAGGCCCCGCACCGGAAGCCGGTAGCGGGGCCTGAGAGACGAACGAATCAGCCAGCCGGCACGGCCTCCTCGGTCGACGTCTCGGCAGGCTCGGGTGTTGGCTTCGGAGCCGCAGGCTTGCGCGCTGCGCGGCGCTTCACGCGCGCCTTCTTCTCGGGCTCGGGCAGGCCGATCTTGCGAAGTTCGTCGGCACTCCACCCGGCGCTCTGCGCGGCGTTGTACGCGCGCACGTCGTCGCGTTCGGCATCCGCGATCCGCTCCGCGATCCGTGCTTGCAGATCGGCCAGCTCGCGGGCCGTCTCCTCCTGCACGTCGACGAGCCGCTGCCGCGCCTCCGCGACGGTGCGAACCGCGTTGATGCGGCCCTCCTGTAGACGACGGGCGCGCTCGATTGCTTCCTCTGGTGTCAGTTGCGTAGCCATGCACCCATCGTACGAATCGCACACGTTCCCGTCGATCCTCAATGTCATCGAAAGAACACGCCGCGGCGGAGCCGCGACCACTCCCGTCTGTCGACAGGAACGATCCTGAGAGGCGTCCCAGACGGAGCAAGCTATACGATCAGGTGCCCTGATCGGCTTGAGCCTCTCGACAGGGGTCGAAGGGTGCGGCACACTAGACGTGTGGTCCCCGGTGATCCGGGGTCGCTGCGCTGGGCCGAGAGAAGGTGACGAGATGGCAGACGCGGAGGCCGATGGCGGCACGTCTCGCGACGGCCAGAAGCGTCGGCGCCGTGTCACGGGTGGTCGTCAGCACCGTCACGTCGTGAAGGTGACGCCCGAGGAGGAAGGGCAGCTCTACTCTCTGGCGTTGCAGTACAAGGTGAGCGTGCCCAAGCTCCTCGTCGATTCCGCGCTCGCTGGCGGAGCGGCTGAGGCTGCGACGAACGCGAGCGTCCGGCACGAGGTCATCTCTCAGATGTTCGCGACGCATCGACTGTTGGCGACGATCGCGAACAACGTCAACCAGATGGCGAAGGCTACGAACGCGACCGGAGAGACGCAGGCGGAGATGGTGGCGACGCTGCGTAAGGTGCGCGAGGTTGCCGACCGGATCGACGCCTTCGTCGACGAGCTGAGCGGTGCTAGCTCGTGATGCCGAACGTGACCCGCGGCGACCGCATGTCGGGTCTACTGACCTACCTTGCCGGTCCTGGCCGGTCGAACGAGCACGCCGAGCCGCACCTGGTCGCGGGCGACCCTGCGCTGTTGGCGTGGCACGATGACGCCGAGCTGGGACGCGACGCTGCGCTGTCGATAGCGCGGCACCTCGACAAGCCGCGCGCTGCGTTCGGCGTCGAAGTGCCGGGCGGCCATGTGTGGCATTGCTCGCTCTCTCTGCGCGCTGAGGAAGGGCTGCGCACGGACGAGGAGTGGCGCGACATCGCGAACGATTTCGTCAAGGCTATGGAGTTCGACGACCCGGACAGCCCGCGCGCCCCGTGCCGGTGGGTTGCGATCCGGCACGGTGTGTCGACGAACGGGAACGACCACATTCACATCGCCGTGAACCTCGTGCGCGAGGACGGCACGAAGGCATCCGTTCACAACGACTTCCACCGCGCTCAGGTCGCCGCCCGCGCGCTCGAAGTCAAGTACGGGTTGGAGCCGTTGGAGTCCTCGCAGGCCGAACGTTCGACCCGCGGTTACGACCCCGCCGAGCGTGAGGCTCAGGCGCGCTCCCGCGCTCGCGCAAAGTACGAGCGCGACCGCACCACGGCGTCGTCGACGGCGCCCGCATGGGAGCTGTTGGACGGGGCGGATCGGCAGGCTCGCATCGCGTCCGAGCTGCGCGCGGATCAGCCTCGACAGATGCTCGCCGTGAAGGTCCGCGGGTGCGCGACCGCCGCGAGCGACGAAGGCGAGTTCGTACGCCGGATGCGCCGCTCGGGGCTGCTGGTGCGCCCCCGGTTCGCGGACGGCGGCACGGACGTCATCACCGGCTACTCGGTGGCAGAGCGCCCCCAGGCCGGCGAGCGTCCCATCTGGTACGGCGGCGGTCATCTCGGGCGTGACCTGACCCTCCCGCGGCTGCGCGACGGGTGGCCCGATACGCCGACCGGAGCGAGCGACGCTGCGGCCGAGTGGAACGCGGCGAAGCGTGGCCGGCGGGTCGTCGCCGCCGGTCAGGAGGCGCACGAGCCAGACCCCGAGCTGTGGTCGCGTCGCAACGACGAGCTGCGCGAGCTGGTCGACCGAATGCGTTCTGTCCCGGTCGACGACCGGGACACGTGGGCGACTGTCGCACGGCAGACTGCCGGCGCTTTCGCCGCCTGGTCGAACGCCACCGAGGAGACACCCGGTGACCTCGCGGCCGCGTCGGAGGCACTGTCTCGCTCCGCCCAGACCTACGGCCGCACGGTGCGCCCGCACCAGGCGCGCACGACCGCTATCTCTGACGCGGCGATGCTGCTGTCCAGCGCCGTGCGAGGCGGTCAGGGCACGGTCGCTCAGGCGGCGATGATCCGCCAGCTCCTCCGACTCACCCAGGCCGTCTACGAGGCATCCGTAGCGGCCCAGCAAGCGCGGCAGGCTCGACTCCTGGCCGAGGACGTGCGCGCACGTCTGAGCCGAGTCAGGGATGCGCTGCTGTCGCCGGCAGCGGCCGGTGCCGTGGCCGCGGCTGAGCGGACGACGACGCTGGACCCCGAGGCCCAAGCGATGCTGGATCGGCTGCGAGCGGGCCAGGCACGCCCGGCGACGGAGGCACGGTCGCCCCTGCCGAACCCGATCGAGCCGGCACGGCCACGAGAGACGACGGGACCGGGCGCAGACCGCGGCCCGGAGCGATAGAGGAAGGGACCGATCATGGTCGACGAAACAGACGGGATCGAGGAAGCGATCACGGGTCAGATTCGCGTCGCGGTGACCGCCGCGGCGCAGGTCGGCCAGGCGATCGGGCGCGCACGAGAGGAAGCGCTGCGCAGAGCGGCCACGCTCGACGAGCGCCAGGCGCGAGAGCTGCGGTCGCGGCTGGACGCTGAGCGCGCGGCGGCACGCGCGGAGGTCGCCCAGGTGAACCGCTCGGAGTGGTGGGACAACTCCACTCCTGAGCAGATCGGGCGCACTTACCAGGTGGCGCGCGCGTGGCAGGGAGAGGACTCGGAGATCTCCCGCGCCGAGCAGCGCATGAGTGACGAGCTGCGATCGCGCTACGGGATCGACGTCCACGACACGGGGGCGAGCCCCGACGACGTGCGTCAGCTCATCCGGTTGCAGTCCGAGCGTGCCGAGCGTGACCGACAGTCGGACGGTGAGCGCACGCGCGCGGCCGCGGAGGAAGCCGAGGCGCTGCGCCTGCTGGCCGTCGCGGACCAGGAGGACTGGCGAGCCGACGAGGCACGCGCGGCCGCCGAGTTCGAGCCCGACGCCGAGGAGCGGGAGCGTGCGCGCGACCAGGCGGAGCAGCACGAGCGCACCGCCGATCGTGCCCGCGAGGACGGCAAGACGACCTACGACAGCGCCGATCGGCGCTCGTCGACGGCGACGGAGCTCGAACGCCGCGGGATCGCACAGGAGACGGTTGCGACCCGGATGCGCGCCGACGTCAGCCAGGCCAAGCCGGCTACCGCCGCCGTCGCCGCTGGCAAGACCAAGGCCGCGAAGGCACGGAAGACTCGCGGCCGCGGCGCCCAGGTGCAGCGCACCGGCCTCGACCGATAAGGCGGTGACTGCGCGAACACGTCAGAGGGGCTGCACCGGATGGGTGCAGCCCCTCTCGTGTGTCGGGCGCGGTCGTCGATGAGCTGCGTCACGGGGAGCGACGTCGGCGCCTGTACCAGCGGTACAGGAGGGTTCCCGCGCAGATCAGGAGGACGCCGAGGCCTGCGGTTACCAAGCTGTTGACGTTCCAGTCCAGCGTGTGCGGGAGCGATAGCACACCGACCCAGAAGGCGAGGGCGCCGGCTACGGCGACCGCGAACTTCCCGCCGAAGTCCAACCACTGGTTGTTGCCGGAGAAGTGCGCGCCGAGCTGCATGACCGTGCCGGTGAACGCGATGAGGCCGAACACGACCGTGATCCACGCGCTCGCGGTGCGCACGACGTAGCTGATGGCGGCCGCGTGGCTTTCCGGTGGCCCCGCGGGCGGCGGAGGAATGGACGCGATGATCGCCCAGGCGATCACCAACGCCACAGGGAGGGCGACGCCGGCACCGACCCACCCGAACGCCTCCTGCGGCCGCTGTGGCGGCGCAGGAGGCGTTACGGGCTGCTGAGGCCCTATGGTGTCGGCCGGGGATCGGCTGGCTCTGTCACTCTTGACTGGCCCAGGCTTGTCGGCTTGATCTGGCCCAACTTGCCGGCTTCCGGGGTGTTGTTGTCGGTCTGATTTGGCCCAGGGCTGAGGGTGGCCTCGTTCCGTTGTCGAGCGAGGAGGGCCTGTGAGGTCGAGGGTGGAAGAGTTCGCCGAGATTCGCCGTGCCGCGCGAGTCGAGGGGTTGTCGATCAACGCGCTGGCCAAGCGGTTCCGGGTGCACCGGCGCACGATCCGACAGGCACTCGCGTCCGCCGAGCCGCCGGCGCGGAAGACACCGGAGCGGGCGGCGCCGAAACTGGACGCGGTGCGGCAGCTCATCGATGGGATGCTGCGGCAGGACATGGATGCCCCCCGCAAGCAGCGGCAGACGGCGACGCGGATCTGGCATCGCCTTCTGGACGAGCACGGGGCCGAGGTCGGTTACCCGACGGTCCGGGATTACGTGCGGTGGCGGCGTCCGGAGCTCCTGGGCATCAGCGCCATATCGAAGGCGATGGTCCCGCAGGAACACGCGCCCGGTGCGGAGGCCGAAGTCGACTTCGGCGAACTGTGGGTGATCCTTGGCGGGGTGAAGACGAAGTGCTTCATGTTCGCCTACCGGCTCTCCCACTCGGGGCGCGCCGTGCATCGCGTGTATCCGACGCAGGCGTTGGAGGCGTTCCTGGAAGGTCATATCGACGCGTTCGAGGAGACCGGCGGGATCCCGACACTGCAGATCAAGTACGACAACCTCTCACCCGCGGTGACCAAGGTCCTCGCCGGGCGGGCGCGGATCGAGACGGCCCGGTGGGCGCTGTTCCGCTCGCATTACGGGTTCGACGCGTTCTACTGCGAACCGGGCGTCGGCGGGGCGCACGAGAAGGGCGGCATCGAGGGAGAAGTGGGCCGGTTCCGCCGCACCTGGCTGTCACCGATGCCAGTCGTGGACTCGCTCGCGGAGCTCAACGCGCGCATCCGCGACTGGGACCTGCGGGATGAGAACCGCCGGATCGGGCAGAAGATCACGACCGTCGCGCACGACTTCCAGGCGGACCGGGAGCGGTTGGCCGCGCTGCCGCGGGATCGGTTCGATCCTGGGCTCGAGCTCTACCCGCGGGTCGACCGCTCCGGCCTGGTGACGGTGCGGCAGGCGAAGTACTCCGTCCCGGTCCGGTTCATCGGCCGCAAACTCCGCGTGTCCCTGCGCGCGTCCGAGCTCGTCGTCTTCGACGGCCGTATGGCCGTGGCACGGCATGAGCGGGTCATCGAACGGTATGGGCAGGCGGTGATGCTGGACCACTACCTCGAGGTCCTCCAGCACAAGCCCGGCGCGCTCGGCGGATCGACCGCACTCGCCCACGCCCGCGAGGCCAGAACGTTCACGGCTCTGCATGAGGCATTCTGGGCCGAGTCGAGGAAAGTGAACGGCGACGCTGCCGGAACGAGGGAACTCATCGACGTGCTCCTGCTGCATCGATCTCTGCCGGACGTTGCTGTGCTGGCCGGCATCAGGGCTGCGCTGACCGTGGGCGCAGTGACCGCCGACGTCGTCGCTGTCGAAGCACGCCTCGCCGCGGGCGGGGCCAAGCACACCGACATCACTCTCGCCGAGAACCAGACGTTGCCGAAGGTGGTGTCACTCACGCAACGGCGACTCACCGACCCCGCCGCAGTAATCGCCGGCCTCCCGCAAGACACCCGACCACTGCCGTCGGTCGCGGACTACGACGCATTGCTGACCCGAAGGGCCGCCAAAGCGGCCGCCGCACCGATAAATGAAGGAGTGTCCGGCGCATGAGCCCGACCATCACAAACGTCACGAACACGCTCCGCCATCGCCGCGGGTTGACCGAGGAAGCCGCCGCGGCCGCGGTCGACTCCGCGTGCCGGCGGCTGCGCCTGCCGACCATTCGCGCCGTGATGGAGGAGGCCACGCAGACCGCGAAACGGGAACAGCTGTCCTACCTCGGCTACCTCGCGGAGCTGCTGCTCGCCGAGGTCGACGACCGGGACCGCCGCTCCATCACGAGGAGGGTTCAGAACGCCGGGTTCCCGCGGCAGAAGTGGTTGGGCGATTTCGACTACGACGCGAACCCGAACATCAACCCCGCCACCATCCACACCCTCGCCCAGGGCGACTGGATCCGACGCGGGGAGCCCCTCTGCCTGATCGGAGACTCCGGCACCGGCAAGTCCCATCTGCTGATCGGGCTCGGCACCGCCGCGGCAGAGAAGGGATACCGGGTCAGATACACGCTCGCGACTCGGCTCGTGAACGAGCTCGTCGAAGCGGCCGACGAGATGCAACTGAACCGCACCATCGCCCGCTACGGGCGCGTCGATCTGCTGCTCATTGACGAGCTCGGCTACATGGAACTCGACCGCAGAGGCGCAGAGCTCCTCTTCCAAGTGCTCACCGAGAGGGAAGAGAAAGCATCCGTCGCGATCGCGACAAACGAAGCGTTCAGCGGATGGACGAAGACCTTCATCGACCCCCGGCTCTGCGCCGCCATCGTCGACCGGCTCACCTTCCACGGCACCATCATCGAAACCGGCACCGACTCGTACCGCCTCAACCACACACGCAACGCCCCGGCTGCATGACCTCCCCTGGCAGCACACTGAGGCTTGACGAGGTCGGCGAGGATCTGACGCGTTGCGGCAGGCGACGTCGGAGCGATGCAGTCACGGCTTTCGGGCTCGCATCCACCGGTCGAAGCCGAAAGTGATTCCGCCCTCGCTCGCGACGGATCCTTCCATACGGCCGGGGTCGATCCTCCGCGCAATGGCATCCAAGAGACGGGCCGGCACGACCAGGAGCACCTTGACCCGCCGAAGCAGCAGGGGTGTGAGGTAGTCGGTGTAGAAGTCGTCCGGGTCCTGCATCTCATCCGCGGAGTTCTGAATCCTCGTCCCTTCGACCGTAACTGTGATGACCTCGTCGGGAAGGTGTCGCAGAGCCGACATGAGCGTGTTCGCCGTGAGCTCCGAGGCGGGCCGGTCGGCGACGATGATCAGATCCGGGGAAATTCGATCTGCAAGTGCCTGAATCTCCACGTCACTGGCGCCTTCGGCGAGCAGGACGAGCACTCCGAAGTCAGACATCGCGGTTCCTCCTCGTGATCGTGCGCACCGCGCTGCCCCGCGTGGGTCGTCCGTTCCCGTCGTCATCGCCGATCGGTGATGGATCCTCGGACCGCCAGGACAGACCGCGCACGCCGGGCTCGAGAGACAGCCGTGTCACGATGCCATCGAGCAGGGTCGCCGCGTGGCCCTCGACGAGGAGTTCGGCCTCGAGCTCCTCGATCTCTTGCCCCTTGCCGCCGCTGTCGTCGAGATGGCTCGTCATGCCGTGCACGACGACGTCGGGCGAGTCGAGAGCCGCGGACAGGCGGGCGCGCAGTTCGGCTTCCCTCCGCTCCAGGACCCGGACCGTCAGCGTGTACGCACCCACTGTCTCGCTCTTGGCAGCGGGGGCGCGGTCGACGAGCCGGCCGAGCGGGCGCAGCAGAAGGTGGATGGCCAGCACCAGGCCCGTCGTAGCGAGGGCGGGGATGACGTGTCCGCCCGCGGCCTGACAGCCGACCGCCGCGGAACACCAGAGCGTCGCAGCGGTGTTCAGCCCCTGCACGGTGAACCCCTGCCGGAGGATCACACCTCCGCCGAGGAACCCGACGCCGGAGACCACGTAGGCGGTGATCTGCAGGGAGGCCTGGGGCACGCCGACCTGGATGCCGTAGAGGACGAACGCTGCCGCGCCGAGCGCGACGAGGGCCTGGGTGCGCAGACCGGCGGTGCGGGACCGGTACTGCCGTTCCAGTCCGATGAGCAGGCCGCAGCCGCCGGCGAGGAGGAGACGGAGGACGAAGTCGAGGTTGGTCAGCGCCATGGGACGCTCCTTCGGGGTCGTCGAAGCGAGCCACGACCCTGGTCTGGCCAGGGCCGGGCTGCATCGGAGGGGTGGATGCCGGTCGAGACGCGGCGGGTCAGCTGCCGCGGGTGCGGCGCTCGCGTTGCCGCCAGTCCTCGGGGATCGCTTCCTCGAGTGCGTCGTCGACCGTGATGACGCCGAGGATGTGTTCGGCGTCGTCGACGACCGGCAGGGACAGCAGGTTGTAGTCGGCCATGA